>JAABUN010005692.1_pt1 | contig 15171 bp, 14 predicted proteins | sample 5559311 | NCBI WGS metagenome assembly JAABUN01 (sample SAMN10711877, study PRJNA513370) | rock metagenome | isolation source: Antarctica rocks | place: Antarctica: Victoria Land, Siegfried Peak sud | reverse complement strand
AGCGCCGGTACATCTCGCCGAGCGTGCGGTCGATGCAGCGGTCCTCGGCGCGGAGGCAGTTGGCCCTCGGGCTCGCCGCCGCGTTGGAGGGAAAGCCGATCTGCCGCGGGTTCCAATCGCTGTAGGCGGGTCCCGGGTTCTGCGCGGAGGCGCCGGCGGGGATCATCAGCAGGACGCCCGCGGTCGCGGCGATCAGCGCTGCTTGGACCCTGAGCCGTCTCATCTCCCCTGGTGACCGTAACAGCGGGGCCCTGCGACCGGGCCGCTTCCCGGCGCCGCGAGGCTATGTTGGCCCGCGTGGACCCGCGGATGCTGAAGCGCTTCAGCCACGATGGGATCGACGACCACGTCGCGGTCGAGTCGCCGCTCGAGATCCGCGTCGACGGCGAGCCGCTCGCCGTGACGATGCGGACGCCGGGCCACGACGAGGAGCTGGCGCTCGGCTTTCTCCACGGCGAGGGGCTGATCCGAGAGGCGCGCTCGGCGAGCGTCCCGGCCGACCTCGCCGCCAACGCCGTCGAGGTCGCCGGCCCCCTGCTGCGGGACCCGGGCGAGCGACGCTTCTACGCCACCAGCTCATGCGGCGTCTGCGGGAAGGGGGCGCTCGAGCAGGTCGCCGTCGACGCGCCGCGCGTCGCGGAGGGTCCGCGGATCGAGCGCGCCCTGCTCGCCTCGCTCCCCGAGCGCCTGCGCCAGCCCGCCTTCGAGCTGAGCGGCGGGCTCCACGCCACGGGCCTGTTCGAATCGGACGGGGAGCTGCTCTGCGTCCGCGAGGACGTCGGCCGCCACAACGCCATGGACAAGGTGATCGGGTGGGCGCTCTCGGGCGGCGAGGTGCCGCTGAGCGAGCGCGTCCTCTGCGTCAGCGGCCGCCTGTCGTTCGAGCTCGTCCAGAAGGCCGCGGTAGCCGGATGCCCGGTGCTGGTGGGCGTCGGGGCGCCGAGCTCGCTCGCGATCGAGCTCGCCTCCGACCGTGGGATGACCCTCGGCGGCTTCGCCCGCGGCGGCGCGGTGAACGTCTACTGCGGCGAGGACCGGGTCGCCTGAGTCCGGCTAGATCCGCGCGTCGACGCCGTCGCGCTCGATCGCACCCACCTTGGCGAGGCGCCTCGCGTGGCGCTCCTCGCCCGTGAACTCGGCCTCGGCGAAGGCGGCCACGAGCTCGCTCGCGATCTCGGGACCGATCACGCGCGCCCCCAGCGCCAGGACGTTGACGTCGTCGTGGGTGACGCACTGCGCCGCCGTGTAGGTGTCGTGGGCCATCGAGGCTCGGATGCCGTCGACCTTCGTTGCCGCGACGGCGACGCCGGCCCCCGAGCCGCAGACGAGGATTCCCCGCTCGGCGTCGCCGCTGCGCAGCGCCCGTGCCACCGCCAGGGCGAAGTCGGGGTAGTCGTCGCCGGGATCCAGGGACTCGGCGCCGAGGTCGAGCACTTCGTGGCCGCCCTGCCGCAGCGCCTCGAAGACCGTCTCGCGCAGCGTGAAGCCCCCGTGGTCGAAGGCGCACGCGAACCTCATCGGCGCGCCGCCAGGAGCGCCCGGGCGCGGTCGGCCACCGCGGGGGGGGTGAGCCCGAAGTGCTCGGCGATCTCCCCGGCGGGGGCGGAGGCGCCGAAGTGATCGAGCCCGACCCTCTCCCCCGCGTCGCCCACCCACCGCTGCCAGCCGAACGTCGATCCGGCCTCCACCGAGATCCGGGCCGTGACGGCGGGGGGAAGGACCTCGTCGCGGTAGGCGTCGTCCTGCTTCTCGAAGCGTGAGGTGCTCGGCATCGAGACCACCCGGACCGCGACACCCTCGCCGGCGAGCAGCTCCGCCGCCGCCAGGCAGAGCGAGACCTCCGAGCCCGTGCCGATCAAGATCAGCTCCGGCTCACCCTCGTCGGGATCGCGCAGGACGTAGGCGCCCCGATCGATCGCCTCGTCGGGAACCAGGCTCCGATCGATCACCGGCAGGCCCTGGCGGCTGAGCACGAGCGCCGTCGGAACCGAGCTGGCGCCGAGCAGCCAATGCCAGGCGAGGAACGTCTCGTGGACGTCCGCGGGGCGGATCACCTCGAGGTTCGGCATCGCCCGCAGCGAGGCGAGCTGCTCGATCGGCTGATGGGTCGGCCCGTCCTCGCCGACGCCGATCGAGTCGTGCGTATAGACGAAGATCGACGGGATCTCCATCAGCGCGGCCATCCGGATCGAGCCCCGCATGTAGTCGCTGAAGACGAGGAACGTCGCGCCGTAGGCTCGCATCCCCTCGATCGTCAATGCGTTGATCACGGCCCCCATCGCGTGCTCGCGCACCCCGAAGTGGAGGTTGCGGCCACCGAAGTCGTGGCGCAGCACGTCGGGCTCCCCGTCGAGGTTCGTCGCCGTCGAGGGCGAGAGGTCGGCGGCCCCGCCGAGCAGCTCGGGGACCTGGGGGGCGAGCCAGTTCAGCGCCTTGCCGGAGGCCTTCCGCGTCGCGATCGGATCGCCGTCCGCGGGGAACGTGGGCGCCTCCGAGATCGGGGGCAGGTCCGGAGCGTGGCGGCGATTGACGCGCTGAAGCTCCGCGGCGAGGTCGGGATGCTCGGCGGCGTAGCTCTCGAAGCGCTCCGACCACTCCCGCTCGGCCTCGATGCCGCGCTCGCGCACCCCGGCGAACAGCTCGCGGACCTCGTCGGGGACGGTGAACGGCTCGCTGTAGGGCCAGCCGAGGTTCTCCTTCGTCAGCCGGATCTCCTCCTCGCCGAGCGGCGAGCCGTGGGCGGCCCCTGTGTCCTGCTTGTTCGGGCTGCCGAAGCCGATGTGGGTCGGCAGCACGATCAGCGAGGGCGCGTCGGCGACCCCCTCCGCCTCGCGCAGCGCCAGCTCGATCTCCTCGAGCGAGGACTCGTGCGAGAGCTCGTGCACCGACCACCCGTAGGCCGCGAAGCGCGCCGCGACCTTCTCGTGGAAGGCCAGCGAGGTGGCTCCCTCGATCGAGATCTCGTTGTCGTCGTAGATCGCGATCAGCTTGCCGAGGCCGAGGTTGCCGGCCAGCGAAGCGGCCTCCGAGGAGATCCCCTCCTCCATGTCCCCGTCGCCGCAGACGACGTAGGTGCGATGGTCGACGACCCCTTCTGGGCCGCGATTGAACCGGTGCGCGTAATGAGCCTCGGCGAGCGCGAAGCCGACCCCGTTGGCGAACCCCTGCCCGAGCGGGCCGGTCGAGATCTCGACCCCAGGTGTATGCCCGTACTCGGGGTGGCCCGGGCATTTGCTCTCCCACTGGCGAAAGCTCTTCAGGTCGTCGAGGGAGAGGTCGTAGCCGCAGAGGTGAAGCAGCGAGTACTGCAGCATGCACGCGTGACCGGCCGAGAGCACGAACTTGTCGCGGTTGATCCAGCCCGGGTTGGCGGGGTTGTGGCGCATGATCCGCGAGTAGAGGACATAGCCCAGCGGCGCCAGCCCCATCGGCGTCCCGGGGTGGCCCGAGTTCGCCTTCTCCACGGCGTCCATCGAGAGGGTCCGGATCGTGTTGACCGCGAGCGTGTCGAGGTCGGTCTCCGTGGTGGCCATCAGCCTGCTTCCTTTCGTCTCTGAGATTCCCGCTTCGCCATGAGCGCGGCGCCGAGGACGCCGGCCGCGTAGCCGTGCTGCGAGAGCCGGATCTTCGTCCGGGTGCCCACGCCGGGCAGCACGTACTCGCTCGCCACCCTTCGCACCGGCTCGAGCAGCAGGTCCCCGGCGGCGGAGACGCCGCCCCCGATCGCGACGACCTCCGGGTCGAAGGCGTTGATCGCGTTCGCGACGCCGACCCCGAGCCAGCCGCCAAGGCGCTCGATCAGCCCGATGGCGACCTCGTCGCCGTCGCGCGCGGCGGCGAGCGCCTCCGCCCCGGTGACCTCCTCGTCGCCCGCCGCCCTCCCCAGCGCCGACTCCGGATGCTCGCTCGCCGCGGCGACGGCAAGTCGGTCGAGCACCCTGCCGGCCGCGAGCGACTCGAGCGAGCCGACCTGTGGGAAGCGGCTCGGGGCGGGGACAGCGCCTCCAGCCTCGAGGGCGATCAGCGTGTGCCCGAGCTCCCCCGCCGCGCCGCTCGCCCCCCGGTAGGGCTCGCCGTTGAGGACCAGCCCGCCGCCGACGCCCGTTCCGACCGTGAACATGACGAGGTCGCGAACGACGAGTTGGTCGCCCTCGTGAGCCTCCGCCAGGGCGGCGAGGGTCGCGTCGTTGTCGACGAAGGTCGGCAACCCGAGCCGCTCGCCGAGGACGTCGCGCAGCGGCACGTTCTCGAGCGGCACGTTGACCGACGAGCGGGCCGTGCCGGTCTCGTAGTCGATGACGGAGGGGACCCCGATGCCCACCGCGACGGCGGCGTCGCTCCGCGCTTCCTCGACGGCGGCGACGATCGCGTCGAGCAGGGCATCCGCGTCCTCGGTCGAGGTGGGCGTCGCGCGCGGCTCGGTCAGCTCGCCGTCGCGCAGGCTCGCCACGGCGATCTTCGTGCCGCCGACGTCGACGCCGATGTACTCCTCGCTCACGAGGTCGATCTGCGCCCGGAGCGAAGCAAGCCGCCGCTGAACATACCTACCGGCCCCGGGCCCCTCGTACGCCGCCCCCCGCCGCGCCGGGGTAGTCTCGCCGCGATGGCCCTGCACGACGTCTCGGTCCCCGTCCATCCCGGGATGGTCATCTACCGGGGCAACCCCGGCGTCGAGATCGAGCGCGCGAGCTCCATCGCCGGGGGCGACGGGGCCAATGTCAGCCGCCTGACGATGGGCGTCCACACCGGCACCCACATCGACGGGGCCCTCCACTTCTTCGACGACGGGGCGGGCGCCGACTCGCTGCCGCTCGAGGCAATGCTCGGCCCGTGCGCCGTGGTCGAGCTGCCTGAGGTCGGGGACGGGCCGATCGACGAGGCCGCGCTCCGCGCCGCCGAGATCCCGGCCGGCACCGAGCGGCTGATCCTGAAGACGCCGAACTCCGAGCTCTGGAGCCGCGAGGAGTTCACCCACGACTTCGCCCGCCTCGACGGCAGCGGCGCCCGCCACCTGCTTGATCTGGGGACTCGCCTGGTCGGCATCGACTACCTGTCGATCGGCGACCAGGACGCCCACCATGCGCTGCTCGGGGCCGGGGTGGTCGCGCTGGAGGGCCTGGATCTGCGCGGCGTTGCGCCGGGGGGCTACGAGCTGCTCTGCCTGCCCGTCCGGCTCGTCGATACCGATGGCGCCTCCGCGCGCGTCGTGCTCCGCGACCTCGGGGAGGACGCGTGACGGCCGCGGCTCGCGGGGGGATCGACCTCGGCGGCACCAAGATCCAGGCGATCGTGGTCGACTCCGCAAACGCCGTGCTCGGCGACGCGCGGCGGCCCACGCCGCACGACGCCGGCCCGCAGGGAGTGGCGGACGCGATGGCCGAGGCACTGGGTGAGGCGGCGGCCGCGGCGGGGATCGAGACGGATGCGCTGCGCGGGGTCGGCGTCGGCTCCCCAGGTGAGATCGAGGCGAAGGGCGGGGTCGTCTCGAACGCCAAGAACCTGCCCGACTGGTCGGGCAGGTTCCCCCTCGGACCGCGGCTCACCGAGGCTCTCGGCACCCGGGTCGCAGTCGGCAACGACGTCGGCGTCGCCACCCACGCCGAGGCGAAGCTCGGCGCCGGGCGCCACAGCGCCTCGGTGCTCGGCGTCTTCTGGGGGACCGGCGTCGGCGGCGGCCTGGTCCTGAACGGAGCCGACTGGCACGGTCGCGGGTCCGCCGGCGAGATCGGGCACATGGTCATCAAGCGCGGCGGCGCCCGCTGCCCGTGTGGCAATCGCGGCTGTCTCGAGGCCTACGCCGGGCGCTCGGCGATGGAGGCGAGGGCGCGCAAGCTCGCCGGCAAGGGCAGGAAGACCGATCTCTTCGAGCTCATGGAGAGCCACGCGAAGCCGCGCCTGACCAGCGGCATCTGGGAGCGGGCGCTCGACCACGGCGACGAGCTCGCCGAGGAGCTGATCGATCGCGCGATCAAGGCGCTCGGAGCCGGCATCGCCTCGGCGGTCAACCTGCTCGATCCCGAGATCGTGATCCTCGGCGGCGGGCTCGGGGTCCGCTTCGGCGAGCGGCTCGGCCCGAGGATCGAGAAGCGGATGCGCAAGAGCCTCTTCGATCACGAGCACCCGCCGGAGTTCGCGGTAGCCGAGCTCGGCGACCTCGGTGGCGCGATCGGCGCCGCCCTGCTGATCGGCTGAGGCTCGGCGAGCGGCCCGACCGGCTCGCAGGCGCCGGCGAGCGCCTAGGCCCGCGGGAGAACCCCGGGCGCGGTACCCTGGAGGAGTCCGGTCCGGCCGCACCAGTAGCGCTCGGCCGACCGGCGTCCACCATGGGTGCGTTACACGCCGGGCCTTCCGGCGGCGGCGGGCCCGGATCGAGGTTTGCCGATGTCCGAGGGCCTTCAACAGCAGGTTGCTGCCGAGCCGCCCGCAGCGCCGGCGGCCGCGAGCGCACGCCCCCCGCGGCGCTCCAAGCGGAAGTTCGCGATGGCCGAGGACCGGCCGATCGGCGACGGCGGCAACGTGACCGTCTACGAGCGCCCCGACAGCTCTCAATACGCGCTCGACAAGCGTGGCGCGGGCCGCGAGTGGAAGGCCGGCGAACCGATCTTCGGCCGGGCGCGCTTCGATTCCCGCCCCCTTGCATCCGGCCGCTGGGAGGGCTCGCGGTCGCTCCCGCAGGAGATCGCCACGGGCGAGGCCGCCGAGCCCGGCAACCGCGCCCGCCGGCGCGGCAGCCGCTTCCGCACGGGCTAGAGGTCGGCGCCCGCGTCCTCGCTGCGCAGGGCGCGATAGGCGCGGATCAGCGCGTTCGTCGAGCTGTCGTGGGCGAGCTCCGGCTCGTTTGACGCCCCCAGCTCCGGGGCGATCCGCTTGGCCAGCGACTTGCCGAGCTCCACGCCCCACTGATCGAAGGAGTCGATCCCCCAGATCGTCCCCTGGGTGAAGACGCTGTGCTCGTAGAGCGCGACGAGCTTGCCGAGCGTTCTGGGGTCGAGCTGCTCGGCCATGATCACGTTCGTCGGGCGGTTCCCCTCGAAGGTCTTGTGGGGGACGAGGGCCTCATCGACGCCCTCCGCGCGGACCTCATCGGGCGTCTTGCCGAATGCCAGCGCCTCCGCCTGGGCGAAGACGTTCGCGACGAGGAGGTCGTGGTGGTCGCCGAGCGGGTTATGGCTGCGGGCGAAGAAGATCAGGTCGCAGGGGATCAGGTGCGTCCCCTGGTGGATCAGCTGGTAGAAGGAATGCTGGCCGTTCGTCCCCGGCTCGCCCCAGAAGATCGGGCTCGTGGCGTAGTCGACCGGAGCGCCGTCGAGGCGGACGTGCTTGCCGTTCGATTCCATGGCGAGCTGCTGCAGGTAGGCGGGGAAGCGCTCGAGGTACTGCTCGTAGGGCAGGACGGCCACGGTCTGGGCGCCGAAGAGGTCCGCGTACCAGACCGTAAGCAGGCCCAGCAGGGCCGGGAGGTTGCGCTCGTAGGGCGCCTCGAGAAAGTGCTCGTCCATCGCATGGAAGCCGGCGAGCATCTCGGCAAAGCGGTCGGGGCCGATCGCGATCATCGTCGTCAGCCCGATCGCGGAGCCCATCGAGTAGCGCCCGCCGACCCAGTCCCAGAAGCCGAACATGTTCTCGGTGTCGATGCCGAAGCCGGCCACTTCTTCGGCGTTCGTGGAGACGGCGACGAAGTGCTTGGCGACGGCGGCCTCGTCGCCGAGCGTCGTCAGCGCCCAGTCGCGGGCGCTGCGGGCGTTGGTCATCGTCTCGAGCGTCGTGAACGTCTTCGAGGCGACGACGAAGAGCGTCTCGGCGGGGTCGAGGTCGCGGGTCTTCTCGACGAAGTCGGTGGCGTCGACGTTGGAGACGAAGCGGATCGTCAGGTCCCGGTCGCTGAAGTCGCGCAGCGCCCGGTAGGCCATCACCGGACCCAGGTCGGAGCCGCCGATCCCGATGTTGACGACGTTGCGGATCGGCCTGCCGGTGCGCCCCCTCCAATCGCCGCTGCGGACCCGCTCGCTGAAGGAGGCCATCCGGTCGAGCACCTCGTGGACGTCGCGGACGACGTCGCGGCCGTCGACGAGCAGCGAGCGACCCTTCGGCATCCGCAGCGCGACGTGAAGGACCGAGCGGTCCTCGGTCACGTTGATTCGCTCCCCGGCGAACATCGCGCGGGTGCGCTCGCGCAGCCCGGCCTCCTCCGCGAGCCGCACGAGCAGCTCGATCGTCTCGTCGGTGATCCGGTTCTTGGAGAGGTCGAGCCGCAAGCCCTCGGCCTCGACGACGAGCCGCTCGCCGCGGTCGGGATCCTCGGCGAAGAGCTCGCGGAGGTGACGCTTGCCGATCGCCCCGTGGTGGGAGGCCAGGGCCCCCCAGGCGGCGAGCTGGCGGAGGCCGGGAGCCTCCCCCGTCGGCGCCATCAACCCGCCGCGACCGCCTTGCTGTTCTCAGCGATCCGCTCGAGCAGCGCCTTCCAGCTCTTGACGAACTTCTCGGCGCCCTCGTCCTGCAGGCGCGCGGCGAGCTTGCCGAGGTCGACGCCGGCCTCAGTGAACTCCGCCAGCAGGTCGGCGTTGTCCCCGCCGTCGGCGGGGATGAGCTCCCCGACCTCGCCCTCGTCGCGCAGGGCGAGCAGCGTCTCCTCGGGCATCGTGTCGATCGAGAGTGGCGCGGCAAGCTCGGTCACGTAGGTCGTCTTGGGCATCTCGGGGTCCTTCGTCCCCGTCGAGGCGAAGAGGAAGCGCTGGGGGCGCGCCCCCTCGTTGGCGAGCCGCAGCCAGCGATCGCTGTCGAGCAGCTCCCGGTAGGCGACGTAGCCGTCGATCGCGGCCGCGATCCCAAGGCGATTGCGGAGCTCCGCCGGCACCTCGTCGGCGACCGCCACGTCCCAGCGGCTGATGAAGAGCGACGCCACCGAGGCGACGTTCGGGTCCAGGCCGTCGCGGATCCGGCGCTCGAGGCCGCGCATGTAGGCCTCGGCCTGGGCGACGTACTGCGCGGCGTCGAAGAGGAGGGTCACGTTGACGGGGACGCCGGCGGCGATCGTCTCCTCGATCGCATCGAGGCCCTCCGTGGTGCCGGGAATCTTGATGAAGAGGTTGTCCCGGTCCCCCGCCGCGTGGAGCTCGGCCGCGACGGCCGATGTCCGCTTGGCGTCGTGGGCGAGCAGCGGCGAAACCTCGAGCGAGGCCCAGCCGTCGACGCCGGCGGTCCGCCTGTGGACGTCGGCGAACAGGTCGCAGGCCGCGCGCAGGTCGGTCAGGGCGAGCTGGAAGAACAGGTCCTCCCCCTCCTTGCCCGCCTCGAGCAGCTCGGCGGTCTGCTCGTCGTAGGCATCCCCCTCGCTCAGGGCGGACTCGAAGATCGTCGGGTTCGAGGTGAGGCCGGTCAGCGAGAGGTCGCGGACGTAGCCTTCGATCGTCCCGTCGTTGACCGCGTTGCGGGTGATGAAGTCCAGCCAGAGGCTCTGGCCGGCGTCGTGCAGGTCCTGGGTGGCGCTCATCTCAATCTCCTTGGTCGGCGTGAGGGTTGTCGGCTTCCGGCAGGCGCCAGCGCCAGGGAGCGATCAGCTCCTGCGCCGCCTCCGGCCCCCACGATCCCTGGGGGTAAGGATGGATCTCCGGCGGGTTCTCGAGGACGTCGGCGCTGACCTCCCAGAGCCGCTCGATCCCCTCGGCGCTCGTGAACAGGGTCGCGTCGCCGAGCATCGCGTCGTGGATCAGCCGCTCGTAGGCCTCGAGTTGGTTGTCGGCGCAGAACGACTCCGCGTAGGAGAACGTCATCCGCGCCGGGCCGAGCTCGAGCGTGGCGCCCGGCACCTTCGCCTGGAAGTCGGCGGTGATCGAGCCCGGCTCCTTGAGCTCGAAGACGAGCTGGTTGGCGCCCTGGTGCTGGACCTCGTTGGGGAACATGGCCATCGGCGGCTCGCGAAAGTCGAGGGCGACGAGGTGGCGGGACTCCGCCATGCACTTGCCGGTGCGCAGGTAGAACGGGATCCCCGCCCAGCGCCAGTTGTCGATCTCGACCTCGAGCGCCACGAAGGTCTCGGTCTCGGAGCCCGGCGCCACGTCCTCCTCGTCGAGGTAGCCCTCGTATTGGCCGCGGACGACCTTCGCCGGGTCGATCGGGCGGATCGCGGCCATCAGCTTGTCCTTCTCCTCCCGCAGGCTCCTTGCGTTGAGCGCCGCCGGCGGCTCCATCGCGATGAAGGAGAGGAGCTGCAGCAGGTGGGTGACGATCATGTCGCGGTAGGCCCCGGTGCTCTCGTAGAAGCCGGCACGGTGGCCGATCGAGAGCGTCTCGGGCACGTCGATCTGGACGAACTCGACGTTGTTGCGGTTCCAGATCGGTTCGTAGAGTCCGTTGGCGAAGCGCAGCGCGAGCACGTTCTGGACCGCCTCCTTGCCGAGGAAGTGGTCGATCCGGAAGATCTGGGAGTCCTCGAAGTGCTCGTGGAGGGTGGCGTTGAGCGCGCAGGCGGACTCGAGGTCGTAGCCGAAGGGCTTCTCGAGGATCACCCGTGCCCCCTCGCCGGTCAGCTCGATCCCGGCCAGCGTGGCGACGATCGAGGCGAATGCGCTCGGCGGCACGGCGAGGTAGTGGAGCAGCCGCGCCGCGCCCCCGATCTGCTCCCTCGCCTTCGCGACTGCCTCGCCGAGCGCCTCGGGCCCCGCCTCGACGGGGACGTAGGAGAGGTTGCCGGCGAACGCCTCCCAGGCCTCCTCGTCGAGCGGGCGGCGGCCGAACTCCTCGATCGTTTCGCGCGCGTGGTCGCGGAAGCCGTCGTCGTCGAGATCGGCCTCGGCGGTGCCGACGATGCGGAAGCCCTCAGGCATCAGCCCCGCCTGCTCGAGACGGAAGAAGCCCGGCAGGAGCTTGCGCGCCGCGAGGTCGCCGGAGGCCCCGAAGAGGACGATGACGTGGTCGGGGGGGCGCTCGGCGGCGGAGCCGGCCGAGCTCGAGCGCGGCAGGCTCGTCGCCGCGGCGGGGGAGCTCAATTCCCGGTCCCCGCCGAGCCGTCGGCTGGAGGCTCGCCGGGCTTCTCGTCATGGCCTCCGAACTGCTTGCGCATCGCCGAGAGCAGCTTGTTGGCGAACTCGTCCTCGTTGCGGGAGCTGAAGCGCTCGTAGAGGGCGGTGCTGAGCACGGGAGCGGGGACGCCCTCGTCGATCGCGGCATGGAGCGTCCAGCGGCCCTCGCCGGAGTCGGAGACGCGGCCGCCGAAGCCCTCGAGCTGGGGGGATTCGCGCAGCGCGCCTGCGGTGAGGTCGAGCAGCCAGGAGGCGATCACCGAGCCGCGGCGCCACACCTCGGCGACCTCGGCGACGTCGATGTCGAAGGCGTAGTACTCGGGGTCGCGGATCGGGGCGGTCTCGGCGTCGATCTCCTGCTGGCGGCTTCCCAGATCGGCGTGCTGGATCACGTTGAGGCCCTCCGCGTAGGCCGCCATGACGCCGTACTCGATCCCGTTGTGGACCATCTTCACGAAGTGACCCGCCCCGGTGGGGCCGCAGTGGAGATAGCCCTGCTCCGATGGGGAGGGCTCGCCGTCGCGGCCCGGGGTGCGCTCGGCTGCATCGACGCCCGGGGCGATCGTGGCGAAGATCGGGTCGAGGCGATCGGTCGCCTTCTTGGGGCCGCCGATCATCAGGCAGAAGCCGCGCGCGAGGCCGAAGACGCCGCCGCTCGTGCCGACGTCGACGTAGTCGATCCCCTTCGGCTCGAGCTGCGCGCCGCGGTCGATGTCGTCGCGGTAGTAGGAGTTGCCTCCGTCGATGATCGCGTCGCCTCGCTCCATCAGCTCGGCGAGCTCGTCGACCGTGTCCTGCACGTAGCCGGCCGGGACCATGATCCAGGCGGCGCGCGGCGGCTCGAGCTTGTGGACGAGCTCCTCGAGGGAATCGGCCGCGACGGCCCCCGCCCCGGCGAGCTCGGCGATCGCGTCAGCGTTGACGTCGTAGACGACGCACTCATGGCCCTCGCGCATCAACCGGCGGACGAGGTTGGCGCCCATCCGGCCCAGTCCGATCATCCCGAGCTGCAACTCCGACCTCCATTCGCCGTCCGCGTGCTGACTCGCGCAGCCTTGCACAGCGGCTGGCCGGGCCGGCGATGGTGGACGGCACCGCGCCCGGAACGAGCCGGAGCGTCGCTGCGCGCGCCTGCCGCGGACCTGCCGCGGACCGGCCGCAGACCGGACGGGTGGCAGGCATTTGCTGCGGCAGGCGAGCCAGATACCTGCCACCCGTGGGGGCGTGCGGGCCGCCGGACGGGTGGCAGGCATTTGTTTCGGCAGGCGAGCCAGATGTCTGCCACCCGTGAGGGGGGCGCGGTCCGGGGCGCGGGAGCGGTGCGGCCGCCGCGAACGCGCCCGCGCGACGGCTCGGCCCGAGGCGCCGAAATCGACACGGGCTGGGCGCTGAAAAGGCACGGGGCGTCTCCCATCCGTGCGCCGCCGGGCACCACCTTTACCGGGTGGACGACATGTGCACCGCTATCCGGGCCAGATGCGGGACACCCGATGGGTGCATCGCAGAGCTGGCCGCGTTGCAGCAGGGGATCGTGGCGCTGCGGCAGCTGCTCCGTCTCGGCCTCAGCAGCCCCGCGGTGCAAAAGAGGGTGGCCCGGGGCAGCCTGCATCAGCTCCATGCCGGCGTCTATGCGGTCGGCCATCTCGCCATCACGTGGAGGGGCCGGCTGATGGCCGCCTCGCTGGCCTTCGGCCCGGGCGCATACGTGAGCCACCGCAGCGCCGCCGCGCTATGGGGCTTCCTCCGGATGCCCGAGGGCGCTCGCATCGACGTCCTCGTCGCCAGGGGACGGTCGCGGGGCAGGGCCGGCCTTGCCTTGCACCGCACCCGCTCGCTGACGGGCGCCGATTGCGCCGAGGTCGACGCCATTCCGGTCACGAGCGTCGCCCGAACCCTGCTCGATCTGAGTGGGGCGCTCAGCGGCCCGCGCCTGCTGCGCGCATTCGAAGAGGCCGATCGGCTGGGGTTGCTCGACCGTGCGGAGCTCTACGCCGTCCTCGCGCGCAGCAACGGGCATCGCGGCGCGAAGCGGCTCCGGCGGATCGCGATCTCCCACGCGATGCCCGTGCCCAGCACTCGCTCCCACCCCGAGTACCGCTTCTTTCGGCTTTGCGAGGAGACGGGCTTGACGCTGCCGGAGGTGAACGCCACGATCGCGGGCATCGAGGTCGACTGCCTCTGGCGGGAGCGCCGGCTGATCCTCGAGCTCGACGGACCGCAGTACCACGGGTCGGCGTGGCAGGTCCGGCGCGACGAGGCCCGCGACGCGAGGCTGCGCCGAGCGGGATTCCGGGTCGAGCGACGAGGCACCGCTCGCGTCTACGGCGAGGCGCCCACCCTGGTGGCCGAGGTTGCGGCGTTGCTGGCCTGAGACGAGGCCGAAGCAGCGTCAACAACGGCACCGGGATGCCGTTCAGGTGGCCGTCCCGGCGAGGCGCTCGAGGTCCTCGGGCTCGGAGGTGGCCCTCCCGGAGGCCGCCTCACCGATCCGGCAGCAGGTGATCCGCTCGGTCGCGCTCATCGCCCATCACGACCCCGCGCCCTCGCCATCGGCGCCGACGCGCTCCGCGATCGCGATCGCGTCGTCGAGCTCCAGCCCCTCCCGACCCGCCATCCAGCAAGCCAGCGGGGCGGCGATTCGCTCCGAGGAATGGGCGGCCACGGCGGCCAGCTTCAGCAGCTTGCCGGTCTCGCGCTCGTCGGGCGGCGATCCGTTCGCCGCCTCCGCGAACGCCTCGATCCACTCCTCCGCGGTCATCATCGCCTCCTCGCTCGCTCCCCGCGAAGCTAGCAAGGCCGCTCGCGGCTCAAAGCGGCGTGACGCGCGTGGCCGTCGCCTTCCAGCTCGCCGCCACGCGCGAGCCCGGCGCCAGCCCCAATCGCGCGATCGACGCCGAGGTCACCTCGGCGACCAGCGGTTGCGGGCACCGCAGCCCGACGCGAGCGCGATTGCCGAACTCGGTGATCGAGGCGACCTCGGCGCTCAGGTGGTTGAGGGACGAGCCCTCGGGCGGAGAGCCGGCAGCGCCGAGGGAGATCTCCCAGGGGAAGACGCTCACCGCGACCCTGCCGCGGGCGCGGTCGGTGCTGAGCACGATCCCGCCGCCGTCCAGCTCGATCCGCGAGAGGCCCTCTGGGCCCGGCAGAGCAACGCCCCGAAGGACGACGGCGCCGGTCAGGTCGGCGACGAACGGGGACGCCGGGGAGGCCGCGAGCTCCGCCGGCTTCCCTCGCTGGACGATCCGGCCCCCGTCGAGCACGGCGACGCGGTCGGCCAGCAGCGCAGCCTCGGCGAAGTCGTGCGTGACGATCACCGCGGGCACCTCGGCCGCGCGCAACAACCCCGCGAGTTGTCCCGAGGCCGCAGCCCGCGTGCGGGCATCGAGCGCGGAGAGCGGCTCGTCGAGCAGCAGCAGGCACGGCTCGACCGCGAGCGCGCGCGCCAATGCGACCCGCTGCCGCTCCCCGCCGGAGAGCCGCGACGGCGGCGCCTCGCTTCGATCGAGCACGTCGAAGCGCTCGAGCAGCTCGTGCGCGCGGGCGCGACGCTCCGAGCGGCCGCCGTCGCGGATCGCATAGGCGACGTTGCGCCAGGCCGACATGTGCGGGAACAGCGCGTAGTCCTGGAAGAGGAAGCCGACCCGCCGCTCCTCCACGGGGCGCGCGAGGCCGGCGTCGACGTCGACCCACACCTCGCCGTCGAGGGCGATCCTGCCGCGGTCGGGAGCCGTCAGGCCGGCGATGATGCGCAGCAGCGTGGTCTTGCCCGACCCGGACGGGCCGAGGAGGGCAAGCGGGCTCGCCCCCTCCACCTCGAGCGCGGCGTCGAGCCTGAACGAGCCCCGCTCGAGGGATGCGTCAACCGCCAGCATGCGCCGACCCCGGCCCCGGCCCGACGCCCCCGCCCAGGAGCTTCACGCCGAGCAACAGGAACGCGGAGAAGACCACGAGGACGCCGGAGAGCGCCAGGGAGGCGTCGAAGTCCCGGGAGAGGAACTCGAAGATCGCCAGCGGCGCCGTCTGCGTCCTGCCCTGGAGGGAGCCGGCGAAGAGCAGCGTCGCCCCGAACTCGCCGAGCGCGCGGCCCCACGCGAGCGCCAAGCCGGAGGCGAGCCCTCCTCGCGCGAGGGGGACGGCGATCCGCGCGAACGTT
>JAABUN010005690.1_pt1 | contig 15183 bp, 12 predicted proteins | sample 5559311 | NCBI WGS metagenome assembly JAABUN01 (sample SAMN10711877, study PRJNA513370) | rock metagenome | isolation source: Antarctica rocks | place: Antarctica: Victoria Land, Siegfried Peak sud | reverse complement strand
CCGCACTCGCCCCGACGCCCACCAAGCTGGCGGAGACCCGCCGCAAGTCCAACGCCCGGTCCCGCGAGCTCGGCTCGCGCCGGGGCAACACGATCGGCGGCATCGCCGCCTGGATCATCGGCATCTTGTTCGTGTTCCCCGTGTTCTGGATGGTGTTGACCAGCTTGCACAGCGAGCCGAACGCAGCGACGAACCCACCGAGCTTCTTCGCGCCGTTGACCCTGGACGGGTATCGCGAGTTCTTCGGGGCCTCCTCGGGTGCCAGCCCGTGGCCACCGCTGCTCAACTCGGCCACCGCCTCGATCGTCTCCACCGTGATCGTGATCCTGCTGGCGATCCCCGCGGCGTACGCGCTCTCGGTCAAGCCGATCGAGAAGTGGACCGACGTGATGTTCTTCTTCCTCTCCACCAAGATGTTGCCCGCCGTCGCCGGGCTGCTGCCGGTCTACCTGATCGCCAAACAGCTCGCGGTGCTGGACAACATCAACTTCCTGGTCATCCTCTACACAGCGATGAACCTGCCGATCGCCATCTGGATGATGCGCTCGTTCCTGGCCGACATCCCGGTGGAGCTCTTCGAGGCGGCCGCCCTCGACGGTGCCGGCCTGATCCGCACCCTGCGCAGCGTGATCGTGCCGATCATCTCGCCCGGGATCGCCGCCACCGCGCTGATCTGCTTCATCTTCAGCTGGAACGAGCTGCTGCTGGCCAACACCTTGACCAGCGTCGTCGCTCAGACGGCCCCGGTGTTCCTGACCAGCTTCGTGACCTCGCAGGGCTTGTTCCTGGCCAAGGTGTGTGCTGCGGCCACCGTCGTCTCGCTGCCGGTCCTGATCGCCGGCTTCGCGGCGCAGGACAAGCTGGTCCAGGGCTTGTCCCTCGGCGCGGTCAAGTAGCGCTTGGGTGACCTGGCGCCGTGATCAGGCGGCACGGGTCACCCCAGGTGGTTGGACAGGAGCCTGGATGGACGGGGAGCCTGGATGGACGGGGAGCCTGGATGGACGGGGAGCCTGGATGGGCGGGGAGCCTCGATGGGCGGGGAGCCTGACCTCGTCCGCACCCCGGCAGCCGACGTCCCGCACGTCCAGGACTACCTTTCGACCGTGTCGCCGACGCCGCTCGTGCTCGTGACCAGCAGGTCCTTCTCCTCCGGCGACCTCGACCTGACCGGTGAGCTCGAGGCGGCCGACGCTCGGATCCTCACCGGCCCCTCGACCCATGACCTGGACGTCCTCCGACCCCTGCTGGCTGAGGCCACCGCCTGGATCGCCGGCACCGGACCGGTCACCGCCGCCCACCTGGACGCCGCCCCAGCCCTGCAGATCATCGCCCGCTACGGCGTCGGGGTCGAGGCCCTCGACCTGGACGCCGCCGCCCAGCGCGGGGTGCTGGTCACCAACACCCCCGGTGCCAACACCGGGGCGGTCGCCGACCACGCCGTCGCCCTGGTCCTCGCGGCGTTGCGTGACGTGCCCGCCGGCGACCGTGGGGTCCGGGCCGGCCGCTGGGCCGTCCACCGCACCCGCGAGATGGGCGGGCTGAGCGTCGGCATCGTCGGGTTGGGCCGGATCGGCCGCGCGGTCGCGGCCCGGCTCAGCGGCTTCGGCAGCACCCTGCTGGGGTTCGACCCGTGGGTGCCGGCCGCCGACCTGGAGGCGCTCGGCGTCGAGGGGGTTGACCTGGACACGCTGGCCCGGCGCAGCGACGTCATCTCCCTGCACGCCCCCGGGGAGAAGGTCGTCGTCGACCGGCCCTTCCTCGACCTCGTCCGGCCCGACCTCCTACTGGTCAACACCGCGCGAGCGACGCTGGTCGACGAGCCCGCCCTGGCCGACGCGCTGCGGGCCGGTCGGCTGGGCCGCTACGCCAGCGACGTACTGGGCAGCGAGGCCGGCCAGCACGCCAACCCACTCCTCGCCGACGACCTCCTCGACCGCACCCTGTTCACCCCGCACTGCGCCGCCCAGACCGTCGAGGCGGTCGACGGGATGGGCCGCGGCGCCGTCGACGCCGTCCTCGCGCACCTGCGCGGCGAGCGCCCCCCCAACCTCGTCCGACCCCCAGGAGCGACCCGATGACCACCGCCGTCCCCGACCCGCTGGCCGGTCTGCGCGCCGCGACCGTCGTCGCCGTCCTCCGCGCCCCGACGGCCGAGGCCGGAATCGGAGCCACCGACGCCCTGGTCGCGGGTGGCGTCACCGGGATCGAGATCACCTATAGCACCCCCGACGCCGCCGCGGTGATCCGCGAGGTCCGCCGCCGGTACGGCGACACCGTCTACCTGGGTGCCGGCACCGTCCTGCAGCCGGCGCAGGCCCACGAGGCCGTCGAAGCCGGTGCGGAGTTCCTGGTCAGCCCCGGTACCGAGCCCGAGGTGGCCGGCGCGATGCTCGGCACCGGCGCCACCGTCCTCTCCGGTGCGCTCACCCCCAGCGAGGTGATGACGGCCGTGCGGCTCGGGGTGCACGTGGTCAAGCTGTTCCCCGCCTCCCTCGGCGGCCCGGCGTTCCTCCAGGCGCTCCGCGGCCCGTTCCCGCACGTCGCCTTCGTGCCCACCGGTGGCGTCAACGCGGCCAACCTGGCCGAGTGGCTGGCCGCCGGTGCGGTCGCCGTCGGCGCGGGTGGCGAGCTCTGCCCGTCCGCGGCCCTGGCCGCAGGCGACTGGGACACCATCACCGCGACGGCCCGGCAGTTCGCCGACGCGGCCCGGGCGGCCCGCACGTGACCCGCGCGTCGCACTCCTACATGGGGTTCGTCGGCGTCAGCACCGGCGGCTCCTCCATCCAAGCCGTCTTCCCCGAGTGGGCGGACGCGCTCGCGTTGCCGACGCGCACGCTGGTCGGGCACGACCTGGCGCTGGACTCCCCAGCGGGGGCCTACCGTGCTGTGGTCACCGCCATCCGCGACGACCCGGAGCACTGGGGCGCCCTGGTCACCACCCACAAGATGGCCGTGCACGCGGCCGCCCGGGACCTGTTCGACGACTGCGACGAGCTGGCCGAGACGTTCGGTGAGATCTCCTGCATCGCCAAGCGTGGCGACCGGCTGACCGGCAGCGCCAAGGACCCGGTGACGGCCCGGCTGGCCCTCGAGGAGTTTCTGGCGGATGACCACTTCGCCACCGGCGGCGGGGACGCGCTGATCCTGGGTTCCGGCGGGGCGGGCACCGCGCTCAGCCACCAGCTCGGGTTCCGCTCCGACCGGCCGGGTCGGATCGTCTGCACCGCCCTGTCCGCCGAGCCGCTCGACCACGCCCGGGCCGTGCACGAGCGGGCGGGCCTGCCCCCCGACCTCGTCCGCTACGTCGTCACCGCGGACAGCGACGACGTCGACGTGCTGGTCGCCGGGCTGCCGCCCGCCAGCCTGGTGGTCAACGCCACCGGGATGGGAAAGGACCGGCCCGGCTCACCGGTCTCCCGCACCGTCCGTTTCCCCGAGCGCGGCGTCGTCTGGGAGTTCAACTACCGCGGCCCGCTGGACTTCTGGCACCAGGCCATGGCCCAGCGGGAACACCGCAGCCTGTGCGTCGAGGACGGCTGGCGCTACTTCGTGCACGGCTGGACCCAGGCCGTCGCCGAGGTGTTCGACGTCCCCATGCCCGCCGCGACCGTGGACGAGCTGGGCCGGATCGCCGCCCGGCTGCGCTGATGGCCAACGGCGTGGTCACCACGGTGCTGGGCGACGTCGACGCCGCCGCGCTGGGTCGCACCGACTACCACGAGCACCTGTTCCAGGTCAGCCCACTGCTGCCGGGCGACGAGCTGGACGACGAGCCGCGCAGCCGGGTCGAGCTCGCCTCGCTGCGGGACTCGGGCTTCACCGCGATGGTCGACGCCACGCCCACCGGTCTGGGTCGGCGGCCGGAGGCGCTGGTCCGCGTTGCTGCAGCCGAAGGCGTGCACGTGGTAGCGACCACCGGTTCCCATCGCGAGCCCCACTACGGCACCGGGCACTGGCTGCTGGACCTCACCGAGCACCAGCTGGCCGAGCGGTTCAGCCGTGACGTCCTCGAAGGTCAGCCGGTCACCGACGGGCCGCGGACGGGCCCGCTCGCCCAGGGGCCCGACGGGGCGCCGGTGCGCTCCGCCGTGGTGAAGGCCGGCGTCGGCTACTGGAGCATCTCCACCTTCGAGCACCGGGTCCTCGCCGCCGTGGCCCTCACCTGGGCACGGACCGGCGCCGCGGTGATGGTGCACCTGGAGCACGGCAGTGCGGCGTTCGAGGTGCTCAGCGTGCTGGCCGGCCACGGCGTCCCCTCCTCGGTCATCGCGCTGGCCCACATCGACCGAAACCCCGACCCGGGCCTGCATGCCGAGCTGGCCGCGACCGGCGCCTACCTCGGGTACGACGGATGGGCGCGCAGCCAGCGCTGGCCCGACAGCATGCTGTTGGACTGCCTGGCCCGCGCCGCGGAGCTGGGTGCGTCCGAGCGGTTGATGCTGGGCGGCGACGTCGCCCGCGCCACCCGGTACCGCGGCTACGGCGGGATGCCCGGGTTGGCCTACCTGGGCGAGCGGGTGCTGCCGCGGCTGGAGCGGGTGGCCCCCGCTGACCTCGTGGACGCTCTGCTGGTCGCCAACCCGGCTCGCTGGCTCAGCGGCACCCCGACCAACGCCTCCACGACGACAAGGAGCTAGGACATGAGCGCAGCCGAGGTGCGGCCGGTGCCGCTGGTGGCCCTCACCCTGCGGCCGGGCGAGGGCCGGCTGGAGGCCAGCACTGACGACGCGATCATCGAGCGGAGCGCCGGGATGTGCTCCCTCGTGATCAGCGACGGCGGGGGATGGGCCGTGCAGGACCATCCCGAGCACTGCGGCTACGAGCTGACCCGTCGACCATGATCATCTCCCACGACCTCGGCACCACCGGCGACAAGGCGACCCTCGTCAGCCACGCCGGCGCGGTGGTGGCGGCGGTCACGGCGACCTACGGCACGGACTTCGGTCCCCGCGGCAAGGCAGAGCAGGACGCCGGTGCGTGGTGGGACGCAGTCTGCCGGGCCACCCGCAACCTGCTGGAGCAGGCGTCGGTCGCGCCGGCCGACGTCGAGGTGGTCAGCTTCTCCGGCCAGATGATGGGCGCGGTGCTGCTGGACGGCGCCGGTGAGCCGGTGCGGCCCGCGATCATCTGGGCCGACACGCGCTCGGTGACCCAGACCGCCACCCTGGTCGAGCGGGTGGGCATGGAACGTGGCTACACGATCACCGGCCACCGGCTCAACCCCACCTACTCGCTGTCCAAGATCATGTGGGTCCGTGATCATGAACCCGAGGCGTTCCGACGCGCCCAGAAGGTCGTGCTGGCCAAGGACTACGTCGCCTTCCGGCTCACCGGCGTGCTGGCTACCGACCCGTCCGACGCGTCCAGCACCAACGCCTACGACCAGGCCGCCGGCACCTGGTCCGATGAGCTGCTGGAGGCGGCGGGGCTGCCCCACGCGATGTTCCCCGACATCGTCGCCTCGACGGCCGTCCTCGGCCGGGTGAGCGAGGAAGCGGCGGCCGCCACCGGGCTGATCGCGGGGACACCCGTCGTCATGGGCGGCGGCGACGGGCCCATGGGGGCCCTCGGCGCCGGGATCCTCGGACCGGAGTCGGGGGCCTACGCCTACCTGGGCTCGTCGTCGTGGGTGTCGGTGGCAGCCCACGCGCCGCTGCACGACCCGCAGATGCGCAGCATGACCTTCAACCACGTGCTGCCCGGCCGCTTCGTCCCGACGGCGACCATGCAGGCCGGTGGTGCGGCGCTCGAGTGGGTGGTCGACACGCTGGCCCCCGGCCAGGACGGCCGGTACGAACGACTGCTCGCAGACGCGGCCGCGGTGCCGGGCAGCGAGGACGGGCTCTACTTCCTGCCGCACCTGCTGGGTGAGCGCTCGCCCTACTGGAACCCGGCGGCGCGGGCCGTCTTCGCCGGCCTCGGCCGGCATCACGGGCCGGCGCACCTGACCCGGGCGGTGCTGGAGGGCGTCGCCTTCAACCTCTACACCGGACTGCTCGCCTTCGTCGAGAACGGGACCCCGATCGAGGCGGTCGACGCCATCGGCGGGGCGGCGAACTCGACGCTGCTGCTCCAGGTGTTCGCCGACGTCTGGGGCGTCCCGGTCAGGCGACGCAGCCTGGTCGACGAGGCCACCGCCGTCGGGGCGGCCATCGTGGGCGGCGTCGGCGTCGGGATCTTCGACGACTTCGACGTCGCGGGCCGGTTCTCCGAGGAGCTCACCACATCGGCGCCCGACGTCGCCCGGCACGCCCGCTACGCCGGCGAGTACGCCTTGTTCATGGAGGCCTACACGCGCCTGGAGCCCTGGTTCGACAAGCTCTGACCGGACGCCACACCGGTGGCCGGCGGCTGGCGACTCTCGTGCAAATGACCCGCCGAGGCGGTCCGAGCGGCTACATTCCCTTCCAGGTGGTCCGAACCGTTCCACTCGGAGGACCGGTCGAGGGAGACCAGGATGAGCGTGCGTCCGGACGGAGCCGTCGCTTGAGCGTGACCTCGCGCACCGTCGATGTCGGCGCGCCGCTGCTGCAGATGCGCGACATCGTCAAGACCTTCCCGGGCGTGCGTGCCCTGGACGGGGTCGACCTGGTGGTCCGACCCGGCCAGGTGCACTGCCTGCTGGGCCAGAACGGGGCCGGCAAGTCGACGCTGATCAAGGTGCTCGCCGGAGCCCACCGCCCCGACAGCGGTGAGATCAGCTGGCGCGGTCAGCCGGTGGTGCTGGCCACCCCGGACACCGCGATCACGCTCGGCATCTCCACCATCTACCAGGAGCTGGACCTCGTTCCCGGTCTCAGCGTGGCGGAGAACATCTTCCTCGGCCACGAGATGTCCAGCGCCGGGCTACTGCGCCGCGGGGACACCCGCCGGGCGGCCCGGGCGCTGCTGGCCCGGCTGGGGCACTCGGAGATCCGCGCCGATCGCGAGGTCGGCACCCTGCCGGCCTCCGGCCAGCAGATCGTCAGCATGGCTCGGGCCCTGTCCCACGACACCCGACTGATCGTGATGGACGAGCCGTCCGCGGCCCTGGACCAGCAGGAGGTGCAGGCTCTGTTCCGGGTGATCCGCGATCTGACCGCGCAGGACATCGCCGTGGTCTACATCTCCCACCGACTCGAGGAGATCCGCCAGGTGGGCGACCGGGTGACCGTGCTCAAGGACGGCCGGACAGTGGCCACGGACCTGGCGGCCCGCAAAACACCCACCACGGAGCTCATCCGCCTGATGACCGGCCGCGAGATCGCGTACGTCTTCCCCACCCGCCCGGCGGCGGACCGGGCGGCGGCGACCGTGCTCGAGGTGAGCGGACTGGCCCTCGACAAGAGCTTCGCCGACGTCTCCTTCTCCGTCCGGGCGGGGGAGATCGTCGGCCTCGCGGGGCTGGTCGGCTCCGGCCGGTCCGAGATCCTCGAGTCGGTCTACGGCGCCCGCCGGCCCACCCGAGGCACGGTGAGCGTGGACGGCCGACGACTGCGACCCGGCTCGGTCGGCGCGGCGGTCAAGGCCGGCGTCGGCCTCGCGCCGGAGGAGCGCAAGAGCCAGGGGCTGCTGCTCGACCAGTCCGTCTACCGCAACATCACGATGTCGAGCCTCGGCCGCTTCGCCCGGGCCGGCTTCCTGGACCGGGGTGCCGAACGTGCCGCGGCCGCCGAGCTCACGACAGCGCTGGACGTGCGCCCGACCGGCGTCGAGCGACCGGTGCGGACCCTGTCCGGCGGCAACCAGCAGAAGGTCGTCCTCGCCCGCTGGCTGCTGCGCGAGTGCCGCGTGCTGCTGCTGGACGAGCCGACGCGCGGCGTCGACGTCGGTGCCCGCAGCGAGATCTACGCGCTGATCCGGTCGCTGGCCGCGCGCGGCGTGGCCGTGGTCGTGGTCTCGAGCGAGATGGAGGAGGTTCTGGGGCTGGCCGACCGGGTGCTGGTCGTCCGCGAGGGCCAGGTCGTGCACGAAGGGCCGGCCGAGGAGATCGACGAGCACGGGGTGCTGAACCTGGTGATGGAAGGAAGTACGGCATGACCACGTCGGACCAGGGAGCCGCACCCGTCGCCGAGAGCCCTGCGCCGGGCGGGTCGAGCTTGGCCCCGGCCGTCCAGGAGCCGCTCGCCGGGGACGGTCGGCGCGCAGGCTCCCTCGCCGGGCTGCTGATGGGCTCGTCGGTGGGACGCAACCTCGGGCTGGTGGTGGCCCTGGTGGTGCTCTGCATCGTCGGCTTCGCGACCGCGGGCCAGCAGTTCACCAGCGTGGACAACGGCCTGACCATCCTGCGGCTGGCCGCGGTGATCGGCGTGGTGTCGGTGGGCATGACGTTCGTCATCACCGGAGGGGGCATCGACCTGTCGGTCGGCGCGATCGTGGCCCTGGCCTCGGTGTGGTCGACGACGTTGGCCACCCAGGCGATGGCGCTCCAGTACCACTGGAGCGTGGTGGTGTTCGCCGCCGTGGTGGTGGGCACGGTCTGCGGGCTCGTCAACGGACTGCTGATCGCCTACGGCCGGGTCGTCCCCTTCATCGCCACGCTGGCGATGCTGGCCGCGGCCCGCGGCCTGGCCGAGATCATCGCCCAGCGACGCACCCAAATCGTCAAGGTGCCTGGCTTCACCGACTTCTTCCGCGGCTCGGTGCTGGGCATCCCGCTGCTGGTGATCATCTTCGTGCTGGTCGCGGTGATCGGCTGGGTGGTGCTGAACCGCACCACCTTCGGACGTCGCACCTTCGCGGTCGGCGGGAACCCCGAGGCCGCCCGGCTGGCCGGCATCGACGTGCGCCGGCACACCGTGGCCCTCTACGCCATCGTCGGGCTGTGCTGCGGGATCGCCGCGGTGATGATCGTGGCCCGGACGACCACCGGCTCGTCCACTCACGGCTCGCTGTACGAGCTGGACGCGATCGCCGCCGTCGTGATCGGCGGCACGCTGCTCTCCGGCGGGCGGGGGACCATCGTCGGGACGGTGCTGGGCGTCCTGATCTTCACCGTCTTGTCGAACGTGTTCACCCAGAACAACCTGTCCAGCTCGGCCCAGGCGGTGGCCAAGGGACTCATCATCGTCGTCGCGGTCCTGCTGCAGCAGCGGCTCGCCCGGCGCAGCGACGCCGGCGGCTGACCATCGTTCTCACCCGACGGTCCCGCAGACCATCGCACCACCCAACCCAAGGAGCAGACATGTCCCGTGCAACGTCCCGCATCCGACTGGCTACCGGCGGTGCGCTGGTCGCGCTGCTGGTCGCCTCCGGATGCACCAGCAACGCCCCGCAGACCGAGCAGCCCACCAACGACAGCAGCAGCAAGGCCCCGGCCCCGTCGGGCAACGACGCCTCGACCCCGTCGGGCAACGACGGCGCGGGCAAAAAGGTCACCATCGGCTTCTCCGGGCCGGCCGCCGACCACGGGTGGCTGGCGGCGATCAACAGTTCGGCCCTGGCCGAGGCGAAGAAGTACGAGGACGTCGAGCTCAAGACGGCCGAGGGCACGAATGACGCCAACCTGCAGATCAGCCAGATCGAGACCTTCATCAACGACAAGGTCGACGCCATCGTCCTGCTGCCAACAGACGGTGCGGCCCTGACCGACGTGGCCACCAAAGCCATGGAGGCCGGCATCCCGGTGGTCAACGTCGACCGCGAGTTCTCCTCGCCCTTCGCGGCCCGCACCACGGTCCTCGGCGACAACTACGGCATGGGCGTCTCGGCCGGCACCTACGCCTGCTCGGTGGTGAAGGAGAAGAACCTGGGCGATGCGGTGATTGCCGAGATCGCCGGCATCGACTCCCTCCCGCTCACCCAGGACCGCTCGAAGGGGTTCAAGGACGCCCTCGAGAGCTGCGGCCAGAACGTCGACAACCGGGTCGCCGCCGAGTTCACGGTGGAGTCCGGTGAGAAGGCCGCCTCCAACCTGCTGCAGGCGGCACCCAAGATCGACGTCATCTGGAACCACGACGACGACCAGGGCGTCGGCGTCAAGGCGGCCTTCGACAACGCTGGCCGCAAGGAGTTCGCCTTCATCGGCGGTGCCGGCTCGGCGAACGCGATGAAGTGGATCCAGGACGGATCGATGGCGGCGACGGTCATCTACCCGCCCACCCAGGCAGCCGACGGCATCCGGCTCGCGCGGCTGATCGCCCAGAACAAGGGGCTGTCCGATCTCGTCCAGGTGGAGGTCCCCAGGCGGATCGTGCTGAACGCCCCGGTGGTGACCAAGGACAACGTCGAGCAGTACCTGCCGCTGGGCTTCGAGTCCTGACTTCCCGGGCCCCGCACCCTCCTGCCGACCTGGGGACAGGAGCGTGCGGTGTCGGGGCTCAGGGCCGAGCGGCGTGCGGGTTCGGCCACCCGGGCTGTCGCCCCTAGGATTGCCCCCGGGGCTGGTGATCCTCGCGCCCCGGAGGGGCCTCTAGCTCAACTGGCAGAGCAGCGGACTTTTAATCCGCGGGTTCAGGGTTCGAGCCCCTGGGGGCCCACAAGACACCTCGTCAGAGGCAGGTTTCTTCTAACATTGTCGGACAGGCCCACACTTAACCCACAACCCATTTCTCGGTTGTCGATGGTTCGCGGGCGCGTGACCCTCGGATGCTCCTTGCTTTCTTAGGTTTTCGTGCTGTTCCTCGGAGCCTTGCGAGGGTCAGTCGCGGACGCAGCCGCGCCGGTGCCGCAACGGCAGCCAAGCACTTACGGCCTGCGCTCCCGGTGGTCAGCGTCATCGGGCTGCGCTGTCGGCATCCTCGTGCTAGTGGTGTGTCGTTGAGACATATTTACGTTTGCGGCTGATCTTGTCGATGAGCTCGTCGGCGGGCTTGGTCCAGATGAACGGGTGCTTGCGGGTGTTCCAGCCAGTGATGAAGGCGCGGATCTTGATCACCAGGTCGCGGACGGAGGTGAAGGTGCCGCGGCGGATGGCTTGGCGTTCGATGATCCCGAACCAGACCTCGACCAGGTTCAGCCACGACCCCGACGTGGGGGTGAAGTGGACGTGGATCCGCGGGTTCGCCGCCAACCAGTCGCGGACCTCGATCCGTTTGTGGGTGGCGTAGTTGTCCATCACCAGGTGCAGCTCACGGTCGGGGTAGGCGCGGGCGAGGTGTTTGAGGAAGGCCAGGAACTCCTGGTGCCGGTGGCGGCTCTTGCACTGGCTGGTGATCTTGGCCAGACCGTAGCTGCCATCCTTGACCGACCACACAGCACCGACTCGGCTGACCGTCACCGAGCGGCTGCCCAGCAGGTCGCGCAGGAACTGCTGATGGTCGTCGTCGCTGATCCACGACGCTCCGAGGCGGGGCTGGATCTCCTCCGGCCCCAGCTCGGCCGGTAGTGCTGCCTCGAGCACCCCGAGGTGGCTACTCCAGCGGTCGGGGTCATCTGCGGCCGCCGCCTGCGCCTGGTCGAACTTCACCCGGACGTCGCCGGACAGGTACTCGGCGCGAGTGAGCCAGGAGCCCGGGCTGGCGGGGTCCTCCCAGATCGCCGTCCCGAGCTCGGTACGAACCTCCTCTGCTGTCTGACCGGTCAGCCGGGCGATCTGCTCCAGGTCGACGTCGTGTTGCTGGTCGAGGACGATGTTCAGCGCGTCGAGGGCGCTGTCGGCGCCCAGGATTGGGCGGCGCGGCTCGATTTGGCGGTTGACGAGGATGCCGGCCGGCTCGCCGGTCCCGTTGACCTCGTCGAACGACTCGAGCGCGGTGACCAGCGGGCCGTAAGGGTCTTGCATGAGCTTGCGGACGGGGGTCGGCACGATCCGTGCCGTCACGGGCTCGCCGTCTGGGCTGGTGCGACCGGTGGGGCGGAGGGTGAACCGGTTGACCGCGCCGTAGCGGTCGCGGTACTGCTCCCACAGGTGCAGTAGGTCGCTGCGCATCCGGTCGAGGTCGCCGGTGTCGTCGAGGGAGCGGGCTTCGACGTCAAGCAGCGTCCGGGCCTGATCACGCATGGTGAGGAGGGCGCGCATCTCCTCTGTGCCGCTGCGCGGGACCGGGAGTGGGACGTGGACGCCGGACTCGACGACGGTAAAAGTGCCGTCGGCTCGGGTCGTGATGTGGCCCTCGCGTTCGTCACCGGCGGCCGGCATCAGCCCGGCCCGCTGCTCGAGCGTCTGCTGCTGCTCAGGCGTGGGCGGGGCGGCGGCCAGCCCGGCCGTGTCGGCCTCGCGCACCACTGCACTCAAGGCCTGCTCAAGCCGTGCCGGGGTGGCGGCAAGGTCGGCGGCGACGCTCAGCCCGAACACGCCGTGTAGACCGACCTCGGCCCGCATCTGGCCCAGCACCATCTCCGGGTGGGTCTGCCACCAGGTGTTGATCCGGGTCGGCTCGTCGCCGTTGCTGTCGCCTCGAGGAAGGTCGACCGGTGACGTGGTGGCCCAGTCGAAGGGCTGCGGCGGGCGGCCGGGCTCGCGCCGGCGCAGGATCAACAGGTCGGTGGGTGGCAAGGTGCTTCTCGTGGCCACAGCAGATCCCCTCGGGGACTACCTCGCCTCCCTCTCGCCGGAGTTAGCAGTTCTGCACGAGAACCCGCTGGAGGACGTACTCGAGCTCGGTGACGGCAGGTCGGTGACCGTAGCGGAGGTGTTCTCGGTCCTATCCGAGCAGGTGGCAGGGCCAGTGGCCAAACGCTCGTTGCGTGAGGACCGCGGCGGCGCTGGGATGCTCGCGGGAGCATGGAGGAACGCCACTCTCGGCCAGGCCCGGGCGGTACTTGCCCTACGCCAAGCGGGCCTGCTCGTCGAGGCCCAGGCCAACGCCCGCGGCTGTATCGAGCACGCCGTCATGCTGCGGCGCCTGGCGCTGGCCGCAGACGACGGCCAGCTAGAGCCACTGATGGAAGACGTCGCCTACCAGGCGCAGCAGCGCGGGGTGAAGCAGCTGGACTACCTGGAGGAACTGGATGCGGCCAACAGCGGCACCCACCGCGCGCTGCTCCAAGCCGCGCGCGCTCACCTCGAGACCGGTCAAGTGCCGCCCGACAAGAACCGACCTCGAACTCGGACAGTCAGGGAGGTGTTCGACGGCGTGCCGCATGGGCGGCATCTGTACGACGTCTACGGCCGGCTGAGCGAGCACACTCACGCCGGCTTGGCTAGCGCTATCCCTTACCTCGACCTTCACACCGCCAGCGCGGTGCTCGGCGAGCCTCAGTCTGTGGCCTGGGCCGAGACCGCCGCGCTGCTGTGCTGGAGCTGCTGGGCTGCCGAGGACGCCATGCTCCGCTTCCTCGACGACGGCATCGACCTGTCAACTAGGCAGGCTGCGTTGCTGGCCCGAATCGGGCTGGCGCCGGGCTAACTCGGCCCACCGGGGGTGTAGGCCCCGCCCAGCCACCTAGACGGAGGACCACCACAACGGGCCACGCAGCCACCACCAAGGTCTCGTCGAGGCGTGCTCGGCCAGATGCGTTTGAGCACGGCAACCGGCTCACAGGACACGCCGCCAGCCGCGCGGGATGAACGCTGAGACTTATGTCAGAAACGTTCGTTTCTGGTGAGCCCATCAGGGTTGACGAGCCCGGCCTGTTGACTTGCAGCGGTAGGTGGCGCGCTTCCTTCAGCGGTAAGTGGCCGGGGCTGGGCTCGTCCGTCAGCGGGCGGAGTGGCCGTAAGGGGATGCACAGCGGCACCGCCCAGGCCGGCCACAGATGTGAGGCCACTTCGGTCGGCTCTACGCTTCGGGCGCTCCGACTAGATGTTGCGGTTCATGAGGTTGGTGACGCCGGGGTGAGTTGAAGAGGCGGGCCCCTGGTCGAGGATGGGAAGTGCGACCAACTCATCCAGCGAAGGAGACCTGCCTCGTGTCTCACCGTAATGCCCCGTTGACCGCGGAGGGTCGGCTGCGGCTCGTCCGACGCTGCCAGGACCGCCCGATCGCTCACGTTGCTGCCGAGGCGTCCCTGTCGCGGCAGTGCCTGTCGAAATGGGTGCACCGCTACCTCCAGCACGGCGAGCCCGGCTTGGCCGACCACACGTCGGCGCCGTATCACCGACCGACCCAGCTGCCACCAGATTTGGTCGCCCAGATTGAGCGGCTCCGCCGGGACAAGAAGTGGTCGGCCAGCTTGATCGCGGTCGAGCTCACTGAACACGGCCATCCGATCTCGGTGGCGACGGTCGGTCGCTGGCTGGTCAAGCTCGGGCTGAACCGGCGCCGTTGGCTCGACACCGACGGCGAACCGCTGCGGCAACCGGGCAAGATCGTGGCCCGCTACCGCGGCCACATGGTGCACCTGGACGTGAAGAAGGTCGGCCGGATCCCCGACGGTGGCGGCTGGCGGATCCACGGCCGCGGCACCGACCAGCAACGCGCCAACGACCGGGCCAAGACCGCCGGCGCGAAAGCAGGCTACGTCTACCTGCATTCCGCGATCGACGGGTTCTCCCGCCTCGCCTACACCGAACACCTGCCCGACGAGACCGCCAAGACCGCGATCGGGTTCTGGGCACGAGCCCGGGTCTGGTTCGCCGGCCACGGCATCACCCGAATCACCCGGGTCGTCACCGACAACGGATCCTGCTACCGCTCGAAAGCCTTCACCCGAGCGACCAGCCATGCCGCCCGCCACCAACGGACCCGGCCCTACACCCCGAAACACAACGGCACAGCGAGGATCCGGTTGTAGCGCTCGATCTTGAGGAGGTCCTCTACGCCCGCCCCTTCTCCTCAGAAGCCGAACGCGCACGCGCCATCGAGGTCTGGAACATCCACTACAACTACCATCGGCCCCACACCACCAACCAGAACCAGCCACCCGCCCTCCGGCTCAGCCCCGGCGTCACCAACGTCCTGCGCTCCTACAACTAGAGGCGGGCCTGACTCAGACCGTGCTTGCGCAGAAGCTCGGGACGACGCAGTCGGCTGTGGCTCGGATGGAGGCTGGGCACAGCAGGCCCCAGTTTGGAGTCCGTTCAGCGGGTGGCCGAGGCGCTCGGCTGCGACTTCGGACTCGTCTTCGACCGCCAGCCCCGCGCCCACCCACAACTCCGATGAGCCGCTTAAGCGTTCCGCGAAGATGTTGCCCCAGCCCTTGAAGTCGGCGGCTTTGGGTGGCTCCTTGAGCTCACCCAGCCAGTCAGCGCCGGCGTGGTCCTTAGCTACTTCGACCTGAAAAAGTTGGAGCGTGTCGAACACCGGAAGTGGGCTCTGACAAGGGAGAATGGTCTCAAACCCTTGGCTAGAAGGGATTGAGACTGTTCATGTTTCGTACTGT
>JAABUN010005689.1_pt1 | contig 15183 bp, 11 predicted proteins | sample 5559311 | NCBI WGS metagenome assembly JAABUN01 (sample SAMN10711877, study PRJNA513370) | rock metagenome | isolation source: Antarctica rocks | place: Antarctica: Victoria Land, Siegfried Peak sud | reverse complement strand
GCTGATCATCGGCCAGCTGTTCCGTTCGCTGCTGTCCGGCGTACCTGTGCTCTTCCTCGGCTCGGTGCTGACGCTGGCGGGCATCGCCGTCGGCAATGTGCTGCTGCCCGGGCTGGTCCGGCTGCATTTCCCCGGCGCGGTGACGGCGGTGACCGCGGTGTACACCACCTTGTTGACCGCAGGCGGGGCGATCGGCGCGGCAATCACGCTTCCGCTGCAGAAGGCATTCGGCGGCGACTGGCGGCTGGGAATCGGGATGTGGGCGGCGCTGGCGGCGGTCGCGCTGGTCCCGTGGATCGCCATGGCCGTGGCGGTCGGCCGTCCATCGCTGCACCCGGCCGGCCCGGCCAGGATCCCGGTGTCGATGCTGCGCCGCTCCACAGTCGCCTGGGCGATGGCCGGCTACTTCGGACTGCAGTCGCTACAGGCATACGTGCTGTTCGGTTGGCTGCCGGAGATCCTGGTCGATGCCGGCCTGTCCGATCAGGGCGGCGCCTTCCAGGTGTTCGTCATCGCGGCTGTGGGAATCCCGATCGCAGCGATCGTCCCCTGGCTGCTGGGGCGGCTCCGCAGCCCGCGGACGTTGATCGTGGCGATGATCGGCTGTTATCTGGCCGGTTACCTCGGGTTGCTGATCGCGCCGGGGAACGGCACCATCCTCTGGTCGTTGCTGCTCGGTCTGGGCGGTGGTGCCTTCCCGACGGCGCTCACCCTGATCGCGATCCGGGCCCGCACGCCGGGGGGCACGATCGCGCTGTCCGCCTTCGCCCAGTCGGCCGGTTACCTGTTGGCCTCGGCCGGACCCATCCTGTTCGGCCTGATCCACGACTGGACCGGCGGCTGGAGATGGCCACTGACCATGCTGTGCTGTCTGCTGGGGGTACATCTGGTGGTCGGCCTGATCATCGCCGGCCCGCGCTATGTCGAGGACGATCTGGCCGGTCGGGAACCCGTCAGCACGACCGGTTGACGGCCAGCAGGGCGGTGGCCTGGGCGGCTCTGCCCTCGCCGCGACCGGTGGCACCCAGGCCGTCGGTGGTGGTCGCCGCCACCGACACCGGAGCGCCCAGCAGCCGGGACAGCGTCAGCTGCGCCTCCTGCCGGCGGCCCGACAGCTTCGGGGTGTTCGCGACGATCTGCACCACGGCGTTGACGACGTGGTATCCGGCCTGCCGAACCTGCGCCGCCACCTCCCTCAGCAGCGCACCGCCGGTGGCGCCGGACCAACGTGGGTCGTCGGTGCCGAAAACCGCGCCCAGATCGCCCAGGCCGGCGGCGGACAGCAGCGCGTCGCACAACGCGTGGGCGGCGACGTCCCCGTCCGAATGCCCTTCACAGCCATCCTCGCCGGGGAACAGCAGACCGGCCAGGTTGCACGGCCGGCCGGCCTGGATGGGATGCGCATCCACGCCGAGGCCGACCCGTAGATCGCTCGCCGGCTGCCGGCGGCTCCGGACGGCAGCCAGATCGGCGGCGCTGGTCACCTTGCCGGCGTCCGGATGGCCCGGCACGAAATCGACGGCCACGCCGAGACTTTCGACCAGCGCGGCGTCATCGGTGGCCGACCTGGACTGCTCCATAGCCCGCCGGTACGCCTCACGGATCACGGCCGGCCGGAAACCCTGCGGTGTCTGGACGACGCGCAACGCATCGCGATCGACGATGCCGGCGCTGCGCTCGCCGTCGCCGGTCGCTGCCACCCCGCGCACGGTGTCGGTCATCGGAAGGACGGGCACGACGGCCGCGGAGCCGCCCAGCACGGCGTCGATCACCCGCCGCACCATGGCCGGTGGCGCGAAGGCCCGAGCGGCATCGTGCACCAGGATGACGTCGATGTCCCCGTCCGGCGCGGAACTGTCGGCTCGGGATGAGCCCGACCCGGCCGCGGGCGACGCGGCGGTGACGGCGAGCGCGGCGGCGACCGATGCGGTGCGATCCCGGCCGCCGGCAACGACCAGAACGCCGGGACCGAGCAGGTCGGTGGCCGACCGGACCTCGGACGCGGGGACGGCGACCACCACCAGATCGACACCGGCGGCCCGCAGCGCGGCAACGGCATGCGCCACCAACGGCCGGCCATCCACCTCGACGAACGCTTTCGGTATGCCGAAACCCAGACGTTCGCCGCTACCGGCTGCCGGAACCAGAGCGACCACCGTCATCGCCGATTCCTCATCGCCGGCGCGGACCGGGACCGGTTCAGGAGGCGAGAACGTCGTCGAGGATGACCTCGGCCTTGTCCTGGTCCGTGTGCTCGGCCAATGCCAGTTCGGAAACCAGGATCTGCCGGGCCTTCGCCAGCATCCGCTTCTCGCCGGCCGACAGCCCCCGCTCCCTGTCGCGGCGCCAAAGATCGCGCACCACTTCGGCGACCTTGTTGACATCGCCGGACGCCAACTTCTCCAGGTTCGCCTTGTATCGCCTGGACCAGTTGGTCGGCTCTTCGGTGTGCGGTGCCCGCAGCACCTCGAAGACCTTGTTCAGACCGGTCTGGTCGACCACGTCGCGGACACCGACGATCTCGGCGTTCTCCGCGGGGACCTTGACGGTGAGATCGCCCTGGGCGACCTTGAGGACCAGATACAACTTCTCTTCGCCCTTGACCACGCGAATCTCGGTGGCCTGAATGAGAGCGGCCCCGTGATGTGGGTAGACAACTGTCTCGCCGACCTTGAAAACCATGGGTGTTGATCCCCTTTCGCCATTCCCACCTTACCACGCCTTTCCTCGTCACTGCATCCGTTGTCGCAGGTCAGGGCACATGACAGGGGTTGACAAACCTGCCCTGTCCGTGCTGTCGGTGGCCGATGGACGTCGATGACCGGTTCCGCCGGGCCAGGTTGTCGGCGTGCCCGGCGCGCACCGCGGCGCCGGCTGCGGCTAATCTGCATGCGTCACCCGCACGTTCGACGAAGGGGTTGGTCGCCGTGTCCCGCAGCACCCGTCAGCCTGGTGCCGGTGCACGCCGTCCGGGCGCCACTGCCACGGTCTCGGCGGCCGCTCTCGGCGTCGCGCTGCTGCTGTCCGGGTGCGCCGCCGGCCAGATCTCGCAGACCGCCCAGCAGGTGGCGGCCATCGACGGTGGTAACGCCACCGTCGGAACCATGGCCGTGCGCAATGTGCTGCTGGCCACCCCGCCGGCGGCCAATTACCCGCCCGGCGCCGAGATACCGGTGCTGGCGGTTCTGGCCAATGACGGGTTCAACCCGGACGCGCTGACCGCGGTCAGCACACCGGCCGGCCAGGTGAAGCTGTCGCCCGAGAAGATCGTCGTTCCGCCGCGTTCGTTGGTCCAGTTGACCGGCCAGGGTACGCAGGGCATCAAGCTCAGCGGCGCGCAGCGGGCGCTCTGCTACGGGCAGTCCATCCCGTTCACCTTCTCCTTCGAGAAGGCCGGGCAGGTCACGTTGAACGTCACGCTCCAGACGCCGGTGACGCGTACCGGTACCCGCACCACCATCGAGATCCTGCCGGCCGAGCCGACCCCGTTGTGGGAGACCGGAGCGCACGCCGCCGAAGGTTCGGCGGCGGGTGAGCATTCGAAGGTCGGGGGATCGGGCTCCGCGGGCGCCTCCGCGGCCGCGGGCGCCGCCTGCAACACCTGACAGAGCAACCAGCCGCGCCGCAGCCGGTGGGTTGATTTCGAACGTGCGTACTGTACGCGTCCGGCCGCCTTTGTCGGTGGGTCCGCGTAGCGTCCCGTTCATGACGTTCAGCGGATCCCGCTCCTTCGGTACCACCTCCAGCAGCGCCTTATCAAACCGCAGCGCCTTATCCAACCGCAGCGCCCAGTCCAACCGCGGCACCCAGTCCAACCCCGGCGCCCTCTCCAACCGCAGCACCTCCACCGGCACCGGCGGAAAGGCGCGACAGGCATATGCCTGTTCCGAGTGCGGGCACAGCGCGACGAAGTGGGTGGGCCGCTGCCCCGAGTGCCAGGCCTGGGGTTCGCTGGCCGAGGCAGGTTCCACCCGGGCGGTGCTCCGCAAGGTCTCCGCCGGGCCGGTCAGCGCACCTGCACGGCCGATGCTGGAGATCGACCCGGCCACCGCCGTCGCCCGCCCCAGCGGAGTTCCCGAGCTGGACCGGGTGCTGGGTGGGGGCCTGGTTCCCGGCAGCGTCGTGCTGCTGGCCGGCGAACCGGGCGTCGGGAAGTCCACGTTGCTGCTGTCGGCTGCCCAGGCCTGGGCGGCTTCTGGCCAGGGGCGGGTTCTGATCGTCACCGGGGAGGAATCGGCGGCACAGGTGCGGCTGCGGGCGGAACGGATGGCAGCGGTGCACCCGCAGGTGTTTCTGGCCGCCGAAACCGAACTGTCGGCGGTGCTCGGGCACCTCGACCAGGTCGCCCCGCAGCTGTTGATCGTCGATTCCGTGCAGACCGTGGCCGCCGCCGACGTGGACGGTAGCGCAGGCGGTGTGACGCAAGTGAGGGCGGTCGCGGCTGCGCTCACCGCGGCCGCGAAGGAACGGGGGATCGCGTGCGTACTGGTCGGGCACGTCACCAAGGACGGCGCCATCGCCGGCCCGCGCACCCTCGAGCACCTGGTCGACGTGGTGCTGCATTTCGAAGGGGACCGGCATTCTTCGGTGCGGCTGATTCGGGGAGTCAAGAATCGCTTCGGCGCATCCGACGAGGTGGGCTGCTTTCGGATGACAGCCACCGGCATCGAAGGTCTTCTCGACCCGTCGGAAGTGTTCCTGACCGCTGGCAGGCCGCTGGTGCCGGGCACCGCGGTCACCGTCACCATGCAGGGCAGAAGGGCGCTGCCGGTGGAGATCCAGGCACTCGTCGGCCGGCCGGGCGATTCCCCGGGCGCCGTGGCCAGGCGCACCGTGTCCGGGCTCGACGCCAACCGGGTGACGATCGCCTTGGCGGTCCTGCAGCGGTACGCCGGCGTAGCGCTGGCCGGCAAGGACGTCATCGCCACCACCACCGGCGGCGCCAAGGTCACCGAGCCGGCCGTCGATCTGGCGGTCGCGATGGCGGTCTGGTCGAGTGTCCGGGACATCCCGCTACCGCCGAAGTCCGTATTCGTCGGCGAGATCGGTCTGTCCGCCGACGTGCGCGCTGTTCCGGCGTTGTCGCGTCGGCTGGCCGAGGCCGCCCGGCTGGGCTTCGACCACGCCGTGGTACCCGCCGAATGCGAACGGTCGGCGCCGGCAGAAATGCGGGTGGACCAGGTCACGGATCTGGGTGCCGCGTTCCGTGCGCTGGGCAACGACGACGGCGTGGTGCGCTGGCTGCGGAATTGATCGGACCCGTTCTGGCTGTCCACCTAGACTGAACCGAGAACATCCCGGCGCCCGGTGCGGCTGCGGGTCAGCCGCCGGAGGGGAACGAGGCAGCCCTGAGTTGAACGATCGATCCGCTGTCGGCAGACATCGAGCCGCCATCGCCCGGATGGCACCGGGCACTCCGTTGCGGGACGGACTGGAACGCATTCTGCGTGGTCGCACCGGTGCCCTGATCGTGCTCGGCGACAATGCCGCGGTCGAAGGACTCTGCGATGGCGGCTTCCGGCTGGACGTCGAGTTCTCTCCGACCCGGCTCCGGGAACTCAGCAAGATGGACGGCGCAGTCGTCCTCACGGCCGATGCCACTCGAATCGTCAGGGCCAACGTGCAGTTGATGCCGGATGCCACCATTCCCACCGTGGAATCCGGCACCCGACACCGCACCGCCGAACGGACGGCCGTGCAGACCGGGGTACCGGTGATCGCCGTCAGCCATTCGATGTCGACGATCAGCCTGTATCTCGGCACCACCAGGCACGAGGTCTCCGATCCGGCCACGATCCTCGGCCGGGCCAACCAGGCGCTGGCCACCCTGCAGCGGTACCGCGCTCGGCTGGACGAGGTCGCCCATACGTTGTCGGCACTGGAGATCGAGGACTTCGCCACGTTGCGCGATGCGATGACCGTCGTGCAGCGGCTGCTGATGGTTCGCCGGATCGCCGACGAACTCATCGGCAACGTGATCGAACTGGGCACCGATGGCCGGCTGCTCGGCCTGCAACTCGACGAACTGCTGGCCGGCGCCGAGGGCCTGGGCGAGCTGCTGATCAGGGACTATCTCCCGGAGGACGACCCGAGCGGGGTCGCCGCCGTCGACGCCGATCTCGATGCACTGGCCGGGTCCGCCCTGATCGATCTCGGTGCGATTGCCAGGACCTTCGGGCACGTCGGGGAATCGCTGGACGGACAGGTCGCCAGCCGCGGATACCGCCTGTTGTCCGGTATCCCCCGGCTGCCTCCGCTGGTGCTGGATCGGATGATCTCCCATTTCGGCAACCTGCAGGCACTGCTGGCGGCCACCGCGGCCGACCTGCAGGAGGTCGACGGCATCGGTGAGGCGCGCGCCAGGGTGGTGCGGGAGGGCCTGTCCAGGCTGGCCGAGTCGTCCATCGGCGATCGCTTCAGCTGACGCACACCGAGTTCGACGTCGATGTTCAGTCGGTGATGTTGAACCTTATCGGGGCGGCAGTCAGCTTCCCCAGCCGGGCCACCGCCGTGTAGGCACCGGTCGGCACCGGCACCCGTTCCCCGGCACAGCCGGGATGCGAGCTGGTCCCGGCCCACTTGATGTCGAAGTGCGCACGCCCGCCCGGGTCGAGCATCCGGGCCTCGGAGCCCTGTCCGGGAAAGCAATCCACCGTCGACCAGACCCGCTGCTGCTTCGCGTTGTAGACGGTGAAGACCTGCAAGGCACCGGAAACGTCCCGCACGCAGGATGCGTTGCCTTTGTTGGTCACCGTCAGACCGAGGATCGGTTGCGAGCCGATCGGATAGTCGGCCGATCGGACGGTGGTTGTCAGTGCGATGGAAGCATCGGTGCACAGCAACCGACCCTGAGAATCGGTGCTGGGCACGGGTTTTGTTGGGGTCGTGGTGCGTGGTGCGGCCGACGAAGTGCGCGTCGGTGGCGCCGGCCGGGCGGATCCGGCCGAGACGGAGGGCGCCGGCCCGGATGGCGTCGTCATAGCCTGCGTTGTAGAGGGTGCCGTGAGCATTCGCGGTTTCGAGGAAGCCGATGTCGCGTGGCCCGATGTGGACGGCGGCGAGCCGGTGCCCCGGGTGACCGGGGAGGCACTGCCGGCGTCGGTCGGGGCAGTGGTGGGCGCGGTGCTGCTGGCGACCGGTGCCGGGGTGCCGGTGCGGATCGGATCCGGGGCAGCCTCCGATCGGCCGGATGTGTCCGGCCGGGCGGCGGTGGTGGGCGGAACAGCCGCTCCGGTGGCCGTTTTCGGCGAGTCGGTGACGGACGGCGGTGCCGTCACCTTCCCGGTAGGTGTCGGGCTTGATGTCCCGGAAGCGGCCGGGCTCGGTGTCCCGGTGGATGTGCCCCCGGGAGCCGATGCCGGGCCGGTCACCGACGTGCTGACGGTGGCGGACCGGGCGGCGCTCGAACTGGAGCTCGGCGCGGCGGACGAGCTCGGTGATGCGAGCACCCCGGTGAGCGCGGCGGAACTGGTGCTGTCGGTGGTGTTCACCGGGTCTGCGGCGTTGGCGGGTGATCTGCCGGCCGCGGCGACCTTGCTCACCAGGAACCACACCAGCCCGACCACGACGATCACCGCGGCGGCGATCACCAGCACCCGGCGAATCCAGTACACCCTCGGTTCCAGAGGGCCGACAGGTTGTATCACGAACCGACGGTAACGTCGGAGCGTCGCACGGCGGCGGCGCAACGCCGGTCCGGCCGGGCAGCGCGACAATTGCGGGAACATGGCGGGAGTTGTGGGGTGGATCAGCAGCCAAACAATCCGTTCGCCCCCGCCGTTCCGGTGGAACTGCCCGTCGGGCCGTTGTTGAACTTCTTCGCCCGTAACGGCCGTCAGCTGCCATGGCGGGACCCGGCTGCCGGGCCGTGGGGGGTACTGGTGAGCGAGATCATGCTGCAGCAGACACCGGTGGCCAGAGTGCTCGACACATACCTGAGCTGGATGCGGCGTTGGCCAACCCCTGCCGAGCTGGCGGCCGACAGCCCGGGAGCGGCGGTCAGGGCGTGGGGGCGGCTCGGCTACCCGCGCCGGGCGCTACGGCTGCATGCCGCTGCCATCGCGATCACCGCCCGGCACGGCGGACGGGTGCCATCGGATCTCCCGGCGCTGCTGACACTTCCCGGCGTCGGTGAGTACACGGCACGGGCGGTTGCCGCCTTCGCCTTCGGCGCCCGGGTGCCGGTGGTCGACACCAACGTCCGCCGAGTGCTGAACCGGTTGATCAACGGCACCGATGACGCCGGCCCGGCGACCGCGGCTGACCGAAGGCTGATGGAGTCGTTGCTGCCGGCCCAACCTGCTGTGGCCGCACGGTTGTCGGCCGCGACGATGGAGTTGGGGGCGCTGGTCTGCACGGCCGCCCGGCCACACTGCGCCGACTGCCCGCTGCTGGCCAGTTGCCGGTGGGCGGCCGCCGGCCGCCCGGCCGCCGCCGTCGCCCGGCGCGCTCAGCCGTGGGCCGGTACGGACCGGCAGCTGCGGGGCCGGATCATGGCTGCGCTGCGCGAATCCGTGGATCCGGTGCCGGTCGCCGCCCTGCGGGAACTCTGGCCGGACCGGACCCAGTGGCAGCGGTGTCTGGACTCGCTGCTCGCCGACGGCCTGCTGCAAACTGTGGACGCCGACCGGGTGTCGCTGCCGGACTGACCTCGCCGACCGACGCCGACCGCTCGCGCTCGAGCATGGGGCGGGTTCTGCGCCGCTCGGGCTGGTCTGCTGATGTCGTCAGTCGGACCACCAAGCCGGTCGCTGGCGATCTGTACTCGGCGCTGGCGACATTTCGCCAGCGGCAGGAGCAATTCGCCAGCGGCTGGCTGTTGCCCTCGACCGGCAGCGGTCCGGCGCCTGCCCGAGACAGCACCGGGCCCGCCCCCCTGAACGGAGTGCGGACCCGGTGGTTCTTTCACAGCACCTGACGGATCAGACGGCCTCGGGTGTTCCGCTCTCGATGGCGGCGGCCGCCTCACCCTTCACCATCGTGGCGCCGACCGGTTCCTTGACCATCGAGGCCGCACGCGGAGCGCCGGAGAAGCTGAACTTGGCCTCCGCACCCGAGCCGTCCGCGTCGATCGTGATCAGCTGACCCGGCTTGATCTCGTCGAACAGGATCTTCTCGCTCAACGAGTCCTCGATCTCGCGCTGGATCGCACGACGCAACGGACGCGCGCCCAGCACCTGGTCGAAGCCGCGCTCGGCCAGCAGCGCCTTCGCCGCCGGCAGCACCTGCAGGTCCATGTCCTTGTTCTTCAATGCCACCTCGACGCGGGCGAGCATCAGATCCACCATCCGCTCGATCTCCTCGGTGGTGAGCTGATGGAACACCACCACGTCGTCGATGCGGTTGAGGAACTCCGGCCGGAAGTGCTTCTTCAGCTCGTCGTTGACCTTGTCCTTCATCCGTTCGTAGTTCGACTCGGCGTCGCGGCCCGAGGAGAACCCCATCCCCACCGCCTTGGAGATGTCCGAGGTGCCGAGGTTGGACGTGAACACGATGACGGTGTTCTTGAAGTCCACCGTCCGGCCCTGACCGTCGGTCAGCCGGCCGTCCTCCAGTACCTGCAGCAGCGAGTTGTAGATCTCCGGATGCGCCTTCTCGATCTCGTCGAACAGCACCACCGAGAACGGCTTGCGGCGCACCTTCTCGGTGAGCTGCCCGCCCTCTTCGTAGCCGACGTATCCGGGAGGCGCCCCGAACAGCCGCGACGCGGTGTACCGGTCGTGGAACTCGCCCATGTCGACCTGGATGAGCGCGTCCTCGTCACCGAAGAGGAACTCGGCGAGCGCCTTGGTCAGCTCGGTCTTCCCGACGCCGGACGGACCGGCGAAGATGAACGACCCGGACGGCCGCTTCGGGTCCTTGAGGCCCGCCCTGGTCCGGCGGATCGCCTTGGACACCGCCTTGACGGCCTCGTTCTGCCCGATGATCCGCTTGTGGATCTCGTCCTCCATCTTGAGCAGCCGACTGGTCTCCTCCTCGGTGAGCTTGAAGACCGGGATGCCGGTCCAGTTCGCCAGCACTTCGGCGATCTGCTCGTCGTCGACCTCGGACACCACGTCCAGGTCGCCGTCCTTCCACGCCTTCTCCCGCTCGTTCTTCTTGCCGAGCAGCTGCTTCTCCGAATCGCGCAGCGCGGCCGCCTTCTCGAAGTCCTGGGAATCGATCGCCGACTCCTTGTCCCGCCTGACGTTCGCCAGCTTCTCGTCGAAGTCGCGCAGGTCCGGCGGAGCCGTCATCCGGCGGATGCGCATCCGGGCGCCGGCCTCGTCGATGAGGTCGATCGCCTTGTCCGGCAGGAACCGGTCGTTGATGTACCGGTCCGCCAGCGTGGCCGCGGCGACCAGCGCACCGTCGGTGATAGTGATCCGGTGGTGCGACTCGTACGCGTCGCGCAGCCCCCTGAGGATCTCGATGGTGTGCGCCACCGTCGGCTCGCCGACCTGGATGGGCTGGAACCGCCGCTCGAGGGCGGCATCCTTCTCCACGTACTTGCGGTACTCGTCCAGAGTGGTGGCGCCGATGGTCTGTAGCTCACCGCGGGCCAGCATCGGCTTGAGGATGCTGGCGGCGTCGATCGCGCCCTCGGCGGCACCCGCGCCCACCAGGGTGTGGATCTCGTCGATGAACAGGATGATGTCGCCGCGGGTGCGGATCTCCTTGAGCACCTTCTTCAGGCGTTCCTCGAAGTCGCCGCGGTAACGGCTACCGGCGACCAACGACCCGAGGTCGAGTGTGTAGAGATGCTTGTCCTTGAGGGTCTGCGGCACGTCGCCGCGAACGATCGCCTGGGCCAGGCCCTCGACCACGGCGGTCTTGCCCACCCCCGGTTCGCCGATCAGGGCCGGGTTGTTCTTGGTACGCCGGGACAGCACCTGCATGACCCGCTCGATCTCTTTCTCGCGGCCGATCACCGGATCGAGCTTGCCCTCGCGGGCGGACTGGGTGAGATTGCGGCCGAACTGATCCAGGACCAGCGAGGTGGACGGGCTGCCCTCGGAGCGGCCACCTTCGGCGGCGGCGGTCTCCTTGCCCTGGTAGCCGGACAGCAGCTGCAACACCTGCTGACGGACCTTGTTCAGGTCGGCGCCGAGCTTCTGCAGCACCTGTGCGGCGACACCCTCGCCCTCCCGGATCAGGCCGAGCAGGATGTGCTCGGTGCCGATGTAGTTGTGGCCCAGCTGCAGCGCCTCACGCAGGCTCAGCTCGAGCACCTTCTTGGCGCGCGGGGTGAACGGGATGTGGCCGGACGGGGCCTGGGCACCCTGACCGATGATCTCCTCGACCTGCGCGCGCACGCCTTCCAGCGCTATCCCGAGCGATTCCAGCGCCTTCGCAGCGACTCCCTCGCCCTCGTGGATCAGACCCAGCAGTATGTGCTCGGTCCCGATGTAATTGTGGTTGAGCATCCGGGCTTCTTCCTGCGCCAGGACAACCACCCGGCGGGCCCGGTCGGTGAACCGTTCGAACATTGTGTACTCCTTTGGGACGTGCGCTTCGGGGACTGCAGTCATACCGCGATCGACACGTGCTGCTGGTAGTAGGCGCTACTTCACAGTGCTGCATTCCATAGTTGCTGGGTCGATCTGTGCTGCGTCTTCATCTGTGCTGCCTTTGGATCTGTGCTGGGTGCGAACTGTGCTGGGTCCGAACTCTGCTGCCGTGGAGCTGTGCTGCCTTCCCCACGCCGGTGACCCGCCGCTTTCGGCGGATACCCCAACTGTAATCCGGCGGTGGGACCCGCCAGGCTCAGCGCGCGACGTCGGTGATCACATCGTGTCGGCGACGTCCACATACTGTTATCTGACAGAACTGCAGGTGACGGCGTGCGGACGGGGTGTCATCGGTCTACAACGCCGACGCGTCGCCGCTCGTTCCGCCCGACGGGCCGGTACGCCCAGGGCGAACAACAGACCGCCGCGGGGCGAGGTCCACCAAGACCAGCAGGCCCCGCCGGATGGGTCCGGGCGGGGCCTGCTGGACGCACCACGGCATAGCGGAGCGGGAGAGACCCGCAGGTGCCGTGCAGAGGTGCGGTGGGGAACGTCGTCAGTGCGCGGCTTCGAAAGCGTCCACCACGCTGGCGGCAATGCGACCACGATCGGAGACCGGGTGACCGTTACGACGCGCCCAGTCACGGATCGCCTGCAACTGCTCGCGGCTGTTGCGGACCGAAGCCGCCCTGCTGCCACGGCGCCGGCCACCGGAGGCGCGACCTTCCTGCCGGCCACCGGAGGCGCGACCTTCCTGCCTGCCATGAGCATCGACGTGCCGGCCGTGAGCCACATAATTGGCCACCGCGTCCCGCAATGTCTTGGCGTTCTTCTCGCTCAGATCAATCTCGTACGACGCGCCGTCCAGTGCGAACTCGACAGTTTCCACTGCTTCGGAACCATCGATGTCGTCGATCAGCGTGATGGTGGTCTGAGTGGCCACGGACAACCTCCTGTTGGTACAGCGGAATCAACAATGACGACCCGGATCTGGATCGCGACAATATCGTAGTTCAATCGGCAACCGTACCGGACCTGTTAGGTCTGTGTCCTTTCCCCGTCGCGGACTTCACCGCCAACGCTCTCACGAAGTGGTGCTCGATTTTCCGGGCAACTTCGCACCCGCCCTGCACGGAGTTTTCGTCACCTCAGAGACGTTCGGGCATCGCATCCACAACGGCCTCGGGTCACGGCATTCACCTTCCGCTATCCGAACAAATCGCCAGTGGAGCATTTCGTCGGCAGCTGATCCAGTGGGTGACCGTTCGCTGGGACGCGCGACCACACTTACTGCCAACCCCTTGAGCTGCAACAGATTCGGCGAAGTGGGCATCCAGCCAGATCGCTGACCGCAGCAACAAGGTCGGGCGCTGGCTGTGCCCGGTGCTCGCCATCGCCGACCTCTGCGCCGAGCCACCATCCGGCGAGGACTTCCAGTGGCATGCGGGCCGTTCGAAGACCAGCCAGGGGCAGCCGACGGCGCACCGAAGTCAGCGCCAGTAGCGATGAACCACCGGATCGATGCCACCGGTGTACACGGTGCGCACCTGAACCTGTTTGCCGACAGAGGGCGCTTGCAGCATGTACTGAACGCCATCGATCCAGCCAAGGTAAATGGACACGTGACCGGGATAACCGATGATGTCGCCGGGTAGTGCCTGACTCCAGGAGATCCGATCACCGCCGGCCCGTTGGCTCGAGGAATCGGTACCGGTGACGAATCCCGCCTGGTGCATGACGAAAGCGGTCAGACCGGAGCAGTCGAAACCGACGATTCCCTGACACGAGTTCTTCGATCCCGCCGCCCTGGCGCAACCCTCGTCCGGGCCGCCTCCCGCGGTTCCACCACCCCACACGTAGGGCAACCCGACGGCCGCCAGACCGTCGGCGATGCCCTGAGCGACGTTCGGATCGGGAGCGACGATCTGTTTGCCGGCGGCCCCTGGATCGACATCCGGGCCGATCGGCAGCGTGATCACGGTGCCACTGACCGTAGCGGCGCCGGAGATACCAGCTCCGCTTCCGCCGAAGTACTTCCCGAACATGACGAAGAAGTTCCGATTGCCGTACGAGGAGCAACGATCCCCCGCGGCCGGATAAGCGGCCAGTGACGCGGCATTGGGCTGGTACGGGGTGTAGTTGTACAGCGACGCGGTGGCGGTGTTGCGGATGTAGACCGGGCCGGAACCACAGCCGGATTCCGCGACGTTCCACTGGATGTCGGCGACCTGTCCGGCTCGGTAGCGGTAGTTCTGTGGATCGAGCCGGTAGCGCGACCACTGCTGGGCCATGCCGTACAGCTGCTTCACGAAACCGGCGTGGGCCGGATCGCAGTTGGCGCTGCCGCCGGGACCGGTGTCCGGGCAGTGCCAACCCCACGCCGCGGTCCAGTTCGCCGCGGACACGTCGGTCCTGCTCAGCAGGCCGGACTCCTTCTGCAGCGTCACCAGCATCACCTGGGGGTTGATCCCGCAGGCCGCCGAGATACCAGCGATGGCAGCGGCGGCGCTCTGCCGGCCACCCGGGTATGCCTGGCAGTAACGGTTCTGCGGCTGTGTCGGCACAGTGACCTGCAGATTCCGTAGGCACCATTCGCCGCTACAGCCGGCGCCGAGGTCGTCGACGAATGTGGCGACCTGTGCGGCGTTCATTGCCTGGGTGTCGTAGAAGACCTGGTCGGAGATGACGCTGCCGGGATCGAAAAGGCTCGGCGACCCGCCGACCGGCAGGCAGTTGTTCGCGGACCGGGCGGCCGGGCGGATTCCCCTGGGCACCGCGGCACTGTGCGGATCAACGGGATCCGGGGTGGTTTGCTGCTTGTCCGGGAACGTCGGCTCCGGTTCGGCCGGATCGGGTTGGGCCGGATCGTCTGCCGGCGTCCTGATCACCTTCGCCCGAGTGGTCGACTTGCTCGGCGTCGGGGCCTCGGCTGACTTCGATCCGCCTGGCATCGACGAGGTGGGCGCAGACGTCCTGGGCGCCGTCGAGCTTCGTGGTGTCGACGGTTTCGGTGATGTGGCGGGCCGATCCGACGTCGTGGGCCCCGTCGTTGACGGTGCCGTGGTTGACGGTGCCGTGGTTGACGGCGCAGTGGTTGACGGTGCCGCGGTTGACGGTGCCGTGGTTGACGGCGCGGTCGTTGTGGTCCGGGACGGTACCGGCGTCGTCGTCGGGCCTGCCGTCGGAGCGGTGGACGACGTCGGCAACGTTGTCGACGTCGACGTCTCAGATGTCGTCGCCGTTGCAGTCGGGGACGCAGTAGCAGTCGTCGGAGCGGTCGGAACGGGAGACCCAGTTGGGGACGTCGTCGCCGTCGGGGTGGTCGGTGCCGTCGCCGTCGGGGCCGCGGACGTCGTCGCAGGCGCGGTGGCGGAAGTCGTGGCGGTCCCCGACGTCGCCGCTGTCCCAAGAGTGGTCGCAGGAGTTGTGGCAGAAGTCGTCGGAGGAGTTGTCGCAGTGGCGGCCGCTGGGGCGGTCGAGGTGGTGACCCCGGTCGATGGCGCCGACCCGGAGGTCTGCGTTCCGGCAGGTGGCGGACTGCCGGCCACAGATGACGCGGTGGCGGTAACAGTGACCGGAACCGTCGTCGGTGTGCCGTTCACCGTGGTAACAGTGACCGGAACCGTCGTCGGAGTGCCGTTCACCGTGGTAACAGTGACCGGAACCGTCGTCGGAGTGCCGTTCACCGTGGTAA
>JAABUN010005687.1_pt1 | contig 15184 bp, 9 predicted proteins | sample 5559311 | NCBI WGS metagenome assembly JAABUN01 (sample SAMN10711877, study PRJNA513370) | rock metagenome | isolation source: Antarctica rocks | place: Antarctica: Victoria Land, Siegfried Peak sud | reverse complement strand
GAGCAGGTCGGCTCCGGCTCCACCGGAGACGCCTTCGACGTCACGCTGCCGCTGACCGCCGCCTCTGGCAAGCGCCTGGAGCCCGGTACCTACACCGCACACGTCGAGTCGTGGGCGGGTTACAAGACGGCTGTCCCGTTCTCCGCCGACTTCACTGTCGAGAAGCCGCAGCGGGTCGCCTCGGTCGCCGGGCCTTCCGGCTCGGTCGTGCTGGGCACGGCCGAGGGGGACGGCTCGGTCACGGTGCGCTTCGGCGCCTCGGACGGCTCCTGGTCGGAGAAGGAGAAGCTCGGCGGGGCGATCGTGGGCTCGCCCGCCCTGGCCTACCGCGGGGACGGCGTCCTGGAGGTTGCCGTGACAGGGACCAACGGCTTGCTCTACACCAAGACCCGCGACATCACCGGTGCCTGGTCCGGGTGGTTCAACACCGGTCGTCAGGTCGCCTCCCAGCCGGCGCTCGTGCAGCGCTCGGCCGGTGCGGTCGACGTGCTGGCGCGGCAGGCTGACGGCAGCCTGGGGCGCTGGTCCTCCACGGCACCGCGCAGCTGGACGGACGACTCGGGCCCGGGCGGGGTCTTGCTGGCCGGCACCGGGATGGGAGGCGTGCAGACGGTGGACGGCACCCTGCACGTGGCTGTCATCGGCAGCGACCAGCAGGGCTGGACGAACTCCCTGGCCAACGGTCGGTGGCTGGGGTGGAAGCCCCTGGGCGGCGTCCTGGTCGACACGATCTCCGCAGGCAGCCTGGACGGTCGGTCCGTGCTCGTGTCAGGGCAGGGCACGAACCTCGGGCCGTACGTGAACACCCGCACCGCGAAGACCACGAGCGGATGGTCGCGGGTGAGCAACGACATGATGGGCCAGGCGCCGGTGCAGGCTGTGTCAGCCGACGGCTGGGGATCACTGCTGGTGACCAGCGCCAGCGGCCAGCCGATGTCGAGCTCCTGGTCCGGTGGCTGGGGCTCCTGGACGCCGGTGCCGTGACGGACGGGTGGACCCTGGCGGCTAGCCTCCCGGTGTGAGGGAGCCCCCAGGTCGGCGGCCGCCGGCACCTCGTGCCAGGGCGGCCGCCGGTCGTTGGGTCCTCGCCCAGCGGGTCATCGGCGTAGCCATGGTGGCGGTGGTGGCCTTCGTGCTCGTCCAGCAGTGGCCGGCCGTGGCACCGCAGCTGCGCCGCCTGCCCGTCCCGGTGCTGGTTGCCAGCACCTGCTGCGTGCTGGTGGCGGTGCTGGCCAGCATGCTCTCCTGGCGGCTGGTGCTGTCGGATCTGGGCGGCGCGGTGCCGGTGCGCCAGGCTGCGCGCATCTTCCTGGTCGGGCAGCTCGGGAAGTACCTGCCGGGTTCGGTCTGGCCGCTGCTGACCCAGGTCGCGCTCGGCAGGGCTGCCGGGGTGCCCGCCACCACCTCGGCGGTGGCAGGAATCGTCGCCATGGGGCTGGCGGTCGCCACCGGTCTCGTCGTCGGGCTGGTCGCCGGGGTGGGCGCCGGACTGGGTGGGGGCTACGCGGTGGTGGCGCTGGTCGGTGCGGCCTGCGCGCTGCCGTTCATGCTCTCAGCGGCGTTGCTGAACCGAGTGGTCGAACGAGGCCTGTCGATCCTGCGCCGCCCCGCACTGCCACGCCGCCTCAGCAGCAGGGTGCTCTACGGCAGCCAGCTGCTGGTGATGGTGGCCTGGTTGGCCTACGGCCTGCACATCTGGTTGCTGGCCCGTGCGCTGGGACCGGTCGGGGCCAGCGACCTCGTCCCGATCACCGGTGGCTACGCCCTCGCGATGACCGTCGGGATGCTCGTGGTCCTCGCCCCGGCAGGAGCAGGGGTGCGGGAGGCGGTTCTGGCGCTGACCCTGGCGCCCGCGCTGGGCACCGAGGCGGCCCTGGCGGTGGTGCTGGTCTCCCGGCTGCTGGTCACCGGCGTGGACCTTGTCACCGGAGCGGTCGGGTCGGTGTCGGTCCGGAGGGCGAAAAGCCTCCCGCCCGGGCCGGAAAAGGGTCATAGTGCTTGAACAGCGCTAATCCCGGAGGTCACTGTGCCCGCTTCCCCTTCGTACCGCGGCGGGCGGCTGGTGCCCCCGCAGCGGTTGACAGCCCTGGTGATGTGCGTGCTCGTAGCGGCCGCGCTGCTGATGGCGGCTGGTGCCGCCCCGGCACGCGCTGAGGAGGTGAGCCTGCCAGGTCCCGATCGGACGTTCTCCCTGGAGGGTCGAGGGTACGGGCACGGCGCGGGCATGTCCCAGTACGGCGCGAAGGGCGGTGCCGACCAAGGTCACAACGCGCACGAGATCCTGGCCCGGTACTACCCGGGCACCTCGTTGGTCGCCGGCCCCAGCAGCGACGTGCGCGTGCTGCTGAGCCGCTATGACGGTGCGACGGACTGCCGCTCCGAGCCCGCCGCGGCGAACCCCTGCTTCCGGGTGCTGGCCGAGCCGGGCCAGACCATGACCGACCGGGCCACCGGTACGACCGTGGTCCCGCCCGCCACCATCGAGGGACAGCAGGTGACCACCGTCGCGGTGGGCTCCCAGGGCAACGGGCTGACGCTGTGGGCCTACGCGGGAACCTGGACCCAGCTGCAGGGCAGCACCGTGTACGCCGGCCCGATAGACGTGCGGGGCGACGGCATCCAGCAGCTCGGGTGGAGCGACGGCGTGCTGCGCTCGTACCGGGGCACGCTGCGGGCCGTCTGGGCGGGGACCGGCCTGGTGTCCAGGGTGGACGTCCTGCCGATGGAACAGTACCTGCTCGGGGTCGTACCGGCGGAGATGCCCGCGTCGTGGGCGACGGCAGCCGTGCAGGCCCAGGCCGTTGCCGCCCGCACCTACACCGCGGCTGCGATGCGCTCGCCGCGCAACCCCCAGTGGGACATCTGCGACACCGTCTCCTGCCAGGTCTACGCCGGCGTGGGCGGGGAGAGCGCGACCGCGACCGCGAAGATCGCCTCCGCCAGCCCCTCGGACGTGCGTGGCCGGGTGCTGACCTCGGGCGGGGTGCCGATCACCGCCTTCTACAGCTCGTCCAACGGCGGCTGGTCGCTCCCGGCCAACGCGTCCTACCTGGTCTCCGCAGCCGACAGCTGGGACCCGGTCAACCCGTGGACCCGGACGGTCAGTGCCGCGTGCTTGGAGAGCAGGTATCCCGGTCGTGGCGCCCTGCAGCGGCTCGTGGTGACCCGTCGCGATGGCAACGGCCCTTGGGGTGGCCGGGTCACGGCCATGCGCCTGGACTTCGCTGCCGGCAGCGTCAGCTTCGGGGGCACCTCGAGCCCCTTCGCCAACGACTCCCAGGTGCGCACCTCCATGACGGACTGCGGCGCTGCCGGGATCCTGCGCTCCTCCTGGCTGCGGGTGGTGCCCCCCGCTGACCCGCTGAGCGCCATCGGCGTGTCCGCGTCAGACGGGGCCGGTGGAGACCTGGTGACCCGGCTCGCGAGCGGACAGCTCGCCCACCGCGCCTGGTCCGACGCCTACGGCCTCAGCGGCCTATACCCGCTCGGCGGCCTGACGAGCTCCGCCCCGGCGCTGGCTCGCTCGGCGGACGGTCGTCTGGACGCGCTGGTCACCGGTACGAACGGCACCCTGTACGTGTCCGGCCGGCCGGCCGGGGCATCCAGCTGGTCGACCTGGGCACCGGTGCCGGGCGTCGCGGTGCGGGGCCGCCCGGGAGCCGCCTACTGGCCCGACGGCACGCTGCACGTCTTCTCGATCGGCAGCGACGACGCGCTGTGGCACACCTGGCGCACGGCGGCCGGGCAGTGGGTCGGCTGGGAGTCGCTCGGCGGTGTGGTCGCGCCGGACGCAGGCGCCTCCGTCGCGACCGCCTCCGACCGCAGCCTGTGGATCAGCGTGCGCGGGACCGACGGCAGGACCTGGGTCAAGGCGTGGGCGCCCGGGCGTGGCTGGCAGGTCGGTTGGACGGGCCTGGGCGGTGCGTCGATCGGTGACCCCGCCATCGCGGTGGACGGGTCGTCCCAGCTGCCTTCGGTGCTGGTGCGCGGGACCGACGACATCGCCTGGACGCAGGAGATCACCGCGGCCGGACCGCAGGGATGGCGGTCTCTGGGTGGCGTGCTGGGCGGCGCCCCGGCGGCAGCCACGGCAGGGTCCACCGGACTGGTGGTCCTCACGGTGGGATCGAACGGGCTCGCGTACAAGCTGGAGCGGAACCAGGGTGCTTGGTCGGGTTGGCGCCGGCTGGGCTAGCCTCCGGGCGTGATCGCCCGAGTACTGGTTCGCCTGCCCGACGCCGGGGTCGCAGCCGTCACCGGGGGCAGCATCGTCATCTCCAGCCTGCTCGTCCTCGGCCTCTTCCACCGCTGGCTCGTCCTACCCCTGGTGGTGGTCGCGGCGGCGGCGGCCGTGGTGCTGGTGTGGCGCCTGACCCGCGACGAGGACGGTGCCGGGAGGGCTCAGGGGAACGACGCCGGGGGTGCTCACGCACACGACGCCGGGGGTGCTCACGCACACGACGCCGGGGGTGCTCACGCAAACGCCGGGGAGGGTGAGCCGGGTGGCTGGCCGCAGTGGCTGCCCATCGTCCTGCTGCTGGTGGGTGCCACGGTCTCCACCGTGAACAACGTCCTGCTCTCGTCCCGGTACATCAACGTCAGCCGGGACCCCGGCATCTACGCGGTGCTGGGCCGCTGGCTGGTGGACCACCCCAGCCTGCGGATCCAGACCCGTCCAGAGCTTTTCGGCGACGTGATCGCGGTGGTGCCGGAGAGCCCCGGGTTCTACGGGATGGGCGGCGGCTTCGTAGAGGCCCAGGGGATGCACCTTCTTCCCGGCTGGCTGGCCATCGTGGGCTGGACCGGATCGCAGGGGGCCATGCTGAGCGCCAACGCGCTGTTCGGCGGGACGGTGCTGCTGGCCTGCTACTCGCTGGCCCGACGCTTCGTTGGTCCGTGGTGGTCGCTGCTGCCGCCCACGCTGATCGCCCTGTCGTTGCCTTTCCTCGCCTTTACGCGTTCGCCGTACACCGAGCCGCTGAACGGGACCCTGTTGCTCGGCGGAGCGAGCCTGCTCGTGCTGGCTGTGCGCCGGGGTTCGCTGCTGACGTACGCCTGGGCGGGAACGACGTTGGCGGCGGCGTCGCTGTCCCGGGCGGACTCCCTGGCCGCCTACCTCGGGCTGGTGCCGCTGGCTGCTCTGCTCCTGGTGCGGGCCACCGGGCCGGCGGCGCCCGGTGCAGGGCCGGGGGGCACCCGCCGGCGGATGCTGCTGGCGCTGCTGGTTCCGATGGTGGCCATCGGCGGGCTCGCTCTGGTCGACCTGTACCGCTACGCCGGCCTCTACGGCCCCAACCTCACCCCCCAGCTGACCCTGATCGCGGCGGCGGGCGGCGGGTTGGCGGTGCTGGGCACGGGGCTCGTCCTGCTGGCCCGCGCGCGCGGCGGAGCGCTGCTGAGGTGGTGGGACCGGCACAGGGGGGTGATCGCGTGGGTGGCGGCCGGTTCCTTCGTCGCCCTCGCACTGGGAATAGCCAGCCGTCCGCTGTGGTACGTCAGCCGCCAGAACATCCCGGCCGGGTACCCGCAGATGGAGGCGTTCCAGCGGGCCTTCGGCCAGCCGGAGGACCCCACCCGCAGCTATGACGAGCTCACCGTCAACTGGCTGGCCTGGTACTTCGGATGGATCGTCGTGGTGGTCGCCGCGGCAGGACTCGCCCTGCTCGTGCACCGGTCCGTGCGCCGGCGCGACCTCGCCATCGCGGCCCTGCTGCTGCTGGTGCTGCCCACGACCTTGATGTACCTGCTCAGGGCCAGCATCTTCCCCGACCAGGTGTGGGCCATGCGCCGGTACCTGCCGTTGATCGTGCCAGGACTGCTGATCGCACTGACGTACGCGCTGCAGCAGCTCGTCGCCCGGCTGCGCCGGGTCGGGGCTCTCGCGGCGCTGGTCGTGACCTCGGTCGCCCTCTACGAGGTGCTCGCAGCCAGTCTGCCGCTGTGGTCCGAGCGGGAGTACGTGGCGCAGTATGCCGAGGTACAGGCCGTCTGCCAGGCGCTGGGACCGGACGCCATCCTGCTGCTCGACCTCGGTGGGGGGTCGGTCAGCGCGGGGTACCAGCAGACGTACCGGTCCTACTGCCAGATCCCGGTGCAGGGGGTGTTCGACCCGAAGCCGCAGGAGCTGGCGGAGCTCTCGACGGCTGCCGCCGAGGAGGGTCGCCAGCTGTATCTCGGGGTGCTGCTGCAAAGCCGGCCGCAGGACGGGCCGCCGGGGTTGCCCGACCTGGGAGAGGTGACGATCCACAAGTGGGCCGAACGGCTCAACCAGCTGCCCGTGCACGTCCACGAGTTCACCCGGTTGACGCGGCTCGGCCTGGTGCAGGATGACGGTTCGTTCCTACCAGTAGAGGTCCTCACTTGACCAGAGCAGCGGTTCAAGCACAGCGCGGAATCTGCCGAACTCATCGCATGAGATCCAGCCCTCGCCCTGCCCGACTCCGCAGTCTCGCCACGGCCGTCGCCGTGACGTCCCTCCTGGCCAGCGCGCTGCTGCCGACGGCCGTAGGCGGTGCGGCGCAGGCCGCCGGCCCGGTCATCATGCGCAAGGCCACCCCGGCCCAGGGCTGGGAGACCCCCGCGTACGCCCAGAGGTGGGGCCAGGACGTCGGCGAGCAGTTCTCCTCGCCGGCCGTCGGTGACGTCGACGGTGACGGCCAGCTCGACGTGGTGGCCGGCTTCCCGGACGGCACCGTGCAGGCGTGGCGGCTGAGCGACGGCGTGCGCTGGTTCAGCTTCCAGGTCGGCACCGGTGCGGTGCAGGCCTCGCCCACGCTGGCCGACCTCGACGGCGACGGTGTGCTCGACATCCTGTCCGCCAGCACCGGCGGGCAGGTCGTCGGAGTGCGCACCCGGGACAAGGCCGTGCTCTTCAAGGCAGCCACCGTGGCGGCGCCTAACGCGCTCGAGGGCGTCTTCGCCACCCCCGTCGTGACCGACCTCGATCAGGACGGGCGGCTCGAGGTGGTCGTGACCGGTTGGGACCGCTACCTGCACGTCTGGGACCTGCAGGGCCAGGAACGGCCGGGGTTCCCGGTGTTCTTCCATGACACCGCCTGGTCGAGCCCCGTCATCGGCGACATCGACGGGGACGGCTTCGAGGAGATCGTCTTCGGCTTCGACTGCGACGGCGTGCCGGGGCAGTGGTGCTACCCGCAGCGCGGTGGGTACGTCACCGCGGTGCGGCACGACGGGAGCTGGCAGCCGGGCTGGCCGCGCCTGGTCACCGACCAGGTCGTGTGGTCCACGCCCGCGCTGGCCGACCTGAACGGTGACGGCGCGCTCGACGTGGTGGTCGGCACGGGCAACATGCCCTCGCCCCACATGGCCGGCGGCCAGCAGGTCCTGGCTTACGACGGCGCCGGTCGCACCCTGCCGGGCTGGCCGGTGCCGGTCGGCGGCAAGGTCACCTCCTCTCCCGCGGTCGGTGACCTCGACCTGGACGGGCGCCCCGAGGTGGCGGTCGTGGCCGAGGACGGCTTCCTCTACGTCATCAACGGGAACGGACAGGTGCGGTGGAAGCGCTGCATCTCCAACGACCTGACGAACTGCGCCGACAAGCGGCTGCACGCCAGCCCCAGCATCGGTGACGTCAGCGGTGACGGTCGCCAGGAGGTCGTCGTCGGCGGCGAGCAGTGGATGGACGTCTTCAGCAGCGACGGCGCGATCGTGGCCAGGGGTGAGAGCTACGCCCACACCAACCCGATGACGGCGGCGCCGGCGCTGGTCGACACCCCGGGGGGTGCACTCATCGTGACGGCGAGCGGGACACCGGACTTCAGCGCCAGCGGTGGGAACCGCGGCGTCGGCAGGGTGTTCGCCTGGGAGACCGGCAAGCGGCTGGGCCGGGCCGACTGGCCGACCTTCAAGCAGTCCACTGCGCGCACCGGGTTGGCCCACCAGCCGAGCGCACCCTCGATCGCGCCCCGACCGGACGGCAACCTGGACCAGGTGCGGGTCGACGAGCGGGGCGGCATGACCTACGTCGTCAGCAACCGCTCCGGCCAGGTGCTGAGCAGCGCACCGCTCGACGGAGTGGCTGCCGGGGCCGCGGCGGTGGCCCGTCGCGGGGATCGGCTGGACGTGGTGGTGCGCAGCCCGCTGGGTCGCCTGTACAGCCGGTCACGCACCGGGACGGGTGCCTGGACGGACTGGACCGGTCTGACCGGCCGTACCTTCGACGACCCAGCGCTGATCGCCCGCGGCGACGTTCTGCACCTGGCAGTACGCGGCACCGACGGTCGGCTGTACCGCAGCTCGTCCTCGGGCACCGGCTGGACGGGCTGGACCGGCAGGTCTGCTGCGCTGCGCGGGGGCCCTGCCCTCGCGCTCGACGACGCCGGGGTGCTGCAGGTCGTGGTGACCGGCACCGACCTCAAGGTCTGGCAGACCGGGTTGTTGGACACCGGCGGCTGGACGAACCGGGGTGGGGCCGCTCTGGGTCGCCCGGCTGTGGCCAACCGCGGCAGCTCCTTGGACATCGTCGTCCGCGGCACGAACTCGCGACCCTACGTGCTGACGGTCGGGTCAGGCGGCTGGCGGCCGCTGCCGGGGCGGACCGCCTCGTCCCCGTCGATGGCAGGCGGATACACCGCCTCCGCGACGATCGTGGGGACGAACGGCGGGCGCTACGGCGCCAGCACGAGCAGCACCAGCTGGCCCTCGTGGGTGCGCTGGGGGTGAGCCGTCGGCGGGTGCGGCCGTTGCCAGGACCCGAGCCGGTAGGGTGATCGCTGGTCTTCCGAGTCCCCCAACGGAGTTGTGACGTGTCCCAGACGCCCTCTGCCCTGTCTCCGACCGCCTCGGCACCTGCGCCGGTGGCCGGCACGGAGACCACCCCTGCGCCGCCCGCGGCGCCGCCGACCGCCGCTCATCCCTGGGAGCAGCACCCCGACGCCGTCCAGACGTCGACGCTGGTGACCGTGGTGCTGCCCTGCTTCAACGAGGAGCAGCACGTGATCGCCGAGATCGAGCGGATCAGCGCCGCGCTGGACATCAGCGGACACAGCTACGAGCTGCTCGTCATCGACGACAAGTCGTCGGACGGGACGCTGGCGCTGCTGCGCGACGCGCTGCACCGCTTCCCGCGGATGCGGCTGATGGCGTTCCAGCGCAACGGCGGCTCCGGGACGGCGCGCCGGATCGGGACCAGCGAGGCGCGCGGTCAGATCGTGGTCTGGACCGACGCGGACATGACCTACCCGAACGACCGCATCCCGGAGTTCGTCGACTACCTGCTGAAGAACCCTGCGTGCGACCAGGTCGTCGGCGCACGGCGCACCGAGGAGGGCACCCACAAGGTGCTGCGGGTGCCCGCGAAGTGGGTCATCCGCAAGTTCGCCGAGAGCCTGTCCGGTACCAAGATCCCCGACCTGAACTCAGGGCTGCGGGCGTTTCGACGCTCGGTGTCCCTGCCCTACCTGCGGCTGCTCCCGCCCGGGTTCTCCTGCGTCACGACCCTCACGCTGTCGTTCCTGTCCAATCAGCACGCCGTCGACTACATGCCGATCGACTACGCCAAGCGCTCCGGAGAGTCCAAGTTCCACCCTCTGCGCGACGCCTACCGGTACATCCTGCAGGTGCTGAGGATGACGATGTACTTCAACCCCCTCAAGGTGCTGATGCCGGTGGCCCTGTGGCTGATGGTCATCGGCGTGGTGAAGGTGGTCATCGACCTGGTGATCCCGCCGGTGTACATCCCGGTGAACACCGTGATGGTGGTCCTGTCAGCGCTGATCATCGGGGCGGTGGCGCTGCTCGCGGACCTGATCGTGCGCTCACGCGCAGAATGAGTGCCGCGGCGACGGCCGGGGTGGCACTGGTCGGACCGACGCACCCTTTCACCGGCGGGATCGCCCACCACACGACCGCCCTGGCCCACCGGCTCGACGCGCGGGAGCCGACCGCGCTGGTCTCCTGGTCGCGCCAGTACCCCGCCCGGCTGTACAAGGGGACCCCCACCGTCCCGCTGGACGCGCCCGAGGTCGAGGTGTTCCCCGCCACCACCTACCCCCTGGCCTGGGACCGCCCTGGTTCCTGGTGGCGCACCGGGCGCTCGGTGCGTGCGGCCCGGGTGCTGGCACTGGCTGTGGTCACCCCGTTCCACGCCGTGCCCTATGCCGGGCTGCTGCGGGGCGCCGGCCGGGGTCCGCGACGCGTCGCCATCGTGCACAACGTGCTCCCGCACGAGAGCTCGCCGGTGGACCGGGCCCTGGTCCGGGCCCTGCTCGGCTCGGTCGACCGGGTGGTGGTGCACAGCGAGGAGCAGGCCGAGGTCGCCGCGCAGGTGGGCGTGCGCCCGGCCCGCGTGCGGGTGGCCGCGTTGGCGCCGCACCTGCCGGCGGCACGTGAGCCGTCCCGCGCCGGCACCGCTGCGGTGCGTGCGGCGGGTGCGCCGGTCGAGTTGCTGTTCTTCGGCACCGTGCGGCCCTACAAGGGTCTGGACGTGCTGCTGCGTGCGCTGGCGCTCACCCCGCGCACGCGGTTGACGGTCGCGGGGGACTTCTGGCACCCGTTGGCCGAGCTCCAGCAGGTCGCCCGCGAGGCCGGCGTGCTGGACCGGGTGGTGTGGCGACCGGGATACGTGCAGGGGGGCGACCTACCCGAGCTGTTCGCGGCCGCGGACGTATCGGTGCTGCCCTACCGTTCCGGCACGGCGTCGCAGAACGTGGCCCTGGCCGCTTCGCACGGGGTTCCCAGCGTCGTCACCTCGGTCGGCACCCTGGCGGCCGACGTGCGCGACGGGGTTGACGGCCTGGTCGTGCCTGCGCAGGACGTACGGACGCAGCACGTGGGGATGCAGGGTCAGGACGTGCGGGCCCCCAGCCAGGACGTGGAGGCACTGGGCAGGACGCTGCGGCGGCTCGAGGAGCCAGGACTGCTGGAGCAACTGCGGCAGGGCATCACGGTGCCCGACCCGGACGGCGCCTGGGACGAGTACGTCGAGGCTGTGCTGGGCGACTGAACGCCTGCGGCCCCCGTCCGTGCGCGGGTCAGGTCCGTGCGACGCGGTGGTACACCTGCGCCGTCCGGACAGCGCAGTCCTCCCAGCTGAACGTCGCGGCGTGACGGCGCAACAGCTTCGCGGCTTCGGGCCCTGCCCCTCGTCCTGCCCCTCGGCCTGCACCGAGCAGAGCATCCGCGAGGGCATCCGTGTCGTCCACCGGGACGGTGCCGGCCAGGCCCCCGCCGACCTCCTGCAGCACCGGCAGGTCCGTGCAGATCACCGGTACCCCGCAGGCGAAGGCCTCCAGCACCGGGAGCCCGAAGCCCTCGTCGCGGGAGGGCAGCACCAGGGCCTGGGCGCCGGCGACCACCTGCTGGAGCACCGGCCGCGGCAGGTATCCCGTCAGCCGGGCCCCGCTGGTATCGGGCTGGTCCCCCCAGCCCGCCGGGCCGCAGAGCACCAGTGCCGGGACGTCGCCGCTCTCGGCGCTGGCCTGGCGGTGAGCCCGCAGCAGCCAGGCGAGGTTCTTGCGCGGCTCGCGGCTGCCGACGAAGACCAGGTACCGCTCGGGCAGGCCGAGCCGCAACCGGTCCTCCTCCGCCAGGGGGCGTGACCTCGACCAGGACGGGTCCACCCCCAGCGGGATGGCGGTGACCGTGGCCGGGTCGAGGCCGTACTCGGCCACCAGCTCTCCTGCCACCGAGCGGGAGACGGTCAGCGTCGCGTCGGCGCGCAGCAGCCCGGCCCGGACCAGGCGCCGGTGACCGAGGCTGCTGCTATGCACCGTTCCCCGGTGCCGCAGGTACGCCAGGTCGTGCACCGTCACCACTCCCGCGGTCCTGCGCAGCGGCGGCAGCACGAAGTTGGTGCCGTGGAAGACCTCACCGCGGCCGTGCACCCACTCCCCGGGTGGGAACGCGACCCGCGCCCAGGTCCGCCGCAGCACCCCGGCCGGAGCAGGACGGTGCAACCAGCGGGCACCGAGCGGGAGGTCGGCGGGCGAGCCGGCACCAGCACGCAGGCTCAACGGCGAGAGCGTCAGGCTCAGGTCCTCGCGCCGGGCCAGTGCCGAGCCGAGGCCGCGCACGTAGGTACCCACACCGGTCGGCGAGCCCAGCAGCGGGGTGCCGTCCAGGGTCACCCGCAGCGGGCGCTCGCCCGCAGGTCCTGGTGCCGGCCCTGTCGCAGGCGGCTGGTCGGTGGGCACCGCGCCACGGTACCGGGACCAGGAGCACGTTCCCCGCCGTCGATATGGTGGGCCGATGCAGCTGCTGCAGCACCACGTCCGCCCCTATGCCTGGGGTTCTCGGACGGCGATCGCCGACCTGCTGGGAGTGCCGCCCGACGGTGAGCCGCAGGCCGAGATGTGGCTGGGCGCCCACCCCGACAGCCCCTCGTCCCTGCTCGGGTCCGGGCGAGGCGGAGGAGCGCGTCTGGACGCCGCCATCGCCGCCGATCCCGAGACCTTGCTGGGGCCGGTGGTGCGGCAGGGGTTCGGCGAGCGGCTGCCCTTCCTGATGAAGGTGCTGGCGGCCGCCTCGCCGCTGTCGCTGCAGGTGCACCCCACGATGGATCAGGCCCGTGCCGGCTACGCGCAGGAGGAGCGCGACGGGGTTCCTCAAGACGCCGCCGAGCGCCGGTACAAGGACCCGTTCCACAAGCCCGAGATGATCCTCGCGCTGACCCCCTTCGAGGCCCTGTGCGGTCTGCGTCCGCTGGAGGAGACCAGGCCGCTGCTGGCCCGGCTGGACGTGCGACACCAGGGATGGGAGCCGCTGCTGGCGCTGATCGAGGGCCCCAACGACCCCAACGACCCCAACGACTCCGACGACCCCAACGACCCCAACGACTCCGACGACTCCGACGACTCCGACGACTCCGACGACTTCGACGACGCCGGCAACTCCGACGGCCCCGACGACGCCGGCGTCCTGCGCGAGGTCTGCGCCCAGCTGCTCCGCGGCTCGGGCGGTACCGCGCTGGTGGACGCCGTGGTCGCCGCCTGCACGGCCGTGGACGAGCCGGGGTGCCGGACCGCGGTCGAGCTGGCCGGGAACTACCCCGGCGACCCGGGCGTGGTCCTGTCGCTGCTGCTGCACCGGGTCACGTTGGCACCGGGGGAGGCCTTGTACCTTCCTGCCGGGAACGTGCACGCCTACCTGGCCGGGACGGGGATCGAGATCATGGCCGCCTCGGACAACGTGCTGCGGGCCGGCCTGACGCCCAAGCACGTGGACGTGGACGAGGTGCTGCGGCTGGTCGACTTCACGCCTGCCCCGGTGCCCCGCGTCGAGCCGCAGGTGGAGGGGCCGATCACCTCCTACCGCCCCGGCGCTGCTGAGTACGAGCTGCACGTCGTGCGGTGCGGGACGGTCGCCGCGGCGGTGCCGGTGCCGGTGGGAGGCCCGCGCATCGTGCTCTGCCTGGAGGGTCGGGTGGAGGCGGTCACCGAGCTCGCCTCGGTCGAGCTGCCGCGGGGTGCCTCGGTGTTCGTCCCTGACGCCGAGGGGGGGCTCGCCCTGGGCGGCAGGGGCACCGCCGTGGTCGCTGCCGTCCCGGGTGTGACGCCGGTCCTCAGGCGCTGACGTCGCGGTAGGCCTGCAGCGTGGCCCGGGCGGCGTCCTGCCAGCGGTACCCGCCGGCCCGGCCAGCGGCTCGCGCGGCGAGCCGGTCGTGCTCAGAGCCGCAGGCTGCCACCAGCGCCTGTGCCAGCGCCGTGACGTCGGTGGCGGGCACCACCAGCCCGGCGTCCCCGGCCAGTTCCGCCATCGGGCTGTGCGTAGAGGTCACCACCGGCACCCCGTGCGCCATCGCCTCCAGCACCGGCATGCCGAACCCCTCGAACAGCGAGGGGTAGCAGAAGGCCGTCGCGCCGGCGTACAGGCCCTGCAGATCCGGGTCGTCGACGTAACCCAGCACGTGCACCCGCTCGCGTGGCGGCCGAGGCCCGCTCCCCAGCGCGTCGCCCCAGCCGGGCGGGCCCACCAGCACCAGGTCGAGGTCGGGCACCGCGGCCGCCACCTGGGCGAACGCAGCCAGCAGCGTGGGCAAGTTCTTGCGCGGCTCGGTCGTCCCGCACCAGAGCACGTACGGCCGACGGATCCCGTGCCGATCGAGGGCAGCCTGGGACTGCTGCGCCGTCGTGCTGGCGGGGCGCACCCCCCATGGCACCAGGCGCAGCCGGTCGGTGCCTATCCCCGCTGCTGCGCAATCGTCTAGGGTCTGCGTGGAGGGCACCAGCACCACATCGGCCCAGCGCCTGGTCAGCTCCAGCCCACGGCGGAAGAAGCGGTTGCCGTTGCGGGTGAAGTGCTCTGGCGTCCGCAGGAAGGCGAGGTCGTGCACGGTCACCACCAGGGGCGCGCTGCGCGGCGGGATGGCGGCCGTGGTGGCGTGCACGACGTCGACCGGGCCGGTGGCCAGCTGCACCCGTGGCCGCCGCGCGCCGTGCCACGCCTCGTACAGCAGACGCCGCGGCAGCGGCAGGTGGTGCACCCGGACCGGCAGCTGCAGGGCGGCCGCCGACGGCTGGTGCCTGTGCCGGGCGGCGACACCCACCACGTCGACCCGGTCGGGGGCTGCCGCCGTTGCGTTGACTTCCGGGACGGATGCCAGGACGTGCAGCACCGAGGTGGCCGACCCGCCGGGCACCCGGTGCCAGAACTGCTCGACGGTGACGGCTGCCCTGCTCACGGGAACGCTGGGGGGCCCGCTGGCGTGCTCATGCGGACGCGTCCACCCTGCTGATGTCCAGGGTGGGCTCGGTCTGGCGCACGACGTCCTCGACGCTGACGCCAGGGGCGGTCTCGACCAGCACAAGCCCTGCCGCAGTGACGTCCAGAACGGCGAGGTCGGTGATGATGCGCTGCACGACGCCACGGCCCGTGTATGGCAGCGAGCACTCGTCCACGATCTTGAACGAGCCGTCTCGGGCCACGTGCTCCATCAGCACGATCACCTTGCGCGCCCCGTGCACGAGGTCCATCGCTCCGCCCATGCCCTTGACCATCTTGCCCGGGATCATCCAGTTGGCGATGTCCCCGCTGGCCGAGACCTGCATGGCCCCCAGGATGGCCGCGTCGATCTTGCCGGCGCGGATCATGCCGAAGCTGGTGGCGGAGTCGAAGATGCTGGCGCCCCTGCGCAGGGTGACGGTCTCCTTGCCGGCGTTGATCAGGTCCGGGTCCTCCTCGCCCGCGTAGGGGTAGGCGCCGAAGCCGAGGATCCCGTTCTCCGACT
>JAABUN010005686.1_pt1 | contig 15184 bp, 13 predicted proteins | sample 5559311 | NCBI WGS metagenome assembly JAABUN01 (sample SAMN10711877, study PRJNA513370) | rock metagenome | isolation source: Antarctica rocks | place: Antarctica: Victoria Land, Siegfried Peak sud | reverse complement strand
CGTGGTCACCAATCCGATCCAGAAGAGCGCGCTCACCGCCGTCGGCTTCCGCCACCCCGGCCACACCGAATACCTGTTCGATCTCGCCAGCGAGGGCGAGGCGCCGGTGATGCTGCTGGCCAGCCCCGAGCTGCGGGTGGTGCCGGTGACGATCCATGAGCCGCTGCGCCTGGCGATCGCCCGCCTCACGCCGGCGATGATCGTGCAGGCGGCGCGCATCACCCATGCGGCGCTGGTGCGCGACTTCGGCATCGCGGCGCCGCGGCTGGTGGTTGCCGGGCTGAACCCGCACGCCGGCGAGGCCGGCACTCTGGGGCACGAGGACGCGGAGATCGTGGCGCCCGCCGTGGCGATGCTGCGGGCGGCCGGCATCGATGCGCGAGGCCCGCTGCCGCCGGACACGATGTTCACCGCGCAGGCGCGGCCCGGCTACGACGTGGCGATCTGCCTGTACCACGACCAGGCGCTGATCCCGATCAAGACGCTCGACATGGCGGGTGGGGTGAACGTGACGTTGGGCCTGTCCATCGTGCGGACCAGCCCGGACCACGGCACCGCGCTCGACATCGCAGGCACTGGGCGGGCCGATCCCGCCAGCCTGATCGCCGCGCTCCGCCTCGCGGCCGAGATCGCCAGGAACCGCCGCCGATGACCCCGATGCGGCTTTCGGTGAACGTCGACCATGTCGCCACCCTGCGGAACGCCCGCGGCGGCGGCTTTCCCTGCCCGGTCGAGGCCGCCCGCGCCGCGGTAGCGGCCGGCGCCGACGGCATCACCGTGCACCTGCGCGAGGACCGCCGCCACATCCGCGACCACGACCTGGAACGCCTCCACGCCGAGGTCGAAACCCGGCTGAATTTCGAAATGGCGGCGACCCCGGAGATGGTTGGCATCGCGCTCAGGCTCCGCCCGCCCGCCTGTTGCCTGGTGCCGGAAAAGCGCGCCGAACTGACCACCGAGGGCGGGCTCGACGTGCTGCGGGCCGGACCGTTCCTCGGCGAGGCGATCGGCCTTCTGGCCGCCGCCGGCATCGAGGTTTCGGTGTTCATCGAACCCGACGCCGCGCAGATCGAGGCCGCGGCACGGCTCGGCGCGCAGGCCATCGAACTGCACACCGGCCCCTATGCCGACGCGGCACCCGAAGCCCAGGCGCCGCATCTGGCGCGGCTGCGGCAGGGCGCGGCGGCGGCGGCGGCGGCCGGGCTGCGCTGCCACGCCGGGCACGGGCTGGGCTACGCCACCATCGGCCCGATCGCCACGATGCCGGAGGTGGTCGAGGTCTCCATCGGCCACTTCATCGTCGCGCAAAGCGTCTTCGAGGGGCTGCCCGCCGTGGTGCGCCGCTTCCGCAGCCTCATCGCCGACGCGCGCGGCCAGGGCACGCCTGGGTGAATTGAGCCGCCCACGCCCTGGCCGCGGCGCCGCGGCATGGGCAGACTGGCGCCGACGACCCGCGGGGACGCCATGCGCCCACTCGAATTCGGCTGGTACCTGCCGACCAACGGCGACACCACCTGCTACGGCGACGGAACCGCCGTGGTGCCGCCCCGCACCGCGATGTTCGACCGCGTGGTGGCAGCGGCCGAGGCGGCCGGCTTCGAATACCTGCTGGTCCCGGTCGCCGTGCCCTGCTGGGAAGCCTGGATCACCACCGCCTTCATGGCCGCGCGGTCCCGCAGCATCCGCATGTTGGTCGCCGCCCGCCCCGGCTACATCAATCCGGTGATGCTGGCGAAGATGGTGACGACCTTCGACCAGCTCACCGGCGGGCGCATCGCGGTGAACCTGATCGCCGGGCAGAGCGAGGCGGAGAACGCCGCCGACGGCATCCGCCATACCAAGGACCAGCGCTACGCGCTGATGGCCGAGGAGGTCGGCATCCTGAAGGCGCTGTGGACCGCGACCGGGCCGCTCGACCATGACGGCGCCTTCCACAAGCTGCGCGGCGCCGTGGTGATGCCGAAACCCTTTCAGACCCCGCACCCGCGCTTCTACCTCGGCGGCGGCTCGCCCGAGGCCTGGGCGATCTCGGCGGCCCATGCCGACGTGCACCTGTTCTGGGGCGACACGCCGGAGAGCATCGCCACGCAGATCGGCGCAATCCGCGACCTGGCGGCACGGCAGGGAAGGGCCGGGGCGCTCGGCTTCGGAATGCGGCTGCAGATCATCTGCCGCGAGACGGAACGCCAGGCCTGGGACGCGGCGGACGAACTGCTGCGCGGCGTGACCGAGGCGCGCAGCGCGGCGGTGCGGGTCAACGTCGCAGGCTCCGTCGCCAACCAGCGGGTGCAGGCGCTGGCCCGCGACCACGGCCCGCTGATCGCGCCCAACCTCTGGACCGGGCTGACCCGGGCGCGGCAGGGCGCCGGCATTGCCGTGGTCGGCGACCCCGGACAATGCGCCGCCGCGTTGCAGGGCTTCATCGATGTCGGCTGCCACAGCTTCTGCCTCAGCGGCTACCTGCACGACGAGGAGGCGACGCGCTTCGCCCGCTGGGTACGACCAATCCTGGCGGCGCGGAATGCCGGGCGGATGCCGGCGGCGTAACGCGGCGGGCCTCAACGCCGGAGCAGCGGGCACTCGCTCTGGCTGAGAGGGCGGAAGGCGTCGGCGCCGGGGATGCGGGTCAGGATGGTGTAGACGTCCCACGGGCTGCGGCTTTCCTCGGGCGCCTTGGCCTGTACCAGCAGCATGTCGTGCAGCACCCGGCCGTCCTCGCGGATGCGGACGTTGTCGTTGTACATGTCCTGCACCGGCATCCGCCGCATCATCGCCGCCACCGCCTCCGAGTCATCGGTCCCGGCGGCCTCCACCGCGCGCAGGTAGTGACGCACCGCGGAGTAGGTGCCGGCCTGCACCATGGTGGCGGCGCGGCCACGGTGCGCGGCGGCGAAGCGGGCGTGCCATTCGCGGGTGCGGTCGGTGGCGTCCCAGTAGAAGCTGGTGGTGGCGACCAGGCCCTGCGTCACCGGCAGGCCCAGCGCCTGGATGTTGGTGATGAACACCAGCAGCCCGGCGATCCGCTGGCCACCGCGCACCAGGCCGAATTCGGCGGCCTGCTTCAGCGCGTTGTCGAAGTCAGTGCCGGCGTTGGCGAGGCCCACCACCTTGGCGCGCGACGCCTGCGCCTGCAGCAGGAACGAGGAGAAATCGGCCGTGTTGATCGGATGGCGCACGGCGCCGAGCACCCGGCCGCCGCCTTCCTGCACGAAGCGCGCGGTGTCGCGCTCCAGCGCATGGCCGAAGGTGTAGTCGGCGGTCAGGAAGAACCAGGTGTCGCCGCCCTGCTGGGTCAGCGCGCGGCCGGTGCCGTTGGCCAGCGCGTAGGTGTCGTAGGTGAAGTGGAAGCCGAACGGGCTGCAGAAGCGGCCGGTGAGGTCGGAGGTCGCCGGGCCGGTCGCCAGGAAGATGCGGCGCTTCTCGCGCGAGACCTCCTGCATCGCCAATGCGGAGGAGCTGGCGGAGCCGTCGGCCAGCACGTCCACGCGTTCGGCGTCGATCCAGCGGCGGGCGGTGGCGGCGGCGATGTCGGCCCGGTTCTGGTTGTCGGCGAAGATGATTTCGATGGGCTTGCCGAGGACGCGGCCGCCGAAATCCTCGGCCGCCAGGCGTGCCGCGGCGACCGAGCCGGGGCCGCCGATGTCGGCGTACAGGCTGCTCTGGTCGTTCAGCAGGCCGATCCGGACCACGTTGTCGGAGACCTGCGCCCGCGCGGCACCGGCAAGGGCGAGCAGGGCGGCCAGGGTGAGCGCGAGCTTCGTCGGCGCAAGCTTCATGGCGTGGTCCTCCAAGTCATTCGCGGCCGTGCAGCTCGGCCAGGATCGGCAGCAGGTGCTCGGCGAACAATGGCGGATTCTCGGCGAAGGGGAAGTGGCCGATGCCCGGCATCGCCTGGAACCGCACGCCGGGGATCTTCGCGGCGGTTTCGGCGGAATGCTCGGTGGTGCAGGAATAGTCGTATTCGCCGGTCAGCATGAACAGCGGGCAGCGCCGCGTGTCGATGCGGTGGACACGGTCCCGCGCATCCCATTCGCCGGCGTAGAAGTCGATGTCGCGGGCGAAGGTGGCGTGGCCGCCCTGGCTGTAGTGCCACCAGATGTCGGTGGCGCAGGGGGCGGGCGATTGCGGCGCCATCAGCCCCTCGATCCATTCGGGGACGAAGATCGACTGGTTGACCTGCGGGTGGTCGGCCCAGGGCGTGCGGCGGCCCTGGATGTTGTCGCTGGCCTCGCAGGCGACGATGCCGGCGAAGGCCTCGGGGTGGCGGAGCGCCAGCTCCAGGCAGATTTCGCCGGACATGGAGGCGCCAAGCACCACCGGGCGGCGGAGGCCGGCGGCGCGGACCACGCCCATGATGAGGTCCACGTAGCGGTCGGTGTCGAGGCGCCAGTCGCCGGGAGTGGCGCCGGACCCGGCCATGGCGGGCGGCGGGCTCTTGCCGTGCCAGGGCAGGTCGAAGGCGGTGAGCCGCCAGCGGTCGGTGATGCGGCGGTCGGCCATCAGCCGGTGGAATTGGCGGCCGTCGGCGCCGGCGGTGTGGAGGCAGAGCAGGTCGCGGCCGGCCCCCGTCTGGTCCGCCCCCGTCTGGTCGATGTGGATGCGCCAGTCGATGCCGTCCGCCAGCACCGGCAGGAGGCGGCTGCGGATGTCGGCGGTTTCAGGCTCGACCAGCGCGGGGCGAAGGCTGTGCGGCACCGGGGCAGCATGGCCGGTGGCGAGCCAGCGGGCGATCTCCAGCAGGCGGCGGGCCAGGTGGCAGTTCTGGGCGAAGGCCAGCTCGTCGCCGTCCACGGTGAACTCAGGGATGCGGCGGTGCAGGGCGAACAGGCTGTGGTGGTGGCGCGGCGGGATGGGCCGCAGCGCCACCGCCCAGATTGCGGGCGGGGCACGGAGCGTGAATGCGACGCCATCGGACAAATGCCCTTGGGGCGGAGTTCGCTGGCCGACCGCGGCGCTTTGCCCGGCGCGGCCGAAGGCGGCCCCATCGGACAAATCCCCGAAGCCGAAGATGGCGGCCTGCCCGCCGCTGTCGAAGGCGAAGCGGATGCGGGCCTTGGCGGCCCAGCGTCGCAGCAGGGCATCGTTCACCGCCGCCGCATGCCAGGCGGCGACGAAGGCCGTGCCGTCCGGCATCGGCCAGCCATGCCCGTCCTTCGTCATCACAACCTCCCGAGGGTTCTTGCCAGTGGGGGTCCGGCTGGGGGTCCGGCAGCGCACCGCGACGCCGCACCCGCTGCATGGCGCTTTACCATTGTGCCGGCCTGTCGCCGCAAGACGGCGTCATCGGACAAATGCCGGGCCGGGCGTTTGGGAGCACCCTGGACGCCGCCACGCCCGCCGGCATGGCAGCGTTCAGGAGGATTTGGTGCCGGGGCGGACGGGATGCGGGCATCGGTGGGGCATCCTTGAAGTTGTTAGGATATAATACCTAATAACGGCTGCCTGGTCAAGTCCGTCGTGGACTGTCTGGGCAACGGCCGGCGGGCCGGGTTTTGCCCTTCGGAAAGCCTTGGCAGGCGGTCACGGTCCGGCCAGGGTTGTCCGCCCGGCAGGCCACCGTTACCCTTCGCCCACCGTATGGCAACAAGGGCGGGAGGAAAGGTTGCAGGATAATCCCATGCGGAGTCCGGCGGCGCTGCGCGACCCGGCCGCGCTGCGCCGGCTGCTGTCGCCGCGCAGCGTGGCGATGGTCGGCGTCTCCGGCGACATCACCGGCTTCGGCGCCCGCAGCCTGACCAACATGGTGGGCTTCGCCGGCCCGGTCTGGGCGGTGAACCCGAAATACGCCGGGCAGACCCTGCATGGGCGGCCCTGCTTCGGTTCGCTGGCCGAATTGCCCGAGGCGCCGGACTGCGTGCTGCTGGCGCTGCCCCGCACCGGCATCCTGGCGGCGCTCCGCGCGGCGGCGGCAAGCGGCGCGGGCGGCGCCATCGTCTATGCCTCGGGCTATGGCGAGACCGGGCTGCCCGACCGCATCGCCGAGGAGGCCGTGCTGCGCGACGAGGCGCGGGCGTTGGGCGTGCCGCTGCTGGGGGTGAACTGCCTCGGCATCGTCGATCACGTGCGGCGGGCCGCGGTGACCTTCATGCCGGAATATCCGCGGCTGGTGGCGCCGCCCGGGGGCGTCGCGATCACCAGCCAGTCCGGCGCGCTGGGCTATGGGCTGATGCAGGCGGCAGAGCGCGGCTTTTCGTTGTGCCACATGACCACGGTGGGCAACGCCACCGACCTCGATGTCTGCGACCTGGCGGCCTACCAGCTTGCGATACCGGAATGCCGCAGCGTGGCGCTGGCGGTGGAGGGGCTGACCGACGCGCGGCGGCTGTTCCTGCTGGGCGACGCGGCGCGCGCGGCGGGCAAGCTGATCGTGGTTCTGAAGCTGGGCCGCGGCGAGGCGGGGGCGGCGGCGGCGGTCTCGCACACCGGGTCCTTGGCGGGCAGCGCGGCGGCCTGGACCGCGGCGTTCCGGCGCGCCGGGATGATCGAGGTCGAGGATTTCGACGCGCTGTTGGAAACCGCCGGATTCTTCGCCAAGGCGCCGCCGCCGAAGGCGCGGGGGGTCGCCATCGTCACGCCCTCGGGCGGCGCCGGGATCATGGCGGCGGACCATGCCGAGGCGCTGGGACTGTCCATGCCGCAGCCGGGGCCGGCGACGGAAGCCGTGCTGCGCGCCTCGATCCCGGACTTCGGCGCGCCGCGCAACCCGTGCGACCTGACCGCGCAGGTGGCCAGCAACCCCGCCATGTTCGACGAGTGCATGGACGCCATGCTGGCCGATGAGCAATACGGCGTGGTGGTCATGCCGGTGGTCTATTCGCACCACGCGACGACGCAGGTGCGGATGGAAGCGATGCGGCCGCACGCGCGGAAGCACGGCAAGCCGATCTGCATCGCCTGGATTCCCGAGCAGCTTGAAAGCACCGGGGCCTTCGCCGCCGACGCCGCGCCGGAACTGCCGCTGTTCCGCAGCATGAGGCGGCTGATGAACGCCATCCGGCTTTGGCTGGAGCATGCCGAGACGAAGCCGATGGGGCGGCCGGTGGCGCCGGCGGGGGTGGCCGATGCCGTCGCCTCGCTGCCGGCCGGCGAGGCCGTGCTGATGGAGGCCGAGGCGAAGGCGCTGTTCGGGCGCATCGGCGTGCCGGTGGTGGAGGAGCGCCGGGCGGCGACCGCCGAGGCGGCGGCGAGCGAGGCGATGGCGCTGGGATTCCCGGTGGTGCTGAAGCTCGACAGCCCGGACGTGGCGCACAAGACCGAGGTCGGGGGCGTGCGGCTGAACCTGGCCGATGCGGATGCGGTGCGGGAGGGCTTCGCCGCCATCATGGCGGCGGTGCGGGAGCGCGCGCCGGCAGCGCGGGTGGATGGCGTGCTGATCCAGCGGATGGCGGCGAAGGGCGTGGAGCTGATCCTGGGCGCGCGGCGGGATGCGCAGTTCGGCCCGATGGTGCTGGTCGGCACCGGCGGCGTGCAGGCGGAATTGCTGCGGGACGTGGCGCTGGACTTGGCGCCGGTAACGCCCGAGCGGGCCGAGGCGATGCTGCGGTCATTGCGCTGCTTCCCGCTGCTGGACGGGTTCCGGGGGGCGCCACGGGCCGATTTGGCGGCGGTGGCGCGGGCGGTGGCGGATTTTTCCGGGTTGATCGCCGCGGCGGACCGGGTGCAGGAGGCCGAGGTCAACCCGTTGATCGCCGGCCCCTGGGGCTGCCTTGCGGTGGACGGTCTGGTGCGGTTGGACGGCTGATTGATGTCAAAAATAGATGGGGGACCGGGGGAATTACTCCGTCCACGAGAGAACCCGCAGACTCCGCACCTGAAAAGGCCGCTGATATCGAGACCGACTCGCCAGCCGTTTTTCGGGTTCTCACGCGGACAGAGTATACCTTCCCCCGGCTTGCTTCCTGATGAGGCCCTGAATGCAGATGCGCGCCGCCGTGCTGCGCCAGGTCGGCCAGCCCATGACGATCGAGACGGTCGGCATCGGCCCGGTGCAACCCGGCGACGTGCTGGTGCGGGTGGGTGCGGCCTCGCTCTGCCACACCGACCTCGAGGTCATCACGGGGCAGCTTGCGCTGGCCTTGCCGGCGATGCTGGGGCACGAGGTCGCCGGGACCGTGGCGGCGCTTGGCGAGGGGGTGACGGAGCTCGCCGTCGGCGATGCCGTGGTGCTGTCGTGGAACCCGCATTGCGGCCACTGCTTCCAATGCGCGCGGAGCCAGCCGATCCTGTGCGACCGCTTCCTGGCGAACGGCCCGAAGGCCGGGCATTTCGACGGCAGTTCGCGGCTGGCCTGCGACGATGGCGGGGCATTGCACCAATTGATGTATCTCGGCGGCTTCGCGGAGTACTGCGTGGTGCCGGCGCAGCAGGCAATTCGGGTGCCGGCGGCGCTGCCGGCGGACCGCGCCTGCCTGATTGGCTGCGCGGTGATGACCGGGTTCGGTGCGGCGACGCATGTAGCGCGGATCGAGTGGGGCATGACGGTGATGGTGCTCGGCGCCGGCGCGGTCGGGCTGGCGGCGGTGCAGGGGGCGCGGCTGGCGGGCGCCGGGCGGATCGTGGCGGTCGATCCGAACTCGGCGCGGCGGGAGATCGCGGCGCGGGTGGGGGCGACCGAGGTGTGCGACCCGGCGGCGGCGGACCCGGCGGAGTTCGCCCGGTCGCTGACCGAGGGGCGCGGCGCCGACGTGGTGATCGAGGCGGCCGGGGTGGTGGCGGCGTTCCGGACCAGCCTGGAGGCGGTGCGGCCGGGTGGGCAGGTGGTGTGGCTAGGCAAGCTCGGGGTGCGGGAGGGCGTGGAATTCCGCTGGGGTTCGCTGATGCAGGAAAAGCGCATCATCCGCAGCAGCTACGGCGGCGCCCGGCCGCGGCAGGATTTCCCGATGCTGGCGCAAGCCTACCTGGACGGAAGGCTGGACCTCGACGCGTTGGTCACCGGGCGGCTCCGGCTGGAGCAGGTCAACGAGGGCTTCGCGGCGCTGCGGCGGGGCGAGGCGATCCGCTCGGTCGTGGTGTTCGATTGAACGGGGTGGCGGGATGAAGACCTACGAGGGCGGCCGCAGCCTGGCCGGCGCGGTGGTGACGGTGAATGGGGCGCCGCTCGACCCGCGCTTCGAGGTGCGGCGGTTTTCGCCGGCCGGCTTCGAGTGGACCTACGAGGGCGACGGGCCGCGGCAATTGGCGCTGGCGTTGCTGTGCGATCACCTTGGCGACCCGGCGCGCGCGCTGGCCTTGACCGAGGGGTTCATGCGGGGCGTGGTCGCCGAGCTGGACAATGCGTGGGTGCTGCGCAGCGAGGACATCGCTGCGGCGCTCGGCTAGCCTGGGGCCATGCCGGACGCCGCCCCGCTTCGCCACGCCGACCCGCTACGCCACGCCGCCGGGGCCGACGGGACGCTGACCGAACGTGCCTACCGGGCGCTGGAGGAGGCGATCGTGATGCTCGACCTGGCGCCGGGCGCGGTGGTGGGCGAGGCGCAGTTGGCGGCCCGGCTCGGCATCGGCCGCACCCCGATCCGCGAGGCGCTGCAGCGGCTGGCGCGGGAGGGGCTGGTGCGCATCCTGCCACGCCGCGGCATCGTGGTGGCGGCGGTGGACGCGGCGGCGCAGTTGCGGCTGCTGGAGGTCTGCCGCGAGATCGAGCGGATGACCGCCCGCGCCGCCGCCCTCCGCGCGGATGGCGGGCAGCGGGCGGGGTTCCTGGCGATCGCCGCGGGCCTGGGCCAGGCGGCGGCGTGCGACGACGAGACGGCCTTCCTGCGGCTCGACCGGGGGCTGAACCTGCTGGTCCTGGCGGCGGCGCGGAACGAGTTCGCGACCGGCGCGATGGCGCTGATGCACGGTCTGTCGCGGCGCTTCTGGTTCATCCATTGGCGGCAGGGGGCCGGGCTGGCCCAGGCGGCGGCAGTCCACGCGGCGCTGGCGCAGGCGATCGCCGCGGGCGAGGCGGTTGCGGCGGCGGCGGCGTCCGACCGGCTGCTGGATCATATCGAGGCGTTCACCCGAGCGACAGCGGAGGCGGGTCGGCCTTGATCCGGGCGTGCCATTCCTGATATATCAGTTGCAGGGCAGCAACGCGGAGATCCCCCATGGACGGCGCCACCATGTCCCCGGCAGAGGCGGCGCAGCGTGCGCGGATGTCGCGCCGGCAGCAAGAGTTCCGCGCCGACTTCAGGGCCAGGATCGGCCGGCTGTACAATGGCTGGGTGCATGTGGCGCTGATCTACGCGATCGGCGGCGGCGCGATCTTCCACTTCGTGCGGCAGCTTGGCTCGCCTGCCTTGTACGAATGGCTGGTGGTGCCGTTGGCGTTCGTCCTGGCCAACGTCTTCGAGTGGTGGCTGCACAAGCATGTCATGCACCGGCCGATCCGCGGTTTCATGGGCATCTACAAGCGGCACACCCTGGCGCACCACCAGTTCTTCACCGAACACGAGTACACGCTGGACGACCAGCGCGACTTCCGCATCGTGTTCTTCCCGCCCTATGCGCTGATCACCTTCATCACGCTGTCGCTGCTGCCGGCCTGGGTGCTGAACCGCGTGGGGTTCGCCGATGCCGGCTGGCTGCTGCTGATCACCAACACGGCGCTGTACCTGAACTACGAGCTGTTCCACTACTGCTGCCACGTGAAGGACGACCGCATCGTTCGGCACCTGCCGTTCATCAACACCATCCGCCGCCACCATGCCGCGCACCACAACGCGGCGATCATGATGGAGCGCAACTTCAACCTCACTTACCCGATCGCCGACTGGCTGTTCGGCACCAGCGACCTGCGGCGCGGGCTGCTCGGCCATCTGTTCAACGGCTATGGTGCGGCGCATGTGCGGCGGGATCTGAAGCGGGCGCGGCATACCCAGGACGTGGCCAGGGTGCCCGGCCAGGCGCCGATCGCGGCGGCGGAGTAGGGCGGGTGGCGCTCGCACCGCTCGACGGCGGCGCCATCAAGCAGTTGCGGGCGTCGCTGGTCGGCGGCATCGCGGTCGCCATCGGCGTCATGGCGCTGTGGGTGGCGGTGATGCGGGACCTCGGCACCGATGGGGCGGCGGCGATGGTGGCCGGCGCCGTGGCGTCGGGGGCGGTCGGATTGTGGATTTGGCGGGCTGATTTGTAGCCGGGGGTTCACCCCGGAAACCCAACCGCGCCGCTGGCGTTACGACTTGGCTTCACTGGGTTCCGGGGGTCGACGGTGGATCAGGATCAGGGTTCCGCCAACGTGCCGCGTGGGATGGCCGGGGTCGGTGGATACGGAGAAGCCGGCTCAGCGGCGTCGGCAGGATCAGGTCCGGCCGCAACGGCAGTGCCCTCGAGCCAAGCCGGGGTGCAAGCCGGGGCGATCGAAGCGGCGGCGTCTCCCGCCGGTCCGCCGCAATGGCTGCAATGGCTGCCGCCGGGCTGGGTAGTCCTTGGGCGCTGCCGGTATGGCACCGCGGGACCAGGGCCGCTTGCCACCGGCTGCCAGGCGATCGCCCACCCTGCGATCGGCATCGCGCTGATCGACATCGCGCCCGATGCCACGCCGAACGCCGAGGCCCGATTGCGCCGGGCGCTCGGCACCGCCGAATTCTGGCCGGATTTTCCGGGCACGCTGCCGGTCTGGCATGGCCGGATCGAGGAGGCGGATTGCCGGGACCTCGAAGCGCTGCTGCATGGGCAGTTCGCCGTCCTGCCGCCGCTGACGGTGGCAGGCGGCTTGTCTTGGGTGCGGGCGGTGCGCCAGGCGATGGCGGCCGACCCGGCCTGGGAGGTTCCCGGCCAGGCCGCCCTGCCGACGCCGATGCCGACCCCTGTGGCCGAGGCGAAGCCCCGGCCGAACCGCAGGCGCAGCCTGGCAGCCCGCGGCCGACGTGCCGCGCTGGTGCTGGGCGGCGTGCTGCTCACCTTCGCGGTGGGGGTGGCGACCGGCTTCGCGCTGTTGCCGGATCCCGTGCCGGTGGATCGCCCGATGCCGGCCCGGCAGGCCGCGCGGGCCGGGACGGAGACGCCGGCGATGCCGCGCCCGGCAACCGATCAGGCGGCGCCGACGGCCCGATTGCGCGCGGCGGCGATCACCATGCCGCATATTTCCCCTGCCGATCCGGCCGCCGGGGGTGTTGCCGGCTTGGCGGCTCCGGGCGCCGTCCCGCAGGGCGGAGCGTCGGCGGAGCGGGATGCGGCAGTGCCGCCGGCCGCGGCGTCGCTGGCTGCGAGGCCGCCGGAAGTGGAGCCGGCCGGAGCGCCGGCGGTTGCGGTGCCGGCGGAGGATAGGACTTGGTCCGTCGTGGCGTCGCGGCCGGGCCAGCCGGGGCCGGCTTTGGCTGCGCTGCCGGGCCCGGGTCAGGCAGCGGGACCACCGGCGGCGGGACCGTTCGAGAGCCAGGAATTGCCGGACCCGCCGCCGGCCGCTCCGGTGCCGCCGGCACGCGCCGTTGTCCAGGCGGCGGCGGGCCGGCCGGTCCGGGCCCCGCAGGCCGCCGGAATCGACCGCGCCTGCAGCCGCGCGGTGTTCCGCTACCAGCAGGGCGAAGTGTTGACCACGGCGGAAGTCGCGCATGTCCGCAACGGCTGCGCGACCCGGCGTTGAGGCTTGGTCGCGGGGTCGGTGCGGGCATCGCGGCGGCTGGCCTCGACCGTGGTGGGCATCGGACCCGAACTCGGCCGGGTCCAGGTCTCGCTGCGAAATCCGAAGGCCAGGTGATGGCCTGCACAGCGCCCGCCGCCCCGCTGAACGATCGGGGCCACCAACCACAAGTCTCCAGGAACACCCCCTGCATGTCGCACCTCCCCGGCCGCCTGCGTATCCTCCTGCTTGCCATCGGCTGCCTCGCCGCCGCCGCCGCCATGCCCGGCCTCGCCGCCGGGTTCGACAGCGGCATCAAGAACAATTCGCTTGCCCTCAGCCCGGACGAGGCCACGGCGGTCGTCTCCTACAGCGACGATCCGACAATCCTCGTCTATGACATGGCGGCCGGCCGTGTCCGGCAGCGGCTGGAAGGCTTCACCACGCCGCGCAACATCGTCTTCACGCCCGACGGCGGCCGCTTCTACGTCTCCGACAGCGGCACCGGCCGGATCACCGTGTTCGAGCTGCCGTCGCTCCGCGTGGTCGCCACCATCGCCGGCGGCGCCGGAGCGTTCGGCACCGTGCTCTCGGCCGATGGCGGCCGGCTGTACGTCAACAACCAGGCCGCCAGCACCGTCACGGCCTTCGACACCCGCACCGGCCAGGCCGAGGCCGTGATCCCCTGCCTCGCGCAGCCGCGGCAGGGGGTGCGGCTGTCGCCGGACGGCCAGACGCTGTTCGTCACCAACTTCCTCGGCGACAAGATCACCCTGATCGATACGGCGACCAACCGGATCACCGGCGAGATCGCCGGCTTCAGCAGGCTGCGCGCGATCTCGGTGGCGCCAGACGGCCGCACCCTCTATGCCGCGAACAGCGGGCGCAACAGCATCTCGGTGGTCGACATCGCCTCGCGTCGGATCACCCAGGAGGTCGCGGTGGGCCGCGATCCCTACGGCGCCGCGCTGACGCCGGATGCCCGCTTCGTCTACTCGGGCAACCTGATGGACAACTCGCTTTCGGTGATCGACACCGCCAGGCAGGCCGTGGTCGCGACGGTTACCGGCCTGAACGAGCCGCGCCAAGCCATCGTCTTCACCCGCGACGGTGCGTATGCCTACGTGCTCAACCGCGACCTTGGAATTGCCGTGGTGGATCGCCACGGCAACCGGGTGGCGCGGACCCTGTCTCCGGGGGGCTGACGGCTCCTGGCTGCCGGATGGCGACGGTGGTGCGGGGCGAGGATATGGGCCGCTGCCCGCGCCCCCTTGCCATCGCCCGGCAAGGCGGTTCAGGCCGGCTGGGACCCCGTGCGGTAGACCTTGCTGACGATCCGCCAGCCCTGCCGGGTGCGGTTCAGCACCAGGTAGTCGGTAAAGAAGCGCGGCGGGATCTGGCAGGCGACCTTCACCAGCGCGGTCTCCGGCCCGCTCACGTCGAGCAGCAGGATGCGGTCGTCCCGCGCCAGCCCCTGGGAGGCCGCCGAGGGGCGCTTGCGGACCGCCTCGAACCACGCCTCGCGCGGCAGGTCGGCGACCTCGCCGTCCTTTTCCGAATACAGGTGGCTGACCGGGTGGAAGGCGGCGGCGAGTTTCTCGACATCGCCCTCGTAGAGGCCGTCGAAGTAGGTCTGGATGACGGCCTCGATCTCGGCGACGGCGCTTGCGATGGCGGGCTTGCCGCTGGCGTCTGGCATGGGGGATTCCTCCGGTTGCGTGGCGATGTCCAGCCTGGCACGGATTGCCGCGGCCGTGCAGCCGCCCGATAGTCGGCGCCGGAGGAACCTGTCATGCGCCTTGCCCGCCGGCCGTTGCTGGCCGCCGTTGCGGCCCTCGCCGGGACTGCGCGTGCCCAGACTGCGCGTGCCCAGACTGCCCAGGGCGCCTGGCCCAGCCGGCCGGTGCGCTTCCTGGTGCCCTACCCGGCCGGCGGCGGCACCGACATCCTGGCGCGCGCGGTCGCCGAGGCGCTGCGGCCCGTGCTGCCGCAGCCGATCGTGGTGGAGAACCGCCCTGGCGCGCAGGGCGTCATCGGCTCCGAGCAGGTGGCGCGGGCCGAGCCGGACGGGCACCTGCTGCTGGTGGTGACCTCGACGCACAACCTGAACAAGTACCAGTTGCAGCAAATTCCGTACGAGCCGCTGCGGGACTTCGCCCCGGTGGCGGTGCTGACCCGCCAGATCCTGGTGCTGGTCGCCGGCACCGGGCAGCCGTTCCGCGACGTGGCGGGGCTGGTGGCGCACGCCCGCGCCAATCCCGGCGCGGTCGGCTTCGGCGCCACCGAGGCGCTGACCGCCTTCGCGGGGCACGAGTTCAACCGCCTGGCCGGGGTGCGCACCGAGGAGGTGCAGTACCGCGGCGGTGGCCTGCTGATGAACGACATCGTGGCCGGCCACCTGCCGATCGGCTGGACCAGCACGGCCAGCGCGCTGCCGCACCTGGCCACCGGCAAGGTCCGGGTGCTGGCGGTCAGCAGCGCCGGGCGCACGCCGTTGCTGCCCGAGGTACCGTCGATGCAGGAGGGCGGCGTCGCCGGCTACGAGCTGTCCGGCTGGGTCGCCATGCTGGGGCCGGCCGGACTGCCGGGGCCGCTGGCGGCGCGCATCCACGCCGTGCTTGCCGAGGCCTATGCGGACCCGGCGTT
>JAABUN010005685.1_pt1 | contig 15194 bp, 15 predicted proteins | sample 5559311 | NCBI WGS metagenome assembly JAABUN01 (sample SAMN10711877, study PRJNA513370) | rock metagenome | isolation source: Antarctica rocks | place: Antarctica: Victoria Land, Siegfried Peak sud | reverse complement strand
GGCTCCAGGAGGGGCCGGCACCGGCGCAGCACGCGCCGGTGCCGGCCGCTCCAACGCGGCACTGGCAGATGACGCCGCAGGAGCAGGACATGATGGCCCGCTTCCGGCAGGACTTCCTGGACCTGCTGCCGGGCCGGATCAGCTCCATCCGGGCGCAGGTGAGGCGGCGCGAGGCGGGGCCGGCGCGGGTCGCCCTGCTCAGCCTCGAGTCCAGCAGTGCGATGGTCGGCGCCGCCGAGCTGGCCGGGGTGACCCGGCAGCTGCGGAGGGCGCTGGCCACCGCGACCGTCGAGGAACTGGCCACGCTCATGGACCAGATGGCCGAGGAGGCCGACCAGGCTGCTGTCCGGCTGGCCGGGCGGACCAGCTGAGCCCCGACGGACGGCTGGCTGGACGGTCCGGGCTCAACGCCGCGACGTCGAGCGACCCGAGTCGGCCAGCCGGTAGCCCACCCCACGTACGGTCTCGATGAAGCGCGGCGAGCCGACGGGGTCGTTCAGCTTGCGCCGCAGGTTCGCCATGTGCACCTCGACAGCGCGCTTGTCGGAGTCGGAGACGTAGCCCGTCGTGGCGTAGTCCCCGCGCAGCTCCAAGGCCAGTGCGTCCTTGCTGATCACCCGGCGCGCGCCCTGCATGATCACCAGCAGCAGGTCGAACTCGCTGCGGGTCAGCTCTACCGGTGAGTCGTCGACGGCGCAGAGCCACATCTCCTCGTTGATCCGCAGGCCGTTGTGGGTCAGCCACCCCGACTCGTCCTCCGACCCTGCCGCTTCGACGCCCGGCACCCCGCTGGGCGCGCCGGGGCTGGGGGGAACGCCCTCGCTCAGGGTGGGCAGGTGGTAGCGGCGAAGCATCGCCTCGATGCGGGCCCGCAGCTCCCGCGGCCGGAACGGCTTGGTGAGGTAGTCGTCGGCGCCCGCGTCGAGCCCCATCAGGGTGTCGACCTCCTCGTCGCGCGCCGACAGCATGATGATGTAGGTGCTGCTGAACGCCCGGATCTGCCGGGCCACCTCGAAACCGTCGATGCCGGGCAGGCTGATGTCGAGTGTGGTGATGATGGGGCGGTGAGCGCGGACCGCAGCGACACCCTCGGCGCCGGTCTCGCTGGCGTGGCACGTGAAACCAGCCTGGCTGAGGATCGCCTGCAGCAGGTTGCGGATGTCCGCGTCGTCCTCGATCACCACGGCCACCCGGCCCGAGCCCGACGGGGCCGCGGCGGGAGGGGGTGACCCGGTGGACATGGTCATACCGTAGCGACCGTTCGGGAGGCGGGCACCTCGTCGCGAACGAGACCGGGGGCAGCTGGGGACGGTGGGCCGGGGTCGGCTCCCGGTAGGCGGGCGGTCACGAGAAGTCCACGGTGTAGTAGCTCTGCGTGTCGGTCAGCCGAGGTGCCACCCCGGACAGCCGCTCGACGCTCTGCGTGATCCGGGCACCGAGCCCCAGCGTGTCGTCGTTGTAGGCGCACAGGTCGTAGGCGCAGACCGCCCCCTGCTCCACGAGCTCGCCGATCCCCACGTCGATCAGCTGGTCGATGAATCGGGCGTGCCGCTCAGCGGGGTGGGCCAGCACGAAGCCGAGGTAGTAGATGGCGCCGCGCGCCCAGTGCTCGGGATAGCGGTCGGCGAAGTACTCCGGGCTGATCCAGGGGACCGACTCCAGCCGGCGGGTCAGCGTGCACAGCCCCACCGGCCGGCCCGTCTCGTCCCGGGCCACGTACTTGACCACAGTGCCGTCGGTCATCTGGTCGCTGAACTCGGACGCGGTCAGCACCTGCCGGGCCAGGGCCTGCACGCGGAGCGGGCCGAAGGCCGCTTCATAGAGGTGGTAGAAGCTCCGCGTCAGCTCCGGCCCGACGTGGTACTCGCGGGTGAACCGCCACGCACCCCGGCGCCCGAGGTCCTCGGCCTCGGAGACGTCGGTGGCCCCCGTCACCGGCTCCCCTCCGGCGTGCAGACGGCACCCCAGCCCACGGACCGGTAGCTGGCGAGGACCAGCGCGGCGACCGGGGTTGCGGTGCAGGTCGCCGAGGAGACTAGCCGGCCTGCCTCGACGTAGTCCTCCGCCCGGTTGGCGGTCATCGCCCCCAAGGTGGCGCCGAGGTGGGCGTGCAGGTCGGCCTCGGTGGTACTGCTGTGCTCGACGAACAGGCCGGCTCCTGAACCGTCGGTCGACAGGGCCCAGGCCAGCCCCGCCCAGGCCTCCGCGCCCGGGGTCGTCGCGTAGGAAGCGGCGTAGACGCAGTAGAGCAGGTTGCCGTGCCCGCCTGGCAGCTGCCCGGCGGGCTCGACGATCTCGACGCTGGCGCCGGTCGGGATGACCGAGCTGAGCGGCACCAGGTTGAAGTCCTGCAGGCCGGCGGCGACCAGGGCAGCGTCGAAGGCGGCCAGCCTGGTCGGTCCCGCCGCCCGGCTGCGGCTCACCCTGATCGCGAGCCCGGTCAACGGCTGGTCCCGGCGGGGGTGCGGTCGCCGGTCCGCTGCTGGGCTCGCGGCACCTCGCTGCTCGGCGGGGCCGGGTCGGCGGGCCCCTCCGGCGTGCTGGACGCAGGGAGGGTGAAGCGGAAGCTCGTACCGCGGTCGGGGTTGTTCGCGGCCCAGATCCGACCGCCCAGGCGCTCCACGATGCTGCGGCTGATGGCGAGGCCCAGACCTGAGCCGCCCTTCTCGCGGGCGTCGGAGGAGTCGACCTGCTGGAAACGGTCGAAGACGGCGTCCAGCTTGTCCTCCGGGATGCCCCGGCCTGCGTCGGCGACCTCGAACTCGACGAAGCCGCCCCGCCGCGTGCTCCGCAGGCTCACCTGCTGACCTGGCCTGGAGAACTTGATCGCGTTGCCGAGCAGGTTGAGCAGCGTCTGGATGACCCGGTCGGCGTCGGCCCGGACGACGCCCTCGACGTGGGTCACCCGCAACGCCACGCCCGCTTCGGCGGCCAGCACCGCCGCCTGCTCGACGGCGGTGTGCACCAGCCCGTCGGCGGGCAGGTCGGCCAGCTCCATCGGGAGCGCGCCGGCCTCCATCCGCTCCAGGTCGAGGATCTCGTTGATCAGCCGGGTCAGCCGTTCGCTGCTCACCAGAGCGATCTCGACCATCCGGCCGGCCGGCGCGGTCAGCGGTCCGAGCGCACCGCCGGCGAGCAGACCCAGGGAGCCGCGGATCGCCGTCAGCGGCGTCCGCAGCTCGTGGCTGACCATGGAGACGAACTCGTTCTTGAGGCGGTCCACCTCACGCCGCTGGGTGACGTCACGGAAGACCACGACCGCGCCCAGGGTCACCCCGTCGTCGGTGAGCGGGGTGGCGGTGACCTCGACCGGGACCTCGAGCCCGTCGGCCCGCAGGTAGCCGTCCTCCTCGGCGTTCGTGGCCACGCCGTCCCGGATCGCCTCGCTGATGTAGCAGCTGTCGAGGGGGTAGGGCGCGCCGGTGGGGCCCAGCCCGTGGAAGGTGGCGTGCGCCTCCTGGCCGATCAGGTCCGTCGCCCGGTAGCCCAGGGCCGCTGCGGCGGCCGGGTTGACGAAGGTGACCAGGCCGAAGCGGTCCACGCCGTAGATGCCGTCACCCACCGAGTTGACCAGCAGGTCGCTGCGCCGGGTGACCTGCCGCAGCGACCGGGTCCGCTCGACCACCCGCTGCTCAAGCGTCCTGCGGAGCTGCTCGTTGTCGACGACCAGCAGGAGCTGGCGGCCGAGCACGGCCAGCAGCACGACGGCCCAGAGCACGCCGGAGACGAGGTTGACCCGCAGGCCGTCCCATCCCAGCAGGCTCACCAGTGCCGCGAGCAGGAAGATGCCGAACACGGTGGCCGTACCGACGACGGGCGAGCTCTCGGGCTTGGCCCCCTCGGGCCTGTCACCCGGGCTCCCGACGTTGCGCACGGCCCAGGCGATCAACGCGTAGCCCGCCAGCCAGCCCAGGTCGACCGTGGTGCCCAGCTGGAACGAGCCGGTCTCGACCAGCCTCAGCGCGTAGAGCAGGTCGGAGACGGCATAGCACGAGAAGCCGATCGCGGTGGCCCCCAGGATGTGGCGCTCCCCGCGGGGGCTCCGGACGAACAGCAGCGTCGCCAGCGTGGCCACCACCACGTCGGCCACGGGGGTCGCGAGGTTGACCACGGCGACGCTCGGGCTCATCTGCGCCACCTGGGGCCAGGTGCGGACCGCCACCACCGCCAGGATCGAGCCGCCGATCACGACCCCGTCCAGCATCATCCGGACGAGGTCGGTTCCCCTGCGCCGGGCCAGCGGAAACGTCGCGACACCCGCAGCCGCCAGCAGCAGCGTGAGCACCAGGGCGACGTCACTGGGAGAGATGACGTGGCGGTCGCGGTCGGCCCCCCGCACCAGCAGGCCCAAGTTCGCAAGGGCGGCGCTGACGCACGCCAGGGCCCACAGGTTGAACGCGCGGCGTCGCAGGCCGTCGCTGTGGACGGCTCGCAACCGGATGGAGAAGGAGGCCGCGAGGCCGGCCCCGACGAGGGCGCTGCCGCTGACCAGGGTGCGCGCACCGGCCGGCAGGTCACTGGAGAGCAGAGCCGCGAGCACCAGGACGACGAGGCCGAGGCCCAGGCTGAACAGACCGAACCGCCAGGCACCTGAGCTGCGGAGACGCGCCTGGCTCTCCATGGACGGTGACGCTACCACCCGAGCGTGGCTAGGATGACCGCCTTCACCTGAGCGGACCGACGGGGTGCGGCAGGGCAGTGGAGGAGTGGAGAGCATCATGACGGGTGAGCCGGCTGCCGGGTCGGCGCGGACCGCCCGGGGGAACCGGTCGTGGCGGTGAGCACCCGCCGTGTGCTCGTCGTCGATGACGACGAGATGCTCCGCGAGGTGGCGAAGGTGTCGCTCGAGATGGTCGGTGGCTGGCAGGTGCTGACGGCCGGGTCAGGGGCCGAGGCCCACGCCACCGCCGTCCGCGAGCAGCCCGACGCCGTGGTGCTCGACGTGATGATGCCCGGGATGGACGGGCCCAGCACGCTCCTCGCGCTGCGGACCGACCCGGCCACCGTCGACATCCCGGTGATCTTCCTGACGGCGAAGGTCGGCGGCGAGGGGAACCGGCAGTGGGAGCACCTCGCCGTGTCTGGTGTAATACCGAAGCCGTTCGACCCGATGACCCTGCCCGCCGAGGTAGCCCGGCTGCTCGGATGGTGAACCCAGGACCGGGAGTGGTGCCCGTGCGACCCTTCGACGATCTCGACGACGCCGACGATCCTCACGGTGCGGTTCGGGCGGTGCTGGCCACGCTGGCCGTCTCCGCACGCGAGGCGAACCTGGCCCGCACCGCGGTGCTGGAGGAGGCCGTCAGCGCCCTCGATGCTGGACGACTGGCCACGGTCGAACGGGAGGCCGCGGTCCGGGCAGCGCATCAGGTGGTCGGCTCCGCCGGCACCTTCGGACGGCACCGCTCCTCCCAGCTGGCGGCTGAGCTCGAGCGCTGGTTCCGCGATACCGGGGATGCCACCGGCCGGCCCACCCTGGAGCGGGTGCGGGCCCAGCTGGCCGAGCTCAGGGCCGACCTCGCGGGCCCGGCTCCCGACGGGGATCACCAGGGCGAGGTCTGACCCGACGGGCGTGCCGGCGCCGGCGCTGGTCGGCGGTGCAGCCGCCAGGCGGCCAGCAGGCCGCCGACGGCACCCCCGAGGTGCGCCTGCCAGCTGACCCCGGCAGCCCCCGGCAGAACCCCCCAGATCAGCCCGCCGTAGACCACCAGGACGGCGACGGCGAGCAGCACCTGGCCCGGCCGCCGGGACCAGACGCCACGCGCCAGCAGGTAGGTCAGCCAGCCGAACACCAGTCCGCTGGCCCCGAGGACCACCGTGTCGGAGGGCGTCAGCACCCAGGCGAACAGCCCGGAGGAGATGATGCTGCTCAGCGAGGACAGCAACCAGCGGACGAGCCCGCCCAGCAGGACCAGGAAGCCCAGCACCGCGAAGGGCACCGTGTTGGCGATCAGGTGGTCGAAGCCCCCGTGCAGGAACGGGGCGGTGAAGATCTCCGGCAGCCCGTCCAGCTCGCGGGCGCGGATGCCGTAGCCGTCCAGGACGTTGCCGCTCAGCTGGTCGACGACCTCCAGCAGCCACATCCCCGCCAGCAGCAGGCCGATCACCAGGCCCGCCTGGGCGGGCCGGACGGACTCCTGTTTCATCGGTGCTCCATCGGTGCTCCTGGTGGGGCCGGCGGCCGCGGCTCGCGGTCGCGTCGGACCTCCAGGGTGCCCCCGCGGCTCAAGCGGGGCGGGCTCAACCGAGGAGGGTCGTGCCGAGCAGCCGGCCGATGGCGAAGGTGGCGGCCAGCGCCAGTGCGCCGCCCAGCACGACCCGCAGCGTCGGCCGCAGCAGCGGGCTCGCGCCCAGCCGGGCGCCGGCCGCCCCCGTGCCAGCCAGCGCCACCAGGACGGCGACGGCGGTGCCGGGGATGCGGGCTGCCTGCGGCAGCAGGACCACGGCGATCATCGGGAGCAGCGCACCGACGACGAAGGCAGCCGCCGACGCGAACGCGGCGTGCCAGGGGCTGACCAGGTCGGTCTGGTCGATGTTGAGCTCGGCCTCCAGGTGGGCGCCCAGGGCGTCCTGCGCGGTGAGCTCCTCGGCAACTGCGCGGGCGGTCACGGGGCTCAGCCCGCGGGCGCGGTACAGAGCCGTCAGCTCGTCCAGCTCCGCCTCGGGCATCGCCTCCAGCTCCGCCCTCTCCTTGGCGATCAGGGCGCGTTCGCTGTCGCGCTGGCTGCTCACCGAGACGTACTCGCCGAGGGCCATGGACACGGCGCCGCCGACCAGCCCGGCCGCACCGGCGGTCACCACCGGACCCAGGGCCGGGGTGGCGCCTGCGACGCCGACCGCGATCGCGGCCACCGAGACGATGCCGTCGTTCGCGCCGAGCACAGCAGCACGCAGGCCGTTCAGCCGGTTCGCCAGCCCGCTGGAGTGTGGCTCGTCCTGGTGTCCGGCGGGGTCGGCCTCGGCCGACGGGGAGGGCAGCGGGAGCTCGGGCACAGGGCCAGTCAACCAACGTGGCCGCTTGCGCGCCACCGAGGTATGGCTGTCCTGGGCTGGCCCGCTCAGGCCGTCGGCGCCGGGTGGACGCGCAGCCGCAGGCGGATGGTGCGCGTCTCGTCGGGCTCGAACCAGACCGTGGTCGCCGACGCCCGCCGCACCTCGTGCAGACCGTGGGCCGGCCAGCTCGTACCGGGGGTCAGAGCCAGGAAGTAGCCCCGGGAGTACCAGGGGAAGCCGTGCCGCCCGCCCGCCTCCAGGGAGTACCAGAGGTAGGGCCAGCTGTCGTCCCAGCTGAGGTCCAGGCCCAGCCGGCGGTCGGGGCTGCGCACCGTCACCGACGTCGTCTCGAAGTCGGTGAGGTAGCAGAGCCGGCTCTCGTCAGCGTCGGGCCCGGGCAGCCGGGAGAGGTTGACCACGGACCGCGGCCCCTGCGAGCGCGGCCACGGCATCAGCTCCTCATAGCTGGCGGCGACGCTGGAGCGCGGGTCCGGGTGGACGGTGCTGGCGGAGGTCGCGACGCTGCTGCCGGGACCGACGAGGTCTCCGCCGAGCGCCAGCTGGGAGCCCCACATCACCTCGACCCGCTCACCACCCACGTTGTGGACGGTCTCCTCGAGCACGACCTGCTCGCCCTCGAGCGTGAAGGTCTTGCTCAGGGTGAAGGGGGAGCGGACCAGTCGACCGGTCAGGACCAGCGTTCCGTCGCGCTGCTCCCAGTCCAGCCAGGTGAGCCGCGCCTCGCCGTGGTGACCCCACTCGACGCCCTCGACGACCGCGGTGTCGCCGCCGTTGGGGAACAGGGTCTGCCAGCCGCCGGGATAGGTGTCGGCCATCTGGGCCTCCGAGCTGCCGGGCAGGGACCAGCCACCACGGTGCCGCAGCCCCCAGGGAGTTGACCACAGCAGGCTGGCGTCGTCTGAGCGTCGGCTCAGCGCGGTGACCGTGCCCCCGAGCGCGGGTACCACGTCGAGGCTGACCGCCTCGCTGCTGACCCGCAGGACCTCCCAGCCGCGGACCTCGAGCTGCTCGATCTGCACCCGCAGAGCCTAGGACATGTCTGGTGTCCCCCTCGGCTGCACGACGGCCCCGAACCATGGACAGGGGGCCCTGCCCTGGCTCAGTCAGAGAGGTCGGCACCGGCAGCGGGCGACAGCCAGCCTCGTCCACAGCCCGTGGGCCGGCCGCGGTGCTGTCCCCAGCCGGTCCGCTCGACGAACGAGGCAGGCAGGGATGCTGAGGGTCTCGGCATGACCGTGAGCCGACGTCCGTCCCGCCGACCCGACCCCGCCGGGGACCCGGGTGCTGACCGCACCGACCCGCACCGGCTGCGGGTGCGAAGGCCGGTGGACTTCCTGGCCGTCATCCCCTACCTCCTCGGCTTCCACCCCGACGAGTCGCTGGTCGCCGTGCTGTCGGGGCGGGGCCGGGTGGTGCTGACGGCACGGCTGGATCTGCCGCCTCCCGAGGACGCGGGCGTGGTGGCCGCGCAGGTGGGCCGGCTGAGCGGCCAGCACGGGGTGGACGAGCTGGTGCTGGTCGGCTACAGCGACGACGAGGCGCGTGCGCGCCGGGTGCTGGAGCAGCTACGGGCCGAGCTGCGGGACCGGGTGCCGGTCCGAGAGGTGGTGCTGGTCAGCCGGGCCCGCTGGTGGTCGCTGACGTGCCAGACCGGCTGCTGCCCGGCCGACGGCGCCGTCTTCGACCCGGACGCGCACCCGCTGGCCGCCGAGGCGGTCTACCGCGGGTTCTCCGCCGGCCGCAGCCGGGCAGCGTTGGAGGCGCTCGTCGCTCGCCCGCCGGAGGAGGCCCTGCCGCGGCTCCGCGGGCTGGTCGCCCAGGCCCGGGCGGACCTCGCGACGACGGAGCGGCCGGTCGCCGCGGAGGCGATGGCGGCTGCGGTCCGCGACGCCCTGGCCGACCCGGACGGTCCCGGCGAGGCGGCCGCAGCCCGGTTGGCTGTGCTGACGCTGGACCTGGCCGTACGGGACGTGGCCTGGGCGATGCTGAGCAGGTCCGCCGCCGAGGAGCACCAGCGCGTCTGGGCCCGGGTGCTGGCCGCGACGCCGCCCGAGGTGGCTCCGGGCCCGCTGGGACTGCTCGGCGCTGCCGCCTGGGTGGGCGGCAACGGGGCCCTGCTCAACTGCTGCGTCGAACGGCTGGAGGTCGACCACCCCCGCTACACCCTGGGTCGGCTGCTGGCCGACCTCAGCGAACGGGCCCTGCCCCCCGGCCTGTGGGACGAGCTGGCGGGCGACCTACGCCGCGAGGTCAGGGCCCAGACGGGTGTGCGGGGGCTCCAGTAGCGGGTAGCGGGGCACTACGTTGCCTCTATGACGCGCTTCGTGGTGTGCGGGGAGACTCTCATCGACCTGGTCCAGGACGCCTCCAGCGCCGACGACAGCTTCCGGTCCGGCTGGCAGGCGCTCTCCGCTGGTGGCCCGATGAACTCCGCGGTGGCGCTCGGCAAGCTGGGGGCCGAGGCGCACTTCCTCGGCCGGATCTCCAGCGACGCCTTCGGCGCTCAGCTGCGCGAGCACATCACGCGGGCGGGCGTCCAGCTGGACCTGGCCACCGAGTCCTCCCAGGCCACCTCGATCGCCGTGGTCAGCCTGGACGCCGACGGCGTCGCGAGCTACACCTTCCACTTCGCCGAGACGGCGAACTTCGGCTGGCAGGTCGACGACCTACCGACCCTGCAGAGCAGCGACTGGCTGCACATCGCGTCGCTGTCCTGCGTGGTCAGCCCCGGCGCCGAGGTGCTGCTGGACTGGATGAGCCACGTCCCGTCGAGGGTCTCCTACGACATCAACGTGCGACCGAGCGTGATCACCGACCCGGCGGCCTACTGGGGGAAGGTCCGGCCGTGGCTCCGGGCGGTCGGGCGTCGGGGCGGCGTGGTCAAGGCCAGCGACGATGACGTCCACTTCCTCGCCAAGGCAGGGATTCCTGGCGATGCCGTCGACATCGTGTCCGGCTGGGTGGAGACGTACGGGCTCGGGCTGGCGGTCCTCACCCTCGGCCCTGGCGGTGGGGTGGCCGTGGAGCCCGGCGGCGCCCTCACCCGGGTCCCGGGCTACCCGACCCGGGTCGTCGACACGGTGGGGGCGGGCGACACCTTCATGGCCGGCTTCCTCGACGGGCACGTGCAGCGCGGGCTCCCGCTGGAGCAGTCGCTGGCCCGCGGGGCCGCGGCGGCCTCGATCGTCTGCTCGCGCCAGGGGGCCCAGCCACCGACGAGCGCGGAGGTCGAGGACCTCCTCGCCCGGTCCTGAGCCCGGCGCACCTCGCTCAGCCGACGTCGTCGGCGCCCCTTCCGAGATGCCCCGTTCCGACGCTCCCCGTTCCGACGCTCCCCGTTCCGACGCGCCCCGGTCCGGCCGCCGAGGTCAGCACCTGGACCGCCTCCCGTCCGCGGTCGGCCGCAGGGCGGCCGCCGTCGGCCTCGGTGAGGTAGAAGGTGTCGATGGCCAGGCCGGCCAGCGTGCTGACGTGGGCGGACCGGATCGAGAGCCGCTGCCGAGCCACGGACTGACCGAGCGCGTATAGCAGGCCGGGCCGGTCCTGGGTGCGCACCTCCACCACGACGGCGCTCTCGCTGGCGTCGGTCACCAGCTCCACCCACGGCGCGGTCCGGGACTCCGAGCCCACCACCCGTGCCTCACGGCGACGGATCGGGGCGAGCACGGTCGCGTCGCCCTGCTCCAGCCGCTCCAGCTGTTGGACCAGGAACGCCGGGTCGGGCAGGTCGGCGGCGAGCTGCTTGTCCACCCGCCAGGTGTTCACCGCCACCCCGTCCAGGGTGTGCAGGACGGCTGACCGCACCTGCACCCCGTGGCTGGCCAGCAGCCCGGCCGTCTCGCTGAACAGACCGAGCCGGTCGCGGGCGGCGACCAGCAGCTCCAACCCGCCCGGACGGGTCTCGACCCGGATCCGCGGCCGGCCGTCCAACGCCACCGAGCGGGCCAGCCCGACGTCGACCAGCCGGCCGATGTCGACGCGCCGGATGGCTTCCGCGCTCACGTCCTCCACGAGCAGTCCTTCGACCTGCTCGGCCAGGCTGTTGATCAGCTGCGCCCGCCAGGGCGACCAGGCGGCCGGGCCGGCGGCGCGGGCGTCGGACTCCGTCAGGTAGCGCAGCAGGTCCAGCACCTCGGCCCGGCCCTGCACGGCCTCGACCAGCGCGTGCTGGGTGGTGGGGTCGGCGTGGTCGCGCTTGGTGGCCAGCGAGGCCAGCGTGAGGTGGTGCTCGACCAGCAGCTCGACCAGGTCGGCGTCGGCCGGCCCCAGACCGATGGCCTCGACGGCCCGCCGGGCGATCGGGGCGCCGACCGCTGCGTGGTCCACGCCCGCGCCGGGGATCTTGCCCACGTCGTGGAACAGGCAGGCCAGCAGCAGCAGGTCCGGCCGCTCGACCCGGGTGAGGTGGCGCTGCGCCTCGGCCACCGTCTGCACCGAGTGCCGGTCGACGGTGTGGCGGTGCAGCGGGTTGTGCTGCGGCCGCGCGTGGATCGACGCCCAGCAGGGGATCCAGCGGCTGATGCAGCCGGCCAGGTCCAGCGCCTCCCAGACCGCGATCAGGTCGGGCCCGCTGGAGAGCATCTGCAGCATCGCCTCACGCGCCTCGACGGGCCACGGGGTGGGCAGCGCCGGAGCGTGCAGCCCGAGGTTCTCGGCGGTGACGGGGGAGAGCACCAGCCCGCGAGAAGCAGCCAGCGCGCCGGCCTGCAGTCCCGTCGCCGGGCCGTCCGGGAGCGCCGAGAGGCCCAGCCCCACCTCGCCCTGGTGGATGATCAGCCCGTGCTCGGCCTCGGTGTAGACGGGGCCGCGCACGCGCCGGCCGAACCTCAGCACCCGGCGCTGGGGGACCGCGGCCCGGGCCGCTCGGACCGTGAGGTCGACGGCATGCCCGACCCGGCGCGCGGCCAGGCTCACCTCGCGGCGCAGGTCGTCCGGGTCGGCGTAGCCCAGCTGGGCGGCGACGGCGTCCGCCTCGGCGGCGACCAGCCGGTCCAGTGGGCGGCCGGAGGTGACGTGCAGGGCGTCGCGGACGTCGAGCAGCCGCTCGTAGGGGTCGTGGACGCCGGAATGCGGGCGGTCGGTCAGCCAGGTGGCGGCCAGCGCCCGGAGCATCGCCATGTCGCGGAAACCCCCGCGGGCCTCCTTCAGGTCGGGCTCCAGCAGGTAGGCCGCGTCGCCGGAGCGGGCCAGCCGCTCCTCGCGGGAGGACAGCAGCTCCGGCAGCCGAGCGCGCGCGCCGGTCCGCCAGGTGCCGAGCAGGGCGGTGCGAGCGTCACCGACCAGTGCGGCGTCCCCGGCCACCACGCGCAGGTCGAGCAGCCCCACGCCGGCGCTCAGCTCGCGGGCCGCCACGTCCGCGCACTCGGCGGGGGTGCGGACGCTGTGGTCGAGCTTCACCCCGCTGTCCCACAGCGGGTACCACAGGCTGGTGGCCAGCCGGTCGGTCGCCGCCCGGTCGCGGTCGTCGTGGAGCAGGACGAGGTCGACGTCGGAGCGGGGACCCAGCTCGCGGCGGGCCAGGCTGCCCACGCACGCGAGGGCGGTGCCGGACGCCGGCCCGCCCACCTCGGACCAGAGCTCCCGCAGGGCGTCCTCGACGCACCCGGTGAGCCAACGCCGACGATCCGGCCCAGCGGTGGCAGACCACGTGGACCGGATCGCGACGCTGAGACGCTCGCTGGTGAGGTCGAGCTTCAGAGCGCGTCCAGCCCGCGCTCTCCGGTGCGCACGCGGACGACGTCGTCCACGGGCACCGACCAGACCTTGCCGTCACCGATGCGGCCGGTCCGGGCGCTCTTCACCAAGACGTCGATGATGTCCTTGACATCCTCGTCGTCCACGAGCACCTCGAGTCTCACCTTGGGGACCAGGTCGATGGTGTACTCCGCACCCCGGTACACCTCGGTGTGGCCCCGCTGGCGGCCGAAGCCGCTGGCCTCGCTGACCGTCATGCCCTCGATCCCGAAGGACTCGAGCGCGGTCTTCACCTCGTCCAGCATGTGGGGCTTGATGATCGCGGTCACGAGCTTCATGCCGTCGCCTCCTCGTCGTGGTTGATGTTCTCGTCAGCACGCCTCGGGGTGGGGCTGCTGAGAGCGCCCCGGAGGCTGGAGGTCAGGTTGCCGAGATCGTAGCCAGTCTCGGCGTGCTCGGCGTTGTCGATGCCCGCCATCTCGTCCTCCTCGTTGAGGCGGAAGCCGATGGTCTTCTGCAGCGCGAAGCCGATGATGAGGGTCAGGACGAGGCTGTACACCAGCACGGCGAGGGCGCCGACGGCTTGGCGCCACAGCTGGTCGACCCCGCCGCCGTAGAACAGGCCATCCACACCGGCGGGGGCCTCAGAGCTGGCCAGGAAGCCGATCGCGAGGGTGCCCCAGAGGCCACCGACCAGGTGGACGCCGACGACGTCGAGCGAGTCGTCGTAGCCCAGCTTGTACTTCAGCCCGACGGCCAGCGCACAGAGGACGCCGGCCACGAGACCCACCAGGATGGCGCCGATCGGCGAGACAGCCGAACAGGCGGGGGTGATAGCGACGAGGCCAGCCACCACACCGGATGCTGCACCCAGTGAGGTCGGGTGCCCGTCCCGGATCTTCTCGGTGACGAGCCACGCCATGGCGGCGGCACCGGTCGCGACCATCGTGTTCACCCAGACGGTGGACGCCGCGGCGTTGGCCGTGACGGCCGAGCCGGCGTTGAAGCCGAACCAGCCGAACCACAGCAGGCCGGCGCCGATCATGACCAGGGTCAGGTTGTGCGGCCGCATCGGGTCGCGCCGCCACCCGACCCGCTTCCCCAGCACGACGGCCAGGGCGAGGCCCGCGACACCGGCGTTGATGTGGACCGCGGTGCCACCGGCGAAGTCGATGGCCTTCAGGTTGTTCGCGATCCACCCACCGACGTGTTCGCCGGCGGAGAAGTCGAAGACCCAGTGGGCCACGGGGAAGTAGACGATCGAGGCCCAGATGCCGGTGAAGATCATCCAGGTGGAGAACTTGGCCCGGTCGGCGATGGCGCCGGAGATCAGGGCGACGGTGATGATGGCGAAGACGGCCTGGAAGGCGACGAAGGCCATGGCCGGGTAGGTCGCGATCTGCTCGGGGTCGGCAACCACCGTGACGGTGTTGTCGGTACTCATCAGGCCCCTGAGCCCCAGGTACTGCAGCGGGTCACCGAGCAGGCCGCCGCCGGCGTCGTCGCCGAAGGCCATGGAGTAGCCGTAGAGCACCCACAGCACGGAGATGAGAGCCAGCGCCCCGAAGCTCATCATCATCATGTTGAGGACGCTCTTGGCGCGCACCATGCCGCCGTAGAACAGGGCGAGCCCCGGGGTCATCAGCAGCACCAGGGAGGCTGAGGTCAGGATCCACGCGGTGGTCCCGGTGTCGAGTTCGAGTGGTGTCATGTTGCTTCTCTCGGTGAACGGGTGGTGCGCCCTGCGGGCTGGATCGCCGGACGCAGTCGGTCAGGAGCACTCTGCTGGCCCCGTGTTGCGGCCGGCCCGCCGGCGGTTACGTGCACGTGACAGTTCCGCCCGGCAGGTGACGAGCATGTTTCGGGCGGTAACGACGCCGGGTCGCCGACAGAACAGCACCCTCGCCGTCGCCGTCCGACCGGGGGGCGGGCACTAGGATCGGCAGCCGGCGAGCGAGGCGGCCCCCGGCCCCTCGGAGGAGGACCATGACCTGGTTGGTGACCGGGGGGGCGGGCTACATCGGCTCCCACGTCGTGCGAGCGTTCGTCGAGGCGGGCGCCCCGGTGGTGGTGCTGGACTCTCTGACCAGCGGCCACCCACAGTTCGTGCCGGCCGAGGTGCCCTTCGTCCGTGGGTCGATCCTGGACGGGGACCTGGTCCGGCACACCCTCGTCGAGCACGAGGTCACCGGCGTGGTTCACCTAGCCGGTTTCAAGTACGCCGGGGTCTCGGTCGACAAGCCGCTGCTGACCTACCAGCAGAACGTCACCGGCACGGCCACGCTGCTCGAGCAGATGCAGTCGGTCGGCGCCCAGCAGATCGTCTTCTCCTCCTCCGCCGCCACCTACGGCACGCCGGATGTCGACCTGGTCACCGAGACGACGCCGACCGCACCCGAGTCGCCGTACGGGCAGAGCAAGCTGATCGGGGAGTGGCTGCTGGGCGACCAGGAGAAGGCGGCGGGACTGCGGCACACCTCGCTGCG
>JAABUN010005684.1_pt1 | contig 15194 bp, 10 predicted proteins | sample 5559311 | NCBI WGS metagenome assembly JAABUN01 (sample SAMN10711877, study PRJNA513370) | rock metagenome | isolation source: Antarctica rocks | place: Antarctica: Victoria Land, Siegfried Peak sud | reverse complement strand
CGGTAGTGGTTTTCGGGACGAACGGCCAACGCCGTCCGAGCCCGCGGACCTCGATCGAAGACCGGCCTCCGGGGCCAGGACCGCCTCCTCGCCCAGCGCGTTCGGGCCAGCACTGTGGATGGTCGGCGATGAGAGACCAGATGTCGCGGTCGCCGCGGGGTTGCGTGGATGCAGTCCACACCCGATGTGGGGGCACCAGCCCTGAGCATCTAAAGCGAAGGAGATCCCGTGGAGGGACCCGAACTTCAGTTCACTGAAGCAGTGATCGACAACGGCCTGCTCGGCAAGCACATCATCCGTTTTGAATCGGGCTTGTTGGCCCGGCAGGCCGCCGGTTCGGCGACCGTCTTCATCGATGACGACACCATGTTGTTGGCCGCCACCACCGCGCAGAACAAACCGCGCGACGCCATCGATTTCTTCCCCTTGACCGTCGACGTCGAAGAGCGGATGTACGCTGCGGGCAAGATCCCTGGCTCGTTCTTCCGCCGCGAAGGACGCCCGTCCGAAGGCGCCATCCTCACCTGCCGACTGATCGACCGCCCGCTGCGTCCCTGCTTCGTCAAGGGTCTGCGCAACGAGGTACAGGTTGTCGTTACGGTGATGGCGCTGAACCCCAACAAGCTCTATGACGTGGTCGCGATCAACGCCGCGTCGCTGTCCACCCAGCTGGCTGGGCTGCCGTTCAGCGGCCCGATCGGGGGCGTCCGCGTTGCGCTGATCGGCGACCAGTGGATCGGCTTCCCCGACGTCGATCAGTTGGAGAACGCCACCTTCGACATGGTGGTAGCCGGCCGCGTGCTCGCCGACGGTGACGTCGCGATCATGATGGTCGAGGCCGAGTCGACCGAGCAGACCTGGAACCTGGTCAAGGCCGGCAAGACCGCCCCGACCGAGGATGTCGTCGCGGCTGGCCTGGACGCGGCCAAGCCGCACATCTTGGCGCTGTGCAACGCCCAGGCCGAGCTGGCCTCGCGGTTCCCCAAGACCACCGCCGAGTTCCCGCTGTTCCTGGACTACCAAGACGACGTGTTCGCCGCGGTGGCTGAGGCCGGCACCGGCCAGCTCAGCGAGATCATGTCGATCGCCGACAAGCAGATCCGCGAACAGTCGACCGATGACCTCAAGGCCACGCTGGTCGCCCAGCTGTCGGGCCATTTCGAGGGGCGCGAAAAGGAAATCAGCGGGGCGTACCGGGCGCTGACCAAGAAGCTGGTTCGCCAGAAGGTGCTCACTCAGAAGATCCGGATCGACGGGCGTGGTGTGGCCGACATCAGGACGCTATCGGCTGAGGTCGGCGTCGTCCCCCGCGTGCACGGCTCGGCGCTGTTCCAGCGCGGCGAGACCCAGATCCTCGGCATCTCAACGCTCAACATGTTGGGGATGGAGCAAAAGCTCGACACGCTGGCGCCGGAGACCTCTAAGCGCTACATGCACAACTACAACTTCCCGCCCTACTCCACCGGTGAAACCGGTCGGGTCGGGTCGCCGAAGCGGCGGGAGATCGGCCACGGCGCGCTCGCCGAGCGGGCGCTGGTGCCGGTGTTGCCGACGCGCGAGGAGTTCCCGTACGCGATCCGTCAAGTGTCCGAGGCTCTGGGGTCCAACGGCTCAACGTCGATGGGTTCGGTCTGTGCCTCGTCACTGGCCCTGCTCAATGCCGGGGTCCCGCTGCGCGCGCCGGTCGCCGGTATCGCCATGGGTCTGATCTCCGACACGGTCGACGGACAGACCTCCTACGTCGCGCTGACCGACATCTTGGGCGCCGAAGACGCGTTTGGGGACATGGACTTCAAGGTCGCCGGTACGCGGGAGTTCATCACCGCCCTGCAGCTGGACACCAAGCTCGACGGCATCCCCGCCTCGGTCTTGGCGGCCGCGCTGACCCAGGCCAAGGACGCCCGCAACACGTTGCTCGACGTGATGAACGAAGCCATTGACGTACCGGACGAGATGAGTCTGTACGCGCCCCGGATCATCACCATCCAGATCCCGGTGGACAAGATCGGCGAGGTGATCGGGCCGAAAGGCAAGGTCATCAACCAGATCCAAGATGACACCGGCGCCCAGATCTCTATCGAAGACGACGGCACGATCTACGTCGGTGCCGACTCGGGCGACAAGGCGGAGGCGGCGCGTTCGATGATCAACGCCATCGCCAACCCGACGATGCCGGAGAAGGGCGAGCGCTACCTGGGTACGGTGGTCAAGATCACCGCCTTCGGTGCGTTCATCTCACTGCTCCCGGGCAAGGACGGCCTGCTGCACATCTCCAAGCTGCGCCCCCTCGCTGGTGGCGCTCGGGTGGACAGCGTGGAGGACGTGGTCAGCGTCGGCCAGAAGATCCAGGTCGAGATCAACGAGATCGACGACCGGGGCAAGCTCTCGCTGATCCCCGTGATCGAGGAAGAAGCCTCGGTCTCGGCCTGAATCGCTGCCTTCGTGGCTAGTCGAACGTCCGCATCCGCTCGGGCGCACCCCCTCGGTGGAGAGATCCGCTGCAGCGTGCTCCCGGGCGGTTTGCGCGTCGTCACCGAACGGATGCCGGCCAGCCGTACGTTCAGCGTCGGCTTCTTCGTCGGTGTCGGCTCTCGGCACGAGACGCCCGTCCTGCACGGGGCTTCGCACTTCTTGGAGCACGTGTTGTTCAAGGGCACTCGGCGCCGCCGACCTGAAGAGATTTCGTCGGCGATCGAGTCGGTGGGCGGCGATATCAACGCCTATACCGCCAAGGAGCACACCTGCTTCTACGCCCGGGTCCTCGACACCGACGCCGCACTGGCGGTCGACGTCCTCACCGACATGCTCACTGATTCGCTGGTGGCGAGCCGCGAGGTCGACGCCGAGCGGGCGGTGATCTTGGACGAGATCGCCATGCACGCCGACGATCCCACCGAGACGGTGCAAGAGCTCGTCAACGGTCAGCTATTCGGTGACTCGGCCCTTGGGTTGCCGGTGATCGGGACCCAAGCCTCGATCGCCGCGCTGTCTCGGCGCCAGATCGTGGGGCATTGGCGACGTCATTACCAGCCGAGTTCGCTGGTCGTCGCGGCCGCGGGAAACGTTGATCATGATCGGCTGGTCGCGCAGCTCGGCGGACTGGATGCCATGCCGTCCGCGGCTGCGCCCCGGCCGCGGCCCAGCACGACCATGGGCAGGTCCTCGACGGTGCTGACCAGGGTGCGCCGGCTGGAGCAGTGCAGTGCGGTGCTGGCCTTTCCCGGCCCGGCGGTGTTCGACGGCCGTCGGTACCCCGTCGGCCTGCTGTCCCTGATCGTGGGCGGCGGGATGTCGTCGCGGCTGTTCCTGGAGGTGCGCGAGCGCCGGGGACTGACGTATGGGATCGACGCCGGGGAGACTGCCTACTCCGACGCCGGGGTCTGGAGCGTGGACTGGCAGTGCGCGCCCGACAAGCTGACCGACATCGCGGCGTTGGTCAAAGCGACGCTGCTAGATGTGGCCGAGCACGGCGTCACCGCAGCCGAGCTGAGCCGGGCTCAGGGTCAGATGCGCGGCCAGACCGTACTCGCCTTCGAGGGACCGTCGAGCCGGATGAGCCGGCTTGGCGCCAACACCTTGATCGGGGACGACCGTACGCTCACCGAGGTGCTGAACCGATTCGACGCGGTGACGCTGGCCGAGGTGCAAAGGGAGGCGGCCGACCTCTTCGCGGCTGCACCAGTACTCGGCGTTGTCGGCCCGCGAGTCGCCTCCGCCCCCCTAACCCGGCTGCTGAAAGACTGGCCGTGAAACCCGAGAAGGGAGTGGGAATGACCACAGTGTCGGTGTTCGGGGCCAAGGGCCGGATGGGCGCGGAGGTGTGCCGGGTCGTTGAGACCGCCGATGGGCTGGAGCTAGTCGCCGGGCTCGACCTCGGCGACGACCGGGGTCCGGCCGAGTCCGCGGACGTGGTCGTCGACTTCACCCATCCGGACGCCGTGATGGACAACCTCAGTTGGTGCATCGGGCACGGCATCCACGCCGTCGTCGGCACCACCGGCTTCACCGAGGCCAAGCTGGCCCGACTCCGGGACCAGTTAGCCGACCAGCCCCGGGTGGGGATCGTCGTCGCCGCTAACTTCTCCGTGGGCGCGGTGTTGATGATGCACTTCGCCGAGCAGGCCGCCGCGTTCTATGAGAGCGTGGAGATCATCGAGCTTCACCATCCCGACAAAGCCGACGCCCCGTCGGGCACGGCGACGACCACGGCCCGCATGATCGCCGCCGCGCGCACGGCGGCCCAGCTGCCGGCGCCACCCGATGCCACCGTGCACGAGGTGCCAGGGGCGCGCGGCGCCGACATCGATGGCATCCGGGTCCACGGCGTACGGCTCCGCGGCCTCATCGCTCACCAGGAAGTGCTGTTCGGAGCGGCGGGGGAGACCCTGAACATCCGGCACGACTCGCTCGACCGAACGTCGTTCATGCCCGGCGTGTTGGCGGCAGTGCGCGCCGTCGGATCCCGGCCCGGACTGACCGTCGGTATCGAAGACATCCTCGGCATCGGCTGAGGCGGTGAGCCCCAACCGCCGCCGTTCCGGCGCCCGACCGGCGATTGTCCTCACCCTGGTCGCGCTCGTGATCGCAGGCTTGCTGTACGGCGGCGACCGGTTGACGCGGTCGCTGGTCGAGGACCGGGTCGCGGCCCGGGTGCAGATCGACCTAGCCACGGTCGAACAGCCAGCGGTGGACATCACCGGGTTTCCGTTCCTGGTCCAGGCCCTGAGCGGATCCATCGACTCGGCGCACGTGTCGGCCGACCACCTGGGAGCGACCGATGAGAGCACGCTGGCGATCGAGCACCTCGACCTGGAGCTGACCGGTCTCAGCAGCAACGACCGGTACCGCACCATCACCGCGGCTCGAGCCGAGGGCACGGCACGGATCAGCTACCCAACCCTGCAGACGGTGGCCGGCGTGCCCGTGAGCTACGTCGGGGTCGGACGGATCGAGATCACGGTTGACGCCCAATTCTTGACGACGAACGTCAAGGCGCGAGTGAGCGGTCGGCCGCAGGTGAACGCTCCGGACCAGACGGTGACGCTGGCTGACCCCAAGGTGTTGGTGGGTGATGTCGAGATCCCCGACTTCACCGCTAATGCCTTGCTGGCCACCGTGGTCAAGCCCTTTCCCGTTACTGGTATCCCCTTCGGGCTGAAGCTCTCCGCGATCACCGCCGGCGCCGACGGGGTGGACGCGGCGGTGATGGGCACCGACGTGGGGATCCCCGGCTGAGGCCGCCCTCAGGCGTCCTGATCGCGAATGTCGGTGTGCAGGCGGATCTGTTTGACTCGTACGGTGTCGTCGTCGCTGCCGATCTCACGCCAACCGCCGTCGGGGGCCCAGCCGGCCTCGGTCAGAAACGCCCGCAGTCGGTCGTGGGTGGAGCCCACCCACCAGGTCGCACGAGAGAAGCCGTCGGCCCGCAGGGTGTCGACGCACGCATGGAGCAGTCGGGAACCGTGACCACGGCGTTGCGCCGGTGGATCGACCGCGAACTCGTCGACCAACGCATCCTGGGCGCCGTGGGCGTCGGGGTCCTGGCTGGGCACGGTGGTGGCAAAACCGACCACCCGCGAGTCGTCAACGGCCACCAGCACGCGATAGCGAGCTTCCGGTGGCCGGGTGATGGCGCGGTACCAGGCCTGCGTCATCTGTTCGGCCGTGACCTCGCTCAGCAGGGATTGGGCCAAGTCGGCGGGCAGCTGGTCAGCCCAGGAGCGTCGTTGCACGTCGGCGATTGATGCCGCCTCGGCCGGCAGCGCTAGGCGCACCGAGTCGGGCACCCGAGGTTCTTGCCCCGGCGCCGATCGGTCAGCGTGCGCGGGTTCGTTGGTAACGGCAGGTTCCGGGGGCCTGGCGGGATCCGGGGCAGTGGCGGGTTCCGGGGTCATAAAGAATCATGCTAGTTGCCGTTAGAACTGTGACCGGGATCACAGTTGAGGACTGTAACGAAACGGCCCCCGGGCGCGAATACCCAGTTGAAGTCCGCGGTTACCTGAACCCCCGAGCAGGCAACCGCGGACCTCTTTCACGTCCGGGTGAGTCTGACCCCGGTTCACTCGAGGTCGAACGCAGCGCGAATCAGCGTTCCTGACGGGTTGAGCGTCGATGTACCCACCACCGAGATGATGCCGTCGTCACCGTCGAACTGGCCACTACTTGCGCACTCCAGCGGAATCGCGATGTCTTCGCTGGTCCACCTGACCGGACCTTGATCGGGATCCGCCGACTTGTTGACCGGCACCACCTCGACGTCGTCCGCGGGGGTGGACGCGACGATCTGCTCACCGTTGGCGTTGAGGCAGACCACACGGGCATAGATCGACACGTGCACCGGTTCCTGACTCTGGCTCACGAAAGACACGGTCACGGTGATCTGGTTCCCCAGCCCTACGCCGTACACGGTGGTTACGGTGCCCGGGCGGGAAACGCCGGTTCCAGAGACCAGCTCAGCGCCATCCACGGACATCTCGGAGGGGAACGCGCCTTCCTTGGGGCTCGCACTCGGCTTGGGGGGCGGAGGTCCCGGCTGGAAGGACGATGCCGAGAAGGAAGGTTCTGTTGCGGTCGCCGTTGTCCTGGGCGGCGCCGTACTGCTGGCGGTTGGCGCCGGCTCTGAACTGGTGGGTTCGGCGTCGGTGGGCTCTGCATCGGTGGGCTCGGCGACGGTGGGCTCGGCGTCGGTGGGTTCGGCGTCGGTGGGCTCTGCATCGGTAGGTGCTGGGCCGGTTGGTGCTGGGCCGGTGGGAGCGGGGCCGGTGGACACCTTGGTGGCCGAGGCCGGAGGCGCGTCGCCGATGACTGACGGGCCGCCGGCCTGCTGGCTGAGAAGCGTGCTGACGGCCGCGCCCGCGACTACGGTCAAGGCCAACGGCATGATGAGGGTGCGCAGGCGGAGTCGGCCGCGTGGTTTACCAGCCGTCGGCGCAGACGAGGCCGGTGGGGCGGGCCACGGCGGTGCGCTGAAGGAGGACCCGGGCTCAACGCCCTTGGCTGGTCCCGACGGAGGCTGTCGCTGGGCGGCGTAGGCGGAAGCGGGCGGCGGCGGGGCCGGGACGGGTCGGGTCGGACTGCTCGGCGCGGGCGTAGCCAACGGGGCACTCGGAGACAGGTGGGCCGCCGGAATGAGCCGGCCGGCCGGCGTGGAGCCAGCCCCGATGTGATGGAAATGGAGAGCACGCAGACTGTCCGGCGGCAACACCGGGTCGGAGGTGCTCGGCAGCGGATCCTCCCAGTACGTGGGCCTGATGAAGTGCGGTCGGCCCAGACTCATGGCATACTCCCACTCGCGGCGCACGTGGGGTGACGCCATCGAATGGGTTGACCAGAAGAGCTGGAAGACGTCGGCCTCGTTGATCATCTCGATCAAGCCCTGGTCCCAGGGGTCGCCCGCCCGCAGCTGGATAACGTCGCGCAGATACCGGTCCCCGAGGGAGTGGGCCAGCAGTTCGAACTGGCGCACGATCTCGGTGTCGCGGTGAGAGTAGGAGGCGAAGATCTTGCGGTACGGGCGGGCATGTTGCGCCGTCTCGGTGACGGTCGATGGCGTGGCTGGGCTGGCCGCCGGGTCGATGCGGAAGGCGAGGTCCATCTCGGCCAAAATGATGGCGCCGAGATAGACCGACATCCGACCGCGTACGGTCCGCCCCGCCAGCTCCGCGCCCGCCCGCATCCGGCACCGACGCCCGGCTATCAACCCGGGGGCGGTCGAATTCGGACAGCCGCGAACCGAGCAGTCGACTGGCCTGGGCTTCCACTTCGGCGACCGGGTCAGGTGCTTCATCTGGAGCACCTGGTCGGCGCTCAGACAAGTGAGCGAACGCCAGCAGCGGATACCACTCCTCCGGCCGCATGGCCTTGGCCCGATACACCGTGAACTGCACGTTGTCGTCGAGGTAGACCGGCGCCGAAGGTTCGGGCAGGTCCGCCTCGTTGCCCACGATGACCTGCCACAGGGCGGCGAGCACCGTGCTGCCGAACTCATCGAGCGACTCCGTGGCTGACCGCGGATGCTCCAGGTCATCGGTGCCGCTGTCGACGACGGTCGCCCCGGCCTCCCGGATGTCCCGCTTGAGTAAGACGAGCCGCCTCGTGGCCGCCGTGCCCTCGGACGAATCGGTGCTAGCCGCGTCTCCGGCCGCACTGTGGCGATCCCGGAAGGCGAAGATCGGCGCGGACGGGCTCGGAGAGCCCAGCAGATGACGGCAGATCAACTCCAGGCGGGACCGACCGGCGTACGGGACCAGGTGCCAGAACCTGCGTTCCACGTCCTCGGGCAGCGGATCCACCAGCGGCCCGTAGCGGCGGCCGAGCACACACAGCGTGAACGTGCCGCGCTCGGCGACGGCCGCTAACTCACCGCTCAGCCCGGCGGCGCTCGGATCGGCGGCCTGTTCGGCCATGAAGAGAATGTGGAGCTCGACAAAACGGCGCCGCAGCATCGTCTGGAGCTGCGGCAGGATGACGCCGCGCAACAACGTCCGCTCGGCGTCGAGATCGGCCGAGACGCAAAACACGGCGATGCGCGCCTGCTTCAATCGCCACCCCACTAGGTCGATCGGACCGGTTGCTACCCAACATGAGACACCGTCCATCCCCGAGATACCAGCATCCGCCGAACTGCGCGATCTCACTGAGATTGCCCACTCCGTCATCTTGTAACCTTCTGGCGTGGCAGCCAGCAGCTTGAAGAATCCCCCCCCACTGGCCAAGGGAGCGCTGCGGGTGACCCCGCTGGGCGGTCTTGGTGATGTGGGACGCAACATGGCGGTGCTGGAGTTCGACGGCAAGCTGCTGCTGATCGACTGCGGTGTGCTGTTTCCCGAGGACCACCACCCCGGTGTCGACTTGATCCTGCCCGGCTTCGACGCCATCGCTGACCGGCTCGACGATGTGGTTGGGCTGGTCCTGACCCACGGCCACGAGGACCACATCGGCGCCGTTCCGTATCTGCTGCGCCAACGCTCGGACATCCCGCTGATTGGCTCCAAGCTGACCTTGGCGCTGCTCAACGAAAAGGTCCGCGAGCACCGGATCAAAGGGACCAGCCAACGGGTCGTCGCCGACACCGACCGGATGCGGCTCGGCGCCTTCGAGCTGGAGTTCATCGCCGTCAACCATTCGATCCCGGATGCGCTGGCCGTCGCCGTACGCACCCCGGCCGGCACCATCTTGCACACCGGGGACTTCAAGATGGACCAGCTCCCCCTGGACGGTCGGCTCACCGACCTCCGCGCCTTTGCGCGGCTGGGTGAGGAAGGCGTCGACCTTTTCATGGTCGACTCGACCAACGCCGAAGTGCAGGGGTTCACCACGCCCGAGCGCGACATCACGCCCGCCCTCGACCGGGTCTTCAACCGCAGCACCCAGCGCATCATCGTGGCCTGCTTTGCCTCGCACGTGCACCGAGTGCAGCAGGTGATGGACGCTGCGGTCGCTCACGGACGGAAGGTGGTCTACGTCGGCCGATCCATGCTGCGCAACATGGGTGTGGCGCGCGACCTGGGCTATCTGCACGTGCCGGCCAACACCTTGATCGAGCTGCGCGACATCGACAACTACCAGCCCGAAGACGTCGTGATCATCTCCACCGGCTCCCAGGGCGAACCACTGTCCGCCCTGTCGCGGATGGCCAACCGCGAACATCCGGTGATCCGGCTGAAGTCTGGTGACACTGTGGTCTTGGCCAGCTCGCTGATTCCCGGCAACGAGAACTCCGTCTATCGCGTGATCAACGGGCTCAGCCGACTGGGCGCTCAAGTCATCCACAAGGGCAACGCCTTGGTGCATGTCTCCGGCCACGCCAGCGCCGGCGAGCTGCTCTACTGCTACAACATCGTCCGGCCGAAGAACGTGATGCCGGTGCACGGCGAGATCCGGCACCTGATCGCCAACGGCGACCTGGCCATCGCAACCGGGGTCCCCAGAGAACGCACCATCATCGCGGAGGACGGCAATGTGGTGGACCTCGAGCGCGGACGGGCGCGGATCGTCGGGAAGGTCGATGCCGGCTACATCTTCGTGGACGGCATGACCGTCGGCGACATCTCCGAAACCTCGCTCACCGACCGGCGGATTCTGGGCGAAGAAGGCTTCATCTCCGTCATCGCCGTGATCAACACCCACTCGTCCAAGATCGTGACGGGGCCCGACATCCACGCGCGCGGCTTCGTCGAGGACGACTCCATCTTCGACCCCGTACGACCGTTGATCGTCGCGGCGCTGGAGTCGGCGATGGCTGACGGTGTGGACGACTCGTACCGGCTGCAGCAGATCATCCGCCGCCGTCTCGGTAAGTGGGTGAACGACACCCACCGGCGTCGCCCGATGATCATTCCGGTCGTCATCCAGGCTTGATTCGCCAAGTCTGCGCACCCGATCCTTACGACGCTCGCAGTTCGGGCGGCCGGTCGAAGTGAGCAGGCAGCAAAAAGGACCCGCCCCGCGAGGACAGGTCCTTTGGATCAAGCCGTCAGCGGGTGACTTTGCCGGCCTTGAGGCAGGAGGTGCAGACGTTGAGCCGCTTCGGGCTGCCTGACACCATGGCACGAACGCGCTGGATGTTGGGGTTCCAGCGGCGCTTGGTCTTCTTCTTCGACCACGGGACGTTGTGGCCGAAGCCCGGTCCCTTGGCGCACACGTCGCATACGGCAGACACTGGCGTCACTCCCACTAATCTTTGAAACACCTCGACGGTTACCCGTCCGGGCAACCGATCAAGAGTACCTGACGGTCTGCGACCGTGGCCAATTCGCTAGGTAGGGTGAGGCCGTGGCACACCAGGCCGGGGCCGGCACCAACCTGTTCCAGGCCTACGACGCCTGGCTGCGGCGGGCCGAAGCGGTGATCACCGAGTCGGCCGAGGCGCTGAACACCATGAACGTCTTCCCGATCTCTGACGCTGACACCGGATCCAACCTGACCATGACCCTGCGAGGCATCACCGCTGCGGTACCCGATCTCACTCGGCGGAGTGTGGACCGAGCCGTGCAGGCGGCCGTCCTGTCCGCCCACGGCAACTCCGGCGCCATCGTGGCCGAGATGTTCACCAGCGTGGGTCGCACCCTCGAGCATGCCCGCGCCCGCCTCGGCTCGGCGCCGCCCGGCGTGGTGGTGGCGGTGCTGATGCGTACGGTCGCCGAGGCCGCCACCCAAGCCGTGGCCCGCCCCGTGGACGGCACCATCTTGACGGTGGCCTCCGACGCGGCCACCGCCGCCGAGCTGGCGGCGACCAGCCAACCCGAGGACGCGCTCGCCGTCGCCCAGGCCGCACAACGGGGCGCCCGGGAGGCGCTGGAGCGGACGCCCGCACAGTTGGCCGTGTTGGACGAGGCGGGGGTAGTCGATGCCGGCGGCCAGGCCTTCGTGCTGCTGGTGGACGTGCTGGTCGAGGTGCTGGGCGGCGAGGCCGCTCAACCCCTGCTGGAGGTCAGAGCGGCGGCCCTGAGCCCGGTCACCCGGGAAGCATCCGACCGCGCGGTCGAGTATGAGGTGATGTACGTGGTCGCGGGCACGTCGGCGGCGGGGCTGAACAAGCTGCGAGGGAAGCTGTCAGCGCTCGGTCATAGCGTCGTGGTCGTGGGAGATCAGGCCGTCACCCAGGTGCATGTGCACCTGCGAGATCCCGGCGCGGCTATCGAAGCCGCGCTCGGCACCGGCCAGCTGAGCCAGATCCGCGTCACCGCGTTGCCGCCCGGGGGCGGAGAGACCGGCCGTACAGTGCTGTCGTTGGTGGCGGGGCCGGGTCTGGCCGCGGCCGTCGAATCGCTGGGGGGCGTGCCGCTGACGCCCAGTGGCGGTCAGGTCAGCGTGGATGAGATCGCGACGGCCATCGCTCGGAGCGGTGGCGATGTCGTGATCTTGCCCAATGACATGGAAAGTCTGGAGATCGCGACTCACCTGGCGACCAGACTGCGTACGGCGGCCCGCCGGATCGCCGTGATCCCGACCGTCGCGCAGGTCCAAGGCCTGGCGGCCATCGCCGTTCACGAGCCCGGAGCGGACTTCGACTCCGCGGTGGTCGCGATGAGCAGGGCCGCCGGTCACGCCCGCCAGGGGGCCGTCACCATCGCCGAGGGACCGGCAATGACCATGGCCGGGCGATGTGAACGCGGTGACGTGCTTGGCATCGTGGAGAGCGACTTCGTCGAGATCGGCCAAGACGTGGTCGAGGTGGCGTGGCGGGTGGTGACGCGGCTGCTGGCCGCCGGGGGCGAGCTGCTGACCCTGGTCAGCGGGGTTGGCCTCGGACCCGAGGCGATCGAGGAGCTGCGGCGCCGGATCTCTAGCACCACCGACGGCGTGGATGTGGAAATCCTGGCTGGTGGCCAGTCCCGCTACCTCTTACTGGTCGGGCTGGAGTGAACCTGATACGGGGATCCCGGGCGGCTGGGCGATGAATCACCCGAGAAGTCACACCTGGCGCACCGACACGTACGCCCGGTTGATGGCGCGGCTGGACGGCGTTCTAGGCGATGCCACGGCCAAGCAGTTCGAGGCGCTCAAGGTGCGTACGGTTTCCGACCTCATGCACCACTTGCCGCGCCGCTACCTGTCGGGTACTGAGCTGAGCGATCTGTCGACGCTCAGGGACGGTGAAGAGGTTGCGGTGCTGGCCGAGGTGGTCGACTTCCGCGCCTTCAACCTGCCGGGTGAGGGCCAACCTTGGCAGCGGTCGGGCAAGAAGCCGCGACTCGAGGCCAGAATCACCGACCACCGGGGAACGCTGACGTTGGCCTTCTTCGGCAAGCCCCACCAGATCAAGTTCTGGAAAGGTCAACTGAGCCGTGGGTCGCGGGGCATCTTTGCCGGCAAGGTCAAGGAGTTCAATCACCAGCTGCAGCTGGCGCATCCCGACTTCATCATGGTCAATGACCAGGGGGACTTCGTCGGCGGACTGGAGCGCAACGCCGTGATGGGCCAGGTGACCCGGGTGCCACTGATCGGGCTCTACCCCTCGACGGCCAAGCTGCGGACCTGGGTCATCGCGCAGTCCGCCGGGCTGGCGCTGGCCTCGATCGACGGGATCGCTGATCCGCTACCGCGATGGGTCCGCGACGAGGCCAACGTGATCGACCTCGAAGAGGCATTCCGTGCCCTGCACCAACCTCTGGACCGCGACGCGATCGAGCAGGGACGTACGCGGCTGCGGTTCGACGAGGCGTTCGCCATGCAGCTGACGATGGCGCACCGCCGGGCCGACGCGGCGGCCCACGGTGCCATACCCCGTTCACCCAGGACCGGCGGACTGCTAGACGCCTTCGATGCTCGACTGCCCTTCACCCTGACCGAAGGCCAAGTCAAGATCAGTGACGTCATCATGGAGGAGCTGGCCCGAACCCAGCCCATGCAGCGGCTGCTCCAAGGTGAAGTCGGTTCGGGGAAGACTCTAGTGGCGCTCCGCGCCATGCTAGCCACCATCGATGCCGGCGGCCAGGCGGCGATGCTCGCCCCGACTGAGGTGCTGGCCGGACAGCATTACCAGACCATCACCACACTGCTCGGCGATCTGGCTGAGGGGGGGACGCTCTCGGCGGGGGAGCACGCCACGTCGGTCGTACTGGTGACGGGATCGATGACGGCGTCGCACAAGCGTACGGCCCTGCTGCGCACCGCCGCTGGAGACGCCGGCATCGTGATCGGCACCCACGCTCTGCTGGGTGAGGGGGTCCAGTTCGCCGAGCTCGGGCTGGTCGTGGTGGACGAACAGCACCGGTTCGGGGTGGAGCAGCGGGCCGCCCTGAACGCCAAGGCCACCGCCCGGCCGCACGTCCTGGTGATGACCGCGACCCCCATTCCCCGCTCGGTGGCCATGACGGTCTTCGGCGACCTGGAGGTGTCGACGTTGCGCCAACTCCCGGCCGGGCGGGCCGACGTCAGCACGGTGGTCGTGGACGTGCGCCGCAATCCGGGCTGGGTCGCCCGGGCCTGGAAGCGGATCAGTGAAGAGGCGGCGCGCGGTCGGCAGGCCTTTGTGGTGTGCGCTCGGATCTCGAGTGCGGAGAAGCCCGGCAAAACCGCCGATGGGGAAGATCTCACACCAGATGATGCCGAAGCGATGGAACCGCCGATCGCCGCCGAGGATCTTTTCGCCGAGCTGACCAGCGGCCCGATGGCGCACCTCCGAGTCGATCTGCTGCACGGCCAGCTGGCCGGAGAGGACAAGGAAGCCGTGATGGGGCGGTTCGCTGCCGGCGAGACGGACGTATTGGTGGCGACCACCGTGATCGAGGTGGGCGTGGACGTACCCAATGCCGCGGTGATGGTGATCTGCGACGCGGACCGGTTCGGGATCTCCCAACTGCACCAGCTGCGCGGGCGGATCGGTCGGGGCGAGCATCCGGGAGTCTGCCTGCTGCTCTCTGGGGCGGCCGGCGACTCACTGGCCGGCCAGCGTCTGGCGGCGGTCGCGGCCACCCGGGATGGCTTTCGCCTCGCCGATGCCGACTTGGAGCAACGACGCGAGGGGGACGTGCTCGGTGCCCTCCAGTCTGGCAGCCGGTCCAGCCTGCGCCTGCTGCGGGTGCTGGCCGATGCCGAGCTGATCGGGCAGGCGCGTCGGATCGCGGAGCGCTGCATTGCCACTGATCCACAGCTCAGCGACCCCGGACTGGCCGACGCCGTGACCCAGATCGAGCTCCAAGCGGCGGGGGAGTGGCTGGAGCGCACATGAGTCGCATCATCGCCGGCTCTCGTGGCGGGCGCCGCATTGTCATGCCAAATGGCGCCGGCACTCGTCCAACCACCGACCGAGTCCGGGAAGCGTTGTTCTCTGCGATCGCTTCCTGGGTCGGCACAGCCAGCGGTCCGCCCGACCAGACACTAGCCGGGTTGGCCTTTTGTGACCTGTACGCCGGCTCGGGTGCCGTCGGATTAGAGGCTGCCAGCCGGGGCGCGGGGCCGGTGCTCCTGGTCGAGGCGGACCGGCGTACGGCAGCCATCGCAGCCCGCAATGCGAGCACCCTTCAGCTCGCGGTCACCGTTGCGTCGCAGCGGGTCGAGCACCTGTTGCGGCAGCCGCCGGGGAGCCGCTACGACGTGATCTTCGCCGATGCGCCGTACGACCTCGCGTCTGATCGTGTGGACGCGCAGCTGGCCGCGATCCTGGCACAGCATTGGCTGGCCCCGGCCGGTCTGGTAGTGATCGAACGCTCCCGCCGTACGCCGCCGGTGACGTGGCCGAGCCCCATCGA
>JAABUN010005683.1_pt1 | contig 15194 bp, 14 predicted proteins | sample 5559311 | NCBI WGS metagenome assembly JAABUN01 (sample SAMN10711877, study PRJNA513370) | rock metagenome | isolation source: Antarctica rocks | place: Antarctica: Victoria Land, Siegfried Peak sud | reverse complement strand
GGTCGACGCTAGGTCATGCGGGCGCGGGGGTCAAAAAAGCCATTCGTGACGACGTCATGCGACGCCACATGGTGAGCCGGGTAACAGTACGGCTGACGGCGGTGGTCAGACGAACCGGTCCACGAGCTCGGTCAGCTCTGCGGTCATCGATGATGATGAGCGAAGTTCCTGGCCGTCCAGGGAGAGGACGGGGGCGAGGAGCCGGATGCTCGAAATGAGCCATACGGCGTCGGACTCGAGCAGATGGTGTGGCTCCAGCGGACCATAGCCGAGTTCCCACCCCTGCTCCTTCGCCGCTGCGAACAGCGCACTCTGGGATGTACCCGCCAGGATCCCGCTCTCGAGCTGGGGCGTGAGGAGCGTCTTCTTCCCGTCGCGGTCGTAGGCGAGCAGCACGGTCGACGTCGGCCCTTCCAGCACTTTCCCGTCCGAGGAGGTGAAGATGACATCATCGGCGCCCTGCGCCTTGGCGTGGCGGACGGCCGCCATGTTGACCGCGTAGGAGAGGGTCTTGGCGCCCATCAGGAGCCAGGGCGCTCGCTGCGCCACGGTGCTGTCGTACCCGCGCTCGAGGAAGAGGACCTTCAGCCCCGTCTCGCGCTGCTTCAGCGTCGCCTCGGGAACCGGAGCGGCCTGGACCCACGCCGTGGCCCGCCCGCCACCCTCGACGCCGCGGGTGGCGATCAGCTTGACGACTGCGGCCGGGTCGCCGTCCGGCCGGGTGTCCGCGAATTCCCTCAGGGCGGTGCGGATCGCCCTGCTCCACGCGTCGGCGTCGGGCACTATCAGGTCCAGCGCGGCGGCCGACGACGCGAGCCGGGCGAGATGCGCCTGCTCTTTGCGCGGCGAACCTTCGACGGCGAGGAGCGATTCGAAGATGCCATCACCCCGGGTGGCTCCGAGATCGGTGGCCATGAGCTGCGGTTGGGAGGCGTCGACGACCCTGCCGTCGTCGTGGGCCGGGTCGAGGAACACGAGAACTGTCATGGCCTCCAGCGTATCCGCTGACGGGACCGGGAGGGCGTGGATGTCTTCACCTAGGCAGCCTGCTATCGCCGGTGATGAAATCGGCGATCGCCGCCGCGACCCGGCGGGAGGAGCTGTGATGAACGGCGTGCTGGGCTCCCGGGACGATGATCAGGCGGCCCTGTCGGGCCAGGTCAGCGAGGCTTCGCGACCAGCGGGATCCAGCCACCAGGTCTCGGGATCCGCGCACGACGAGGACGGGTTGGCGGGCTAATGGCAGTCGTTCGTCCAGCCGGTATGCCATTCCGACAGCCAGTTCCGTCACGTACCAGCGCGGCCCGCACTTGATGACGTCCAGGAACTGTACGGCATTCAGGAGAGGCTTTTCGAGGACAGAATTCAGTCCCAGCGTGAACGCCTGCTCGGGAACGGTGCGCCTCAGCGCGTCCACGGCCGCTCCTATGAGCACGAGATGCGACACGAGATCAGGACGCTGGATCGAGAGCTCCGTAGCAGCCTGGGCGCCCATGGAGTGCCCGACGACGACGCAGGACGACACGCCGATGTCGTCCAGCAGTTCGGCGAGAAGCTCAGCGCTCGCCGGGTTGGTGATCCCGCGGGCGGGCCTGTGCGTCCAGCCGTAACCCGGCAGGTCGATCAGGAGGACCCGACCGTGCCGGGACAGCTGCTGTCCCAGGCTGCGGAAATAGCGGTGCGACATGCCGATGCCGTGCACCAGCACGAACACCGGAACCTGGGATTCCTGCTCTGCATCAGCCGGTCCGCGGTCCGCGGTCCGATACGGCATCATGTAGGCACGGCACTGCCGGTCACCAGCCGTGACACCGCGCATATCCAGGTGCCGTACGGCGCGGGGGCCCGTCCGGATTCTGCTGGCGGGATCGTCGTCGGACGCTACCTGGCGGGGAGGCAGACTCCCAGCGAAACGCACGATCTCCTCGCCCACCCTCCGGTAGCCGCCGCGATGGACGGCATGGGGGTGACCCGGTATCTCCACCAGGAGTCCACGGCGGGCGACCTTCACGAGCCTGCCGCACCACGTCCGGTTGGCGATCACGTCCCTGCTGCCCCGTAGGATCAGAACCGGCTGGTCGACCCGGGCCAGCTGGTCGTCAAGACGATAGCCGAGCATGACGGGCAGCTCTGTCAGGTACCACCGGATCCCGCACCGGAGGTACGCGCCGCTGACCAACAGATTGGTCGAGGGCTTCTCCAAGAGGGTGTCCACCACCAGGGCAACGGTATTCCGCGCAGCCGAAGGATGAGCGGTATCGGTCACTGGGCCGATCAGCACGACGGCGGCCACCAGATCGGGGCGCTGCAATGCCAGATCGGTGACGAACTGCGAGCCCATCGAATGCCCGACCACGATGCACTGCTCGATGTGTGCCTGCTCGAGGGCACCGCCGATGACGCGTGCGTAGTCGGCCACGCTGAGCTGGCGTTCCGGTCGGGACGTCCCGCCGAAGCCGGGGAGATCGAAGACGACGACATCGCCGTGCTCAAGCAGTTCTCCCCGCAACCGATTGAAGTAGCGGTGGGACATGCCGATGCCGTGCACCAACACGAACACCGGTCGGGACGCAGCATGGGTCCTTGCCCTGCGGGAGGAGTGCAGCCGATAGGACAGTCCGGCTACACTTCCCGCCAAAGAGGCGGAGAACTCGTGTGCCGTGGCAGCGGGCCGTGCCTCGAAGATCCGCATTCTCGTCATGGCTGGGAGCTCGGTTCGGTCGAGAGGGCCGGCGGGACACTGGTGTCAGCGAAGTCGGTCACGGTCGTCCTTCAGGCGAGGATCGTCAGGGCCCGCGGCACGCTGTCGATCGTGATGTCAGTGTCGGCTTCCACGGATCTCACTTCGCCGTCGATCTGGTAGGGCATGGGCTTGAGGGTCGAGAACCGATACTGCGTGTAACTCGGCTGATCGCCCAATCCCTTGGTGGTGGCCCTCAGTGCATTGAGAAGGACCCGCCATTTCGCCATGTGCGGAAACGTAATGACCTCGAACTTCCCGTCGGCTGGCTGGTCGCCAGCTTCACTGAGGGTCGCATACTTCGCCATCTGGGAAATGTTTGCGAAGACGAGGCTGTCGAACTTGCGGCGTTCGCCGTCGCTCTGACATATCTCGAAGGGCTTGAACTTGGAGAACGTGCGCACCACGGAGAACATTTCCTTGAGGGCGCCCTTGCTGCCCTTCTCCAGATCGATGGCCACAACCGGCGTCAAGCCGAAACCGATGTAGGAGTGCGCATACGCCGATTCCGCGTCGGCCGGGCCCATGCTGATACGCAGCAGGTCGATCCTGCGGGCCTGGCCCTCGGTGATCGCCTCGGCGAGGGGTTTTCGTCCTGTTACCCGGCTGTGGTCGTTCGCGTTGCCCGCGGCCAGCACCGCGCAGACAACATCCTCACTGCCACTGCTCATGACGCCGTTGACAACCTCGTTGTAGCCACCGTCGCCGCTGACCGACACGACCAACGCGTTACCCGCCGAGGCGGCCTTCCTCGCCAGGTCGACAGCGTGCCCGGCATGCTCGGTGGGCTGTAGCCTCACATCCGATCCCGGCAACGCCGAGGACAGGTCGGCCCGCAATTTCTCGGCGAGTGTCGGAGCATCCCCGGTACTGTTCGGGTTGAAGATGATGGTGATCGTGTCGAACCTGCGCGGTGAATCCATTGACGAACCTTTCCCTGACCGTTGCTGTGCCACAACGTGCCGGCAGCGACAGCCTACCCGAGTAGTAAGCATGCTTCGCAATGTGGCCCTTCATCAATCCTTGCAACGCAACCGGTCCATGCAGCGAAGAGGCCCTGAAAGCTTACTTTCAGGGCCTCTTCGCGTCTGCGGGGCTGATGAAGCCCGCGCAAAGTGTCTAGACGCGGCTGGCTTCGGTGCGGTCGCGATCACGAGTGAGCAGCAGTGCCAGAGCGATCATGCCGACGCCGAGGAACAGGTGCAGCCAGTCGTCGGCACCGTTGAGGGGGACGAAGTTGGCGGCGGAGTTCTGGTCGACGACCAGACCGTAGATCCACAGGACGAGGTAGATGATGCCGCCGTACAGCAGGAACGAGCGGGCGCCGCTGTAGGACCGTGCTAGAGCGACGCCGGCCACACCGTAGAGGAAGTGGACGATGTTGTGCAGGACGGACACCTGGAACAGGCCGAGAAGGAGCGCTCCGGACTCGTGCCCGGCGAATTCCAGCTCCTCGTAGTTGCTGGTGATGCCGGGAACGAAGCCGAGCAGACCGGTGAGCAGGAAGACTGCACCGACGGCGAGCGCTGCTTTCTGGACATTTGTACGATGGCCCGTGCGGGCCGAATCTGCGGTAGTCATTAGTTTTTCTCCCAGTAATCTATTCGAGCGATGAATGTGCAGCTCGCCGGTCGACCGGAGAGCTGTGTCTGAAGTTGAGCATGTGGAGCAGATCACGGCTTCTGCGCAATTTTCCTGAGATACCCAGATAGCCGCGAACCACAGCCTAGTAAGGATACTTGGCCCTCAACGGAGATTGCGGATAACGAATCAGGTGCGTGTCGCTGACCTACACGGTCCGGGAGTCGTTCCTTTACCCGCGAAACGACGAAAGCGCCCGCACTGCTGTGTGGGTCGGGCCGCCGCGCCGGGTGTGCAAACACGTGGGACATTCCCACCGGGTTTGCGCCGCCGCGCCGGGTGTCGGTTATTCGCCGGTCCGCAGCGCTTCGGCGAGGGTGTCCGCGTTGTCGGCAAGCCACTGCTCCGCCCTCGGCATCCGCTCACGCAGCCCGTCATCCCACCAGCGCCGGAACACGGGGTCCGCGGCAGCGGCAGCCCTCATGGTGAGCGTCGCGTTCCGCTGTCTCCGGAGTGCGACGTCGACAAAGGCCGCGCGGTGCGATGGAGTCATGCCGTAGGCGTCAGCGAACAAGCGCACGCGCGCGGGAACATCCGCGGCAACGAGCGACGGCGCCCGGTCGTCGGGGTGGAGCAATGGCGCCCACCAGTACACCGCGTTCACAACGTCCGCCACGCGCGTCGTCGGACGTGCGAGGTCGAAGTCGATTAACGCAGCGGGCAGGCCATCCCGAAAAACGATGTTTCCCGGGCAGTAGTCCTGGTGCGACACGAGTTCCGGTACGTCGAATCAATGGCTCCAGTGCCGACGGTGCTTGACCCGGAATCGATCCGAAAATTGCGTCCTCAGGGATGTCCCAGTCCACGGCTGCGTCGTGGAGCCTGCGGATCAGTCTGGCGAGATAGATCAACGGGAGGTCACCGGTCGCGTACTCGGGCAGGGGCTCGTGCGGCACGTCGCCTGCCATGAAGGACAGCACCTCCCGACCGCTATCGTCATAGCCGAGGGGGAGGGGAGCCTCCGAGAAGCCGCGGCTGTGCAGATGTGCAAGATACGCCTGGAGGGTAGCCGTGAAGGGCCGCATGGGCCGACGGACAGTATCTCCGATGCGGACAACGCGGGTGATGCCGTTGCCCGCATCGAGGCGCACTTCGTCGTCGGGCATGCCGCAACTCTAGCTATGCAGCACTTCCGGGCGGGCATGCCGCCGCGCCGGGTGTGCAAACGCGCGGGACATTCCCACCGGCTTTGCGCCGCCGCGCCGGGTGTGCAAACGCGCTGGACATTCCCACCGGCTTTGCGCCGCCGCGCCGGGTGTCGGCCAGGAAGCCGCTCGGCGCCGCCGGAACCGGTGCGCCGGAACTCCTCCGCTGCGGCTCAACCTCTACGCCGGAAACACGGCTCCCAACGCCGACAGGACGCCCTGGGCCTTCGTCCGGATCTCGTCCCACTCCTCGGCGGGAACGGAGTCCGCGGTCACCGCCCCGCCGACGCCCAGCGTGAGGCGCGTTCCGCCGTCGTCCTCCTGCAGCAGCACGAGGGTACGGATGACGACGGCGAGGTCGGTAGCGCCGGTGAGGCTGAAATATCCCGCTGCTCCGGAGTACGGCCCGCGGGGAACACTCTCCAGGCGGTGGAGGATCGCCATGGTGCTGATCTTCGGCGCGCCGGTCATCGAGCCGGCGGGAAAGGCGGACGCGATCACGCCGGCCCGCGAGCGTCCTGGTCGCAGCCGCGCGTCGATGGTGCTGACCATCTGATGCACGGTGGCATAAGTTTCGACGTCGCACAGGCGGCTGACTGCAACCGACCCCGGCACTGCATGGTGCGAGAGGTCGTTGCGCAGGAGGTCTACGATCATGATGTTCTCCGCGCGGTCCTTCGCCGATGACCTGAGGTCCTCGCGCAGCGCTGCGTCCTCCGCCGGGTCACTGGACCGGCCGCGGGTGCCCTTGATGGGTTCCGCCCGCATGCGGCCGTCCATGGTCAGCGTCAGGAAACGCTCAGGCGAGGTGCTCGCGACCGCGAAGCCCGGGAAGCGGAGGAAGTGCGCGAAGGGAGCGGGGCTCGTTTCACGCAGCACGAGGTACGCGTCGAGCGGATCTGTGCACTCGACCCGCGCAGAGAGTGACGTCGTGAGGCACACCTCGTAGGTGTTGCCCTCGGCAATCTCGGCCTGGGCCGCCCGGATCTTCGCCAGGTATTCCTCCCGGGAATCGCGGACCGAGAACGCGGGAACGGGCAGGCGGCGCGACGGCGGTACCGCACCAGGCCCCGCGACGGGCTCCGCGGCGAGCGCCGCGAGGGGCGCCTCACCCGGCACTTCACTAGCTACCGCGATGGCGTCGCGCGCCTCCTGCAGCCACGCGTCGAGCTCGCGATCGGGCCGCGCATCGGTCAGTGACAGCAGGAAGACGGCGCTGGTTGCGTGATCGATGACGACGGCGCGGCCCGCAAAGATGAGCGCGGCGTCAGGCAGCTCGTCCTGGGGAAGCATCGCATCCGCGCCACCGGTCTCCCGCTTCAGCTCGTAGCCGAGGTACCCCAGCCAGCCGAGCGCGAATCCACAGGCGAGACCGGCGGGAGGACGCACCGCGCGTCGCCCCCACACGTCGTCGAGCCAGCGGAAGAACGGCTCGCGGATACGCGCGGTGACCGGCCCGGCAGTGACCTCGGTGACACCCTCCCGGTGGAGGGCCTGCTGTCCGAAGGAACCGCCGGAATCGGCCATGATGCTGAACCGGTTGCGTTCCTCCGGCAGGGTAGCGGAGCCGGAGGCATCCGAGCTGTCGAGCCAGGCAGAGGCAGGCAGGGATCCGTACAAGCGGCTGAACAGGGCCGCCGCGTCCGGCACGGCGTCGATCCGTTCGCAGTCCACGACGAGCCCGCGTCGCCCGGCCCGCTCCTGCGCGAGCAGGACCGCACAGCCGGGCAGACTCGCAAGGGCGAGGCGGACGGCGTGCGGCGGTGGCGGCCCCCGGTGTCCCTGTACGACGACGTCGGCCGCGCTCGCCGGATCGTCGACAGCGAGCCACGCAGCCTCCTGGTCCGCCCACTGCTGCCAGAACGGCGCGTAGATACCGTCGCGCTTCAGCGCCGTGCGCCGCCTGACCTCGGCGTCGGCCTCGACCCAGATGACGGCGTCGAGGTGAGCTCGGGCGGTGGACGCTGCCGCACCGACCCCTTCAAGGATCACGATCTCAGCCGCGGGCGTCAGGCGCTCCAGGCCATACTGCCCATGGTTCCAATCCCAGGCATTCCACCGGGCCGTGCGGCCGGCGCGGAGCGGAAGGACAACGCGCTGCACGTAGCGGGCGACGCCGTCGTCGAGCCCATCCCATCCGGGGTAGATGTCCTCGAGGTGGAACAGGTTCACGCTGTGATGCTCGCGAAGGAGTGCGGCGAGTTCAAGGGCGAGGGTCGTCTTGCCGGCGCCGGAGCGGCCGTCGATGGCGATGAGGAGGGGGGCGATGAGCAGGGGAGTATGAGCGGGCATGGCTCAGGCCAGGGCAAGCAGCGCGGCGAGCTGGCCGGGTAGCGCGGACTGAAGGCAGGAATTCACCCGTTCATCGTAAGCACCGCAGGTCAGGCGTCCGGACCGTCGGCGTCGAGCTCGTTGCTCACGTAGCGGACAACGCCGTCGACCGCGCCGTCGACCATCTTCCAGGGGGCCTCGAAGTCGCCCGCGTCACCGTACCAGGGGTCATAGATGCCGAGGTCCTCGAGGTCCGTGTCCGTTGTCGAGGGGTCGAACTCGCGCAGCAGGTGGACCCGATCGCGAGCGTCGTCGTCGGGGGCCTCCTCGCGCAGTTCACGGTAGTGATCGAGGTCGAGCGCGAGGATGAGATCGCGTTCGCAGTACCAGCTGGATTCGAACCGCCGTGCCCGGTGCAGGTGGCTCTCGATACCGAGTTCGGTGAGCTTCGCCGCCGCGCGCTCGTCGATCGGCCTTCCGGCCTCCCAATCGGTCGTGCCGGCTGAATCGACGACGACGGCATCAGCCATCCCCGCCTGCGCGAACGCGTGCGCCAGCAGGAGTTCGGCCATCGGGGAGCGGCAGATGTTTCCCGTGCAGACGGCGACGATACGGTACATCCCGCCAGCCTAGCGGCGGTGCACACCTCGCGGGCAGCTGTCCGTTACGGGGCGACGGCGCAAGGCGCCCGTGGGCCGCAGGATCGCGAGCCGGGCGGCTTCGTTCCGAGCCGGGCCGCCCGTTTTCGAGCCGGGACAGCACAAGGGCCCACTCGCTGACGAGTGGACCCTTGGGCTCGGTGCAGATCTCAGATCCTCACGACTCCGGTCGATCAGTAACCGGGGCGGTTGGGATCGTTTGCTCCGGTGGTACCGGTGTTGCCGGTCGTCCGGGTGTGATCGACATGTTCCGTCTTGTTCTTCTTGAGCAGGCCAGCCAGGCCCAGGAGGCCGAGAAGGCCCCACAGACCCCAGTCGCCGTTACCCTCGTCGGTCTGCTCGGTCTGCTGCTCGGTGGCGACAGGAACTTCATCTGCGGCGGTGGCAGGAGCTGCCAATCCCGTCAGGATAGCCACGGACAGTGCGGCAGTGGCTGCGGTTTTCTGCATCATTGTTGCTCTCCTTCGGTTGGGGAAGTGCCTTCAACTGAAGACCTGATCATCAGTCTACTGTCGATTTTTCATTCCGGCGGGAATTTCCTCGCGGAGTGCGCGGGCGAGTTGCGGGAAATGCCCGGGACATGCATGAGCGCTGCGCAGCGGTTCAGCCGCGCGCGAGGATCTCCACACTCGGCACGAGGAACAACGCGCCGTCCATCTGCGCCCAACGGCGCCACCCCCCGGCGAGCCGTGCGAGAGTCCGCTGGTCGGCAAGACCGCGCTCCAGGGTCTGTTCGGCGAACGCCGAGTGCACCACGCGCTCGGCCCACGATTCCGCATATGAACGGCGGTCCTCCGGCGTGGCGTACACCCAGTTCGACGACGACACCGCCACCTCCCCGAACCCTGCCTCGGCCGCCCAGGCAGGCAGCCGCCGGCCGGCATCTGGTTCGCCGCGGTTACTCCGCGCCAACTGCTGGTACAGCTCCCGCCACTGTTCCAGCTCGGGTACGGTCGGATGCCACACCATCGCGCGGAAGTCCGCATCCCGGGCAGCGACGATCCCGCCGGGCCGCACGACGCGCCGCATCTCCCGGAGCGCCGCGACCGGATCCGCCAGGTGCTGCAGCAGTTGGTGCGCGTGGACGACGTCGAAGGACTCGTCACCGAAGTCGAGGTCGTAGACGTTGCCCTCGCGGAACACGGCGTTCGCGCGGTCCGGGTAGGTGCCGGCCGCCTGCGCGACGACGTCGGCCGAGCTGTCGACGCCGATCACCGAACCGGGGGCCACGATGTCGGCAAGGCCCGCGGTGATGCTGCCCGGGCCGCAGCCGAGGTCCAGTACGTCCATGCCGGTCTCGAGGAAGGGCTCCAGATGCGCGGCCGAGGACGCGACCGTCCGCGTCGCATGTGCCGCCGTCACGCTCTGGTGGTGTCCGTGGGAGTAGACCTCGTCGTTCATCCCCGAAGGCTATCCTGGGGCGGGCCGTCAGTCAGCGATGACGTCATGTCGCGCCTCGTGCTTGGCGGCGATCGTCGCGTCGGTGACCTGCTGCATCATGTCGCGCAGGAGCACCAGCTGCTCGTCGGAGTACTGGTCGAACACGCCGTTGATGTGCCGGGCGAGCGGAGCGAAGAGCCGGGCGCCGGTGGCGCGGGCCTTGTCGGTCATCTCGAGGTGGACCTGGCGGCGGTCGACATCGCTGCGGCGGCGGGTGACGTGGCCGGCCGCGTCGAGCCGGTCGACAAGGGCCGTCGTCGCCGGCGAGCTGAGGTTCAGCTCCTCGCGCAGCAAGCCGGGGGTGACCGACAGTCCCGCGCTTGCCGCACCCACCATGATGCTCAGGGCGTGGAGGTCGGTGCGGTAGAGCCTGTCACGCTCACTCGCCGCCTCGACGTAGCGGTCGGTCTCGACGGTGAACTGCCGCATCAGTGCCATGAGCTCTTCCCTCCTGGACATGAATCCTCGCCTCCCTGTGTGCTCAGCCTAAGGCGCTTCCAAATATCTCTTCCATAGATATACTCTATCGCAGAGACAATTCGAGGGAGGCATGGAAACCATGAAGAGATGGCTCAGGGCCGTGCTGCCCGTCGTGGTGGTGCTGGTCTGGCTGCTGGGCGCCGCCGTCGGTGGGCCGACGTTCGGCCGCCTCGAAGAGGTCTCCAGCAATGATCAGGCCTCGTTCCTGCCCGCCAGTGCGGAATCCACGGAGGCCGGGGAGTTGCAGGAGCAGTTCAGCGACTCGGATGCCGTCCCTGCCGTCATCGTCGCCGAGTCGGCGAAGGAGATTGCACCCCAGGACCTCGGCGACTACGAAGAACTGGGAGAGGCGCTCGGCGGGATCGAAGGGCTCGAGCCGGCCGCGGAAGGCGGCCCCGCGGTCGTCGGGCCCATACCGTCAGAGGACGGCTTTGCCGTGCAATACCTGGTGTTCGTCTCCTCCGACGCCGAACTCCCGGAGGTTGTCACCGAGTTGCGAGCCGTACTCGACGACGGACTGCCCGACGGCGTGAGCGGTTACGTGACCGGGCCGGCCGGCTTCACCAACGACCTGCTGGACGCGTTTGGTGGCATCGACGGCATCCTGCTCGGCGTGGCGCTGGGTGCCGTACTCATCATCCTGCTCGCGGTCTATCGCTCCGTCGTGTTGCCCTTCCTGGTGCTGCTCACCTCGGTCTTCGCGCTCGCCACGGCGATTCTCCTCGTCTTCGCCTTCGCGAAGCTGGGGTGGATTCAGCTGAGCGGGCAGAGCCAGGGGATCCTCTCGATCCTCGTGATCGGCGCTGCGACCGACTACGCCCTGCTGCTCGTCGCACGATTCCGCGAGGCACTGACCGAGCACGAATCGAGGTGGGACGCCATGCGCGTCGCGTACCGCGGGTCGGTCGAGCCCATCGTCGCTTCCGGCGCCACCGTGATCCTCGGCCTCCTGTGCCTGCTCTTCTCAGACCTCAACTCCAACAGGAGCCTCGGGCCTATCGCGGCCATCGGCATCGTCTTCGCCCTCGGCGCCGCGCTGACCCTGCTTCCGGCCTTTTTGCTCCTGTTCGGCAGGGCCGCCTTCTGGCCGCTGCGCCCGCGCTACGCGCCTGTTGCCGCTGCCAGCGTCGACCGTTCCCGCGGCAAGCATGCGGCAGCCGCCAACGGTGTGCCGGCAGCCGGCACCGAGCACCTGCGCGGGCTTTGGAAGCGCGTCGCCCTACTCGTCGCGAGCCGACCGCGCATGGTGTGGGTCGCGTCATTGCTGATCCTCGTCGCCGGGGCGCTCGGTCTGACCCAACTGCAGGCCAGCGGAGTGCCGCAGTCCGCCCTCATCCTCGCGCCCTCGAACGCGGTGGACGGCCAGGACGCGCTGGGCAGGCATTTCGATGCCGGGGCGGGCAGCCCCGTCTACGTCGTCGTGCCGGAGGAGGACCAGGCCACCGCGTTCGAGGTCGTCGGCGACCAGGACGGCATTGCGGACCCGGCCGTGACGGCTGATCCGGGCGGCGTCGTCGTCGAGGACAGTCGCGTGCTGATCAGCGGCACGCTCGAATATCCTGCGGATTCCGACGAGGCGGAGGAGGTGGTGCGCAGCCTGCGGACGGCGCTTGACGACGCCAGCCCGGATGCTCTGGTGGGCGGCGTGACGGCTGTTGCGATCGACACGAACGACACCGCGCTCGCCGACCTCGTGAAGATCATCCCGATCGTGCTCCTCGTCATCCTCGTGGTGCTCATCATCCTGCTGCGATCCATTGTGGCGCCGGTCCTCCTCGTGGCCAGTGTCGCGCTCTCGAACGCCACGGCATTGGGCGTCTCGGCGCTGGTGTTCAACAACATCTTCGGCTTCGAGGGTGCGGACGCGTCCGTGCCGCTGTTCGCCTTCGTGTTCCTGGTAGCGCTCGGCGTGGATTACAACATCTTTCTGATGACGCGCGTCCGCGAGGAATCCCTTCGGATCGGGACCCGACCGGGCATCCTCCGCGGACTCGGTGTCACCGGCGGCGTGATCACCTCGGCCGGGGTGGTCCTCGCGGCCACCTTCGCGGCACTCGCGGTCATCCCGATCCTGTTCCTCGCACAGCTGGCCTTCATCGTTGCCTTCGGCGTGCTGCTGGACACCGTCCTGGTGCGATCGCTGCTCATCCCGGCGCTGGCATACGACATCGGGCCGAAGATCTGGTGGCCGTCGAAGCTCGCCTCGGCTGCGAAGCGCGAATAGGAAGAGGGAACAACTCCGGCCTGCCAACCACGTGCTGGCGTACTTCCGCAAGCTTTGCGCAGGAACATCTGGGTACTGAGCCGTGGTCATCCGGCGTCGCTAGGCTTACGGGGTGTCTATCCACTCCACCTCGTCACCCCTGAGCCGCCGCGCGGACTCCAGTGCTGCATCTGCCCACGACGATGCTGCCGCCGGCGCGCCCAATGCTCCTGCGCAACTCGTGGACCCCAGCGTGCTGCAGGAGATGGAACGCGACTTCCTGGACTCCAGCGTCGTCGAGCGATTCGCCCGGGACTTTTCCGCGACCCTCGACGGGAAAATCGATCGGCTCCACCTCCGGATCCAGACCGGCGACAGGACGTCCAGGCAGGATGCGGTCCGCAGCGTGGCGACGTCGGCGTCGATGATCGGCGCTGCGCGCCTGACGCAGGCCGCTCTCGCGATGGAGCAGCACATGGCGGCCGACGACGTCGAGGCTGCGCAACGGTCTATCGCCCAGCTGCGCGCCTGCGGCGCCGATACGGTGCGGGCGCTGCACGCCACCTATCTGGCGGACCGCTAGCGGCCCTGCTACCGTGAGGTGCCCTGCCGGGGCACGATCCGAAAACCCACTCCGCGGACGGTCGTGATGATGTTCGGATCCGCCGCGATTCCGACGAGCTTCTGGCGCAGATTGGCGATGTGCACCTCGATGGCGCGTTCATCGGTGTGGCTCACGAAGTTGTAGCCGTGATACTCCCTGCCGCGGGACACCCGCACGAGTTCCTCCTTGGTCCGCACCGCCCCGTTGCTCCGGATCAGTTCGTGCAGCAGGTTGAACTCGGTCTTGGTGAGCGGCAGCTCGGCCCCGGAGCAGGTGGCGACGCGTGCGTCGCCGTCGACCACGAGCGAACCGTGCCGCAGGAGTCGGTCCGCTTCCTCCGCCCCTGTCTCGCTACCGGCAGGACCGGCGAGAGCGACGTCGGAGGTTGCTGGAGAGGGCGCTGCCGGAGAGGACGCTGCGGGAGAGGACGCTTGCGAGGGCGCTGTTGCGGAGGACCGAGCGGGAGGGCGGTCGGCGTTCTGGCCGGGGCGCGGCCTGCGGAGCATGGCGTCGATCCGCGCCCTGAGTTCGCGGGGGCGGAAGGGTTTCAGGACGTAATCGTCGGCACCGGCCTGCAGTGCGGTGAGGATGTCCATCTCATCGGTGCGTCCACTGATGATGATCACGTAGCAGTCGGACATGGATCGGATGCGCCGCAGCACCTCGTGTCCGTCGATGTCGGGCAGGCCGATGTCGAGGGTGACGACGGCGGGGTGAGCTGCACGGACGGCGTCGATTCCCTGGCGGCCGCTTGCCGCGCTACTGACCTGGAAGCCGCCCTGCTCGAGGACGGCGCACATCAGGTTGCAGATATCGAGGTCGTCCTCGATGACAACAGCCGTCCGGGCATTGGCCGGAATCAGGCCATTCATCGCCGGCTCCCGGAGGCCCGTGGTCGCGTGCTGGGGTGGTTCTGGAGGTCGGCGCGTCCGGGACATTTACCATGGACCTGTTCTGTTCGGCGGCCCGGCTGACCGCGTGGGTCCCGTGGCTTTGCGTCCCCGGCTCGCACCGGGTTTGCCCTTATCGACGAGCGGCTGCCCGCCCGACGATATTAGCAACTCCCGAGGGCACCTCTCCACCGGCTGGGGCTGGCCGCCCTCTCGTCCCTGCAGGGTGCAGTACGAGGCCAGCTACAGGGTGCAACAGGAACATGACGCCCTGGCCGCCGTCTCGGCATCACCGGTCGGGACGGGCGGTCTGCAGCAGGAGTCGCCCTTCCACGCCTCGCGGCCCTCCTTGATAGCGACGGCGGCGATGATCAGGGCAGCGATCGGGTCTGCCCAGGACCAGCCGAGTGTGCTGTTCAGCAACAATCCGATCAGCAGGACTCCGGACAGGTAGGTGCAGAGCAGGGTCTGCCGGGAGTCCGCGACCGCGGAGCGTGAGCCCAGTTCGCGTCCAGCTCTGCGCTGGGCCCAGGAGAGGAACGGCATGATCGCGAGGCTGGCCGACGCGAGGATGATCCCGACCAGCGAGTGCTGGGGTTCGCTGGCGCCGAGCAGGGTCCGGATCGCGTCGAAGGTCACGAACACGGCGAGACCGAAGAACGAGAAGGCGATCAGGCGCAGTGCGGTCTTCTCCCGCGCTTCGGGATCGCTTCCCGTGAACTGCCAGGCGACCGCGGCCGCGGAGAGGACCTCGACAATGGAATCCAGGCCGAAGCCGATCAGCGCGCTCGAGGAAGCAATTGCTCCGGCACTGATCGCCACGACCGCTTCGATGATGTTGTAGGTGATCGTCGCCGCGACGAGGATGTGGATCCGCCGGGTCAGGACCACCCGGCGCTGCCCGATGGGCGCCGGTCTGAGCGGAGCAGCGACGGAACGCGTGGTAAATGCTTTCACCCACCGATAGTACATCGATCTGTGTACTGTAGGAGGGCGTTCAGGGTTGCTGACCCGCGGACCGATCCGCTGCCCTCATTTTCCCTGGGGTGTGCCTACTTCGCTTCGACGAGGACACCGGCGAGGGCGTCGAGGGCGCCGGGAACGAGGGAGTAGTACGCCCA
>JAABUN010005682.1_pt1 | contig 15199 bp, 13 predicted proteins | sample 5559311 | NCBI WGS metagenome assembly JAABUN01 (sample SAMN10711877, study PRJNA513370) | rock metagenome | isolation source: Antarctica rocks | place: Antarctica: Victoria Land, Siegfried Peak sud | reverse complement strand
GTGATGAACTCACCGGCCTGCATCCCCGCCCAAAACACCTGTAGCAGATCCGGTCTCATCAAGATCGAGTAGCCCGCCATATCAACACCCATTCGCTAAGTGTTGCAATCACCGCAAGAACCCAAGGGTCCTTCAACGTACTCGGCTGGTAGCTTCGACGCATGGATGCTCCAGCGAAGGCAACGTGAGGCGTGCGTGGGGGCTGGTTTTGTAGTGATCCTGCTCGCCGTCGCTGCTTTCCGTCGGAGGAAGGTCATCGGCCGCGCGCAGGCACAGGCCCTGCTGTCCTCATTCAACATCGGTGCGGACCGACAACCCGCGATTGCGGCCGGCCTGGCCACGGTGTGGGTGGCTGTGTCGGTGCTGTTCTTCGCGGGCGGGCTCGTGATCGTCGCAGCCGGTCTGATGACTCGCTGACATGCAGCACTCGAAGCGCCCGGAGCGCACTGAGTAGATTCCGCAGGAGGATCTCTCAACGTGCTTGCATGCATGTGGAGCTGTTAGCTGAGTCTGGGGATCTCGTTTTCGAGTGGGCTTGGTACTAGCATCGCGATTACGCCGGGCTGCACGGGCTCAGCTGTCTCTGGTGGGGGTTCCGTGAAATCGGCTTTGAAGGCGTTCACCTTGGCGACGGTCATCCTAGTAACCAGCTGTGGATACGAGTCGACGGGAAGCGATTCTCCTGCGCAACCAGCAATCGAGACAATGGTGACGCAAGAGGCAGGTCATGCATCAGGTCGTTGGCAGATAGATGTCAGCGGAATCCAGAACATCGATACACGTCATTGCACAGTTGATACTTCGGTCGCTGAAACCTGGCAGACAGCCGAGTTCCCGTCCTCGTCCATGGGGCTTTCCCTGGTCCCTGAAGCACAGGAAACGGACACAACACGGATCGTCGAGTGTCTACGAACAGCCCTTCCCGACAGCGAAGTTACCGCAAAAAAAGTAGCGATGACGGACGTTCCTTTACAGGAACCTCCCGTAATCGGTGCCGAGCCTGCCGACCCTGACCCGTCCGCCCCACTTGTTACGCCAGCCCAGGAAGCGATTCCTCAGTGCGAGCCGACGGACAGCGACGCCCAGATCCAAGAACTCGAAGGATCGACCAGTGCCACGAGCTGCATCATCGGAGAGGCCCTGCCCCTCACGCAGGAGGAAATGATGAATGTGATTCCTGTGCCTACGCCAGTCTTTCCGACCCTAGCATCAGACGCGGACGCCAAGTAGACGACACCAAGCAACGGGCCCTCTCTCCTTCGTCTCCTTGTCCGATAAAGGATCCTAACTCGGGACCCGCGATCATTCGGTGCTGACGGCAACTCGGCGCCGCTCGCTCATCGACTGTTATCGACAAGGGGCGATCAAGCCCTCAGTTTGTAGACTGTGCAGATGAAGAATGATGACCTCACGCCCTATGAGCGGGCGGGAAGGAACCTCGGCGAGCCCGCTGGATGGGAGTTGGCTGAGGCCGAGGGGCGCCTCGAGGCCCAGGGCGTCCTGGAGCGACTCGCCAGCATGGCTTTGTATGAATTCGGCGAGAACAGAGACGACTGGCCGATGGCCTTCGACGAAGAGGGGTTCCTCACCGCTTTAAGTGCGGAGGGGAAGAGTTTTGATGGTGGCATCAGCATTCGCGTGTGGCCGAATGACCATCCGCCGCCACATGTGCACATTCTGAAGAAATCTGAGCCGGACAGTCAGTACGTGAAGATCAACCTCGAGACTGGCGAATCCGAGGGCGCCCTTCCGTCCTGGGCAAGCCAGAAGCAGTTGAAGAAAATCAAAGAGCTCATCGTCAAGCACCATGAGCTCTTCGAGGGCTGGTGGCAGAAGAATCATGGAGACACCGTCACAATCCTCGACTAGAGCTTCGGTTCGTCGTCTTGTACGAAGGAGCATCCCTGCTTTTTCTCTTGATCGCGTATGTGCCGAAACCAGTCGCCCTGATCCTCCCATTGGTGTCAGCAGTGAGCCCGCACTTCGAGGGGCACCGGTCAAGCACAATGAGCCGGTACTGGCGGCGTTGGCCCTATCGGGCTAGCTAGCCGTGCTCGTTCTCGGTAACTCTCAAAGCGATTGGGGATCTGACTGGTCCTGCGCTGGAGCTACAGTGACTGGAATCTTAATCCTTACGTCCTACGCCAGCCGCAAAACACCGTGACACGAGCTAGACCCCTCCGACTGCGCCTCGCGCCGATGCCTGAGCGTACGCCTCATACGGACGGCTCTTCTGACGAACACTTAGGCGGCAAAGCGTGACCCGCAAATTAAGCAGTGGAAGGGGCTAGTTGCAGTTTCCGGGACCTTAACCGGTTCGTAGGCGTGACACGGGGAGACAATGATTGACATATCGTCCTTTTCTACTAGAGGCATAGGAGCTTCGGGCGCATCAAAGGGGCCGCTTTGCTTCACAGAGAAGTACTTATTAGAGGCACCTCGAAACAAGCTGCCTAACTCTTCCTCCACAGACTGCAGTGCTGCCGGCATAGCGGATTGCTGGATGTGTTCGATCTGATCTTGCGCCCACCACGAGTCCATCCCAGCAGACTGCCCGCACAGAGGGCAGTAGTAGGTGTCGGAATCCTCGGCTTGTTCCGCTTCCTCACTGGCTGGGCCGTGGTGCCATTTGAACCCCTGCGCACAGTGAGGGCACTCACGACGAAGAAAACCGTCATGATCAAGGGGAAAAGATACTGGTACTTCCATTAGGCACCGCTCACAAATTCTGTCTGTTCTATCGCTACGCCGTCAGCCGTCTTTCCGGTGATTAGGATGTTAAAGTAGGGCCTCGACGAGTCTCCGAGGTTCAGGGGCATCCGCTGCAGCGCGACGATTGATTTCCCTTGCGGAAGGTTCGGGACCGGGAAGAAGTCCTCTTGCCTGTACATGTGTTGATCTTCACCTTCAGCTGGGTTCACATCCAGGTCGAAGACATCACCTGGACCGTTGTTCGTGACGATCACATCGCTCATTTTGTTGCCGCCACGTTCATTCAGCCGTGCGGACAAGCGAGGGCGTCCGGAAGCTTCCGATGAGGGGAGCCGCCGCCCCAGCGGTAGCCCCGCTCCAGGGCCAGAAGGTGGTGTAAGGTCGCCGGCTGTATGCCAGTCAGTACCATCAGTGTTTACAGAACACCCGGCCGTCCGTAGGCGAGTTGCGAGTTCCTGACGCTTCTGCGTGGAGTTGTCGAGCCTCACTACGTGCCGGCCGTGTATGTCACTGAAGGTTTTAATCTGGCCTAGTTCCACAATGACCGTGCGACCTGGATCGCGGCCCATCGCCATGCCTGCTTCGAATAGCACGTTTGGGCGGGGCTGCATCTGCGGCGAGCACTCAGGGTCGCCGGGGTAGGTGAGCGACTCATGCAGGTGCGCAATGTCGTCAGGCGTTTGGAGAACGACAATTGCGCTGGCAGCGCCGAACGCGGCGTTCAAGACATCGCCAATGTATGGAGAGCCCTGACCGGTCATCGCGATGGCCTGTGACCACTCAAGCGGGTTCAGGCCAATCGATCTTAGAAAATCGAAAAAAGCTTTTCTAGCTGCTTCGTTGCGACCGTGGATGACAAAGACTGTTCGCGGATCGACCGTCATGATGCTGCTTTCTCGAGTGCCTATATCAACAGTAGCGAGGAGATCTGACAGACCACGTCCTAGATAGCGGTGAGTCAGTTCATCAGCGGGTGTCCGATAGCCGGTGGTCCGTCACCGTGACGATTGTCGTCTACCTCGAAAGAGTCGGAGTGTCCTACTCGCGCTTGGCTGGCCTCAGTCCCGTATGACCCGCCCGATATAACGCCCGGTCAACGTCCCCTATACGGACGCCGATTCGGCTCACGAGCTGGTCCGGGGATGTCTCTAAAAATCTACAGCTTTTTGGGACGCCGCGGGCGCGCTTCGACGTGAGGTTTTGCTCCCCGGAATGACTGGGCTCCTGCTGTCTCGGGAGGTTGTCTCGCCGAGTCCTGTCTTGCGTGCCCTCTCGGTAGGACTTTGTGAAGCAGACCGTCCGAATGAGGCAAGTTGATACACCCCGCGCCAGGAGGACGAGCTAGGACGCGAAGCCGCCCGATGAAGTTCCTGGCGGAAGTAACAGGGGAAGAGCCCGCCCAGAGGAGGACGACCGCCTGCCGTCGTCGCCCTGCGTGGGAACCGGCTGTCACCGACCCTGCGCGTGGAGCTCTCGGCCGACACCGTCGATCCGACCGACGACGCGCAGGTCAGCATGCGATACGTCCTCGTGGACAGCCTCCCAGACAGCACCCGGCGCCTCCTACTCCAGCAGCCGTCCCCCGTGCCCCGGAATGACTGGGCTCGCGCGACGAATCCTGCGAAGAGGACGGCGTTCACCAGCGCACTGCCGAAGCCAGTTGGAAGATCCGGGCCCGGCGCTGCGTCGCTTCCTCGAGCAGCGCACGCTCCTCGGCGGCGTAGTCGGCGTCCCGCCGCCCGCCCAGCATGCGCTGGCGCGTGTAGGCGATGCGGGAGCCGGTCCGGATGAACTCGCGCATGTCCTGCTTCGCTCCGACCGTCCCGGCCCAGGCCAGAGCCTGTGAGCGCCCCGGCCGCGTGGCGAGCATCCGCACCTCTTCCGGCGTGAACCAGCCGGCGAGCGCGTAATCTCCCAGCCGCGCCTCGGTCAACCGCCGCTCGGAACGCCGCAGGAGCACGACGGCGATCACCGCGGCGATGAACAGCGGCACCTGCACCACGAGGTAGAAGAGGAAGAAGTCGTGGAACAGGACGAGGGTCCCGCCGTTCCAGAGCATGTGACCCGCGATCGCGGGGATGAGCCCGAGCACGAATGCGCCGAGGATGCGCCCGTTGCCTCCACCACGGCTGAGCGCTAGACCGAGGACGAACCCGAGGAGCGACGTGAACATGACATGCGCGAAGGGTGAGAACAGGCCACGGAGGATGAACACACCCACGAGGGCACCGGCATTGCCCGACTCCATCACGGCTGAGCCGAAGTAGAGAATGTTCTCGGTGAAGGCGAATCCTGCCGCGACCGTCCCGGCGTAGACGATGCCGTCGATGGGTCCGTCGAAATGGCTGCGGCGGGTGTAGACGAGGATCAGCACCCCGAGGCCCTTGGCGAACTCCTCGACCAGCGGCGCCTGCAGCACGGGCCCGATCAGCTCGGGTGACGTCGTCGCCAGGGCGCTTCCCAGGAGCTCGACCACATAGGTGCCGAGCAGCAGGGTCACGACCACCGAGGCGCCGGCTCCCCACAAGAAGGCGAAGAGGAGGGCGCCGCGCGGTTCAGGGTCCCACTTGTCGATCCAGCGCAGTCCCAGCAGGCAGATCGCCAGGGGTACGAATGCGAGGATGCCGCAGAGCAGGAAGGCGGACGGGCCGAGGGAGAGCGAGAGCAGCAGCAGCACGCCGGCCACGACGAGGGCCGCGATGATCACGAGTAGAACGTTCAGCACGCCCCGGCGCCGGGGCGGCGGCTGGTTCCAGACGGGATGGAACGCCGGCCCACCCGTGCGCAGGGGAGCGGGGTGGTGGTGCCGCACCGTCGTCGTGCCCCACCAGCCCTGGTCCTGATGGTGCAGGTGATGATGCGGCGCCTGCTGTCCGGTGCCGGGAGGGGTGCCCCACCGGGGCCCGCCGACGCCGGGGCCGGGGTTGTTCATAGCCATGGTGCAACCCTAGGGGCAAGCGGCGCTGTGATAGTTTTGACACCGCAACCACCCTTTAAGTTCCGTCCGGTGAGGCGGGGAAGGAGGAAGCGTGTTATGACTTTGCCTGCCTCTGAATCCGGCATCCCCAAGCGCGTTGTTCTCGCAGCAGCAGACATAGACCGAGCACTCACGCGCATCGCCCACGAGATCCTCGAAGCGAACAAGGGCTCGCGCGATCTCGTCCTCCTCGGCATCCCCCGCAGGGGTTTCCCGCTGGCTCAGCGCCTCGCCCAGAAGATCGCAGCCGTGGACGGAAGCGTCGACCCGGACCTCATCACGGGCCAGCTCGACGTCACGATGTACCGCGACGACCTCCGCCGTAATCCGACCCGTACACCCCTCGCCACCCAGCTGCCGCCCTCGGGCATCGACGACAAGGTCGTCGTCCTCGTCGACGACGTGCTGTACTCGGGGCGGACCATCCGTGCCGCGCTGGACGCGCTCGCCGACCTCGGGCGGCCGCGCATCGTCCGGCTCGCCGTCCTCGTTGACCGGGGGCACCGTGAACTCCCCATCCGCGCGGACCACGTGGGCAAGAATCTCCCGACATCGTCCCGCGAGCGCGTGCGCGTCCACCTGGCCGAGATCGACCTGATCGGCGGGTCCGCCGTCGACGAGGTCGTCATCGAGGACCGCGCGTGAAGCATCTGCTCAGCACGCAGGACCTCTCCGCGAGGAACGCCCTGCGCCTGCTGGACGTCGCCGAGGAGATGGCCGCCGTGGGGGAGCGGGAGATCAAGAAGCTCCCTGCGCTGCGCGGTCGGACCGTGGTCAACCTCTTCTTCGAGGACTCGACCCGCACGCGCATCTCCTTCGAGGCGGCCGCGAAGCGCCTCTCCGCGGATGTCATCACCTTCGCGGCGAAGGGCTCCTCGGTCTCGAAGGGCGAATCCTTGAAGGACACTGCGCAGACGCTCGAGGCCATGAGCGCCGACGCCGTCGTCATCCGCCACCCCGCCTCCGGCGCACCGGCCCGCCTCGCGGCCTCGGGCTGGATCGACGCCGCCGTCGTCAACGCGGGGGACGGGACGCACGAGCACCCCACCCAGGCGCTGCTCGATGCCTTCACGCTCCGCAGGCACTGGGCGAAGGTCGGTGGCAATCCGTCGGCGGGGACCACGCTCGCAGGGATGAAGGTCCTCATCGTCGGGGACATACTCCACTCGCGCGTCGCCCGCTCCAACGTGTGGCTCCTCACGACCCTCGGCGCGGAGGTGCTCCTCGCGGGACCGCCCACGCTGCTGCCGGTCGGCGTCGGATCCTGGCCCTGCACCGTGTACTACGACCTCGACGACGCCCTCGCCCAGCGGCCCGACGCCGTCATGATGCTGCGGCTGCAGGCGGAACGCATGAACGCGGCGTACTTCCCGTCCACGCGGGAGTACTCCCGGCGCTGGGGGTTCGACGACGGACGGCTGGCCCTGCTCGACACCATGGGCCTCGACGACACCGTCATCATGCATCCCGGGCCGGTGAATCGTGGACTCGAGATCTCGTCCGCCGCCGCGGATTCGCCACGCTCCACCATCCTCGCCCAGGTGCGCAACGGCGTCTCCGTCCGGATGGCCGCTCTGTATCTGCTGCTCTCGGGGGACCCGCGGGACGAAAAGGATGACGAGAACGACGAGCAGCACCATGAACCACATGACCCGCTGGACACTCATCCCGCGATGACCCCGGAAGGCCGCACGCCGTGAGCCCAGACACCAGCACGACGAACCCCACCGCCGGATCGGCCGAGTACCTCGTCCGGGGTGCGTCGATCCTCGGCGGCGCCGTCGCCGACCTCCTCATCCGCTCCGGCCGCATCGCCGTGGTCGGCCCGGATGCGTCCCAGGAGGCATCGCGCACCGCCCAGATCATCGACGCTGGGGGACTCGTCGCGCTTCCCGGCATGGTGGACCTGCACACCCACCTCCGCGAACCGGGACGCGAGGACGCCGAGACCGTGGAGACCGGTTCGCGTGCTGCGGCGCTCGGCGGCTTCACGGCCGTCCACGCCATGGCCAACAGCTCACCCGTCGCCGACACCGCCGGCGTCGTCGAGCAGGTGTACAGCCTCGGCCTCGCCTCCGGATGGGTCGAGGTCCGACCGGTTGGAGCCGTGACGGTGGGCCTCGGCGGGGAACGCCTCGCCGAACTCGGGGCCATGGCCGAATCCCGCGCCGCGGTCCGCGTCTTCTCCGACGACGGCATCTGCGTCCACGACCCCGTCCTCATGCGCCGCGCCCTCGAGTACGTCAAGGCGTTCGACGGCGTGATCGCCCAGCATGCGCAGGAGCCCCGGCTGACCGAGGGTGCCCAGATGAACGAGGGTGACGTCTCGGCCGTCCTCGGCCTCACGGGCTGGCCCGCCGTCGCGGAGGAGAGCATCATCGCCCGCGACGTCCTGCTGGCCCAGCACGTCGGGTCGCGGCTGCACGTCTGTCACGTCTCCTCCGCAGGATCGGTGGAGATCATCCGCTGGGCCAAGGCGCGTGGCATCGATGTCACCGCCGAGGTCACCCCGCACCACCTGCTCCTGACCGATGAACTGGTCCGCAGCTATGACCCCGTCTACAAGGTCAATCCGCCGCTGCGTACCTCCGACGACGTGCACGCGCTGCGCGCCGCCCTCGCGGACGGCACCATCGATGTCGTCGGCACCGATCACGCACCGCACCCGAGCGAGCACAAGGAGTGCGAATGGGCGCAGGCGGCGATGGGTATGACGGGCCTGGAGACCGCGCTGTCCGTGGTGCAGCACGCCATGGTGGAGAACGGCCTGCTCGATTGGGAAGGCTTCGCCCGCGTCACCTCGGTGACGCCTGCGCGGATCGGCCGGCTGAAGCACCAGGGCCGTCCCCTCGCCGCCGGTGAGCCCGCGAACCTGATCCTCGTCGACCCGGCCGCACGCTGGACGGTCGATCCCTCGTCCATGGCCACGAAGGGCCGCAACAGTCCGTTCCGCGGGCTCGAGCTACCCGGCAGCGTCCGGGCGACCTTCTACGCCGGGCACCCGACGGTCCTCGAGGGGCGCCTCGCGACACCGCGACACGCTCCCGCCGCAGCGATGATCGGGGAGGCGCCGGCATGGAGTATCTAGGCTGGGTGGCCCTGACGCTGGGCATCGTCGTCGTCATCGTCGCGCTCATGGCGCTCGGGTGGCGCAACCGGCTCCGCCGGCAGTCCGACGTCCCCGCGCCGCCCGAGACACCCGGCGACCTGGGACCCGTCCTGTACGAGGCGGCGGGTCAGTACGTCGCGACGACGACGGCGGGCGACTGGCTCGACCGCATCGCGGTCCACGGGCTCGGCCTCCGCGGCAATGCGGTCGCCGCGGTTCATCCCGACGGCGTCGTGATCGACCGGACCGGTGCGCGCACGGTCTTCATCCCGCGGTCGGACCTCATCTCGGTCCAGCTGGTCAGCGGGATGACGGGCAAGTTCGTCGAGAAGGAAGGCCTCGTCGTGATCACCTGGCACCTCGGTACCGAGCGGGTCGATACCGGTTTTCGCACGCGTCACGCAGCCCACAAGGCCCAGCTCGTCGCCGCCGTCGCCGCGCTCCTTCCCGCCGGCTCCCCGGACCGCGCCACCGGTACATCCCACCGAACTCCACCGACCCCCGAAGGCAGGGAACAGCTGTGAGCCACGCTCCATCGAAGGCACCGGTCCAGGCGAAGGCACCTGCGGTGCTCGTCCTCGAGGACGGACGGACCTTCCGCGGCCTCGCGTACGGCGCCGAGGGTACCGCGCTCGGCGAGGCGGTCTTCGCCACCGGCATGACCGGCTACCAGGAGACCATCACCGATCCGTCCTACGCCCACCAGCTCGTGGTGCAGACCGCGCCGCACATCGGCAACACCGGGGTGAACGCCGACGACGCCGAGTCGCGCCGCATCTGGGTGGCGGGCTACATCATCCGAGACGCCGCGCGCCGTCCGTCGAACTGGCGCTCCGAGCAGAGCCTGGAGGACCAGCTACGGGAGCAGGGCGTGGTCGGCATCGAGGGAGTCGACACCCGGGCGATCACGCGGCACCTCCGCGAGCGGGGAGTCATGCGCGCCGGTATCTTCTCCGGCTCCGACTCCGCACGAACGGAGGGCCAGCTGGTTCAGACCGTCATCGCTCAACCGTCCATGACGGGTGCGCGGCTCGCCGAGGAGGTCAGCATCGACGAGGCATACATCGTCGAGCCTGCCGACCACGGCTGGACGGGCGAGCCGAAAGCGACCGTCGCCGCCCTGGACCTCGGCATCAAGGCCATGACACCCAAGCACTTCGCGCGGCGGGGGGTGCGCACCGTCGTCCTGCCCGCGGGTGCCACGTTCGAGGACGTCGTCGCCACGCAGCCCGACGGCGTTTTCATGTCCAACGGCCCGGGTGATCCCGTCACCGCGGATGCCCAGGTGGATCTCCTCCGCCGCGTCCTCGACGCGCGCATACCGTTCTTCGGCATCTGCTTCGGCAATCAGATCTTCGGACGGGCTCTCGGGTTCGGCACCTACAAGCTGCGCTACGGACACCGCGGCATCAACCAACCGGTACTCGACCGCCGTACGGGCAAGGTCGAGATCACCTCGCAGAACCACGGGTTCGCCGTCGACGCGCCGCTCGACGGGCCGGTCGAGGCGCCCGCGGGCTCCTACGGCCGCGTCGAGGTGAGCCACGTGAGCCTGAACGACGACGTCGTCGAGGGCCTCGTGTGCCTGGACCTCCCGGCGTTCTCCGTCCAGTACCACCCGGAGGCGGCCGCCGGTCCCCATGACTCGGCGTACCTGTTCGACCGCTTCATCGACCTGATGCAGGCCACCACGCAGGCTACCGCGCAGGCCACGACGCAGGAGAAGAACTGATGCCCCGCAGAACCGACCTCAAGAGCGTCCTGGTCATCGGCTCAGGCCCGATCGTCATCGGACAGGCCGCCGAATTCGACTACTCGGGCACCCAGGCGCTCCGCGTCCTGCGCGAGGAGGGCCTGCGCGTCATCCTCGTCAACTCGAATCCCGCGACCATCATGACGGACCCCGAGTTCGCCGACGCGACCTACGTGGAGCCGATCACTCCCGACGTCGTCGCGAAGATCATCGAGAAGGAACGCCCCGACGCCCTGTTGCCGACCCTGGGTGGCCAGACGGCCCTCAACACGGCGATCGCCCTCGACAAGAACGGGGTGCTGGAGAAGTTCGGCGTCGAGCTCATCGGCGCGAACATCGCCGCCATCGAGCTCGGTGAGGACCGCGAGAAGTTCAAGGGCGTCGTCGAGCGTTGCGGCGCGGAGTCCGCGCGATCGTCGATCATCCACTCGATCGACGAGGCCCTCGTCGCCGCGGAGGACCTCGGCTACCCGATGGTCGTCCGCCCCTCCTTCACCATGGGCGGTCTCGGCTCCGGCCTCGCGTACACCGAGCAGGATCTGCGCCGGATCGTCGGCCAGGGCCTGCAGTACAGCCCGACGAGCGAGGTCCTCCTCGAGGAGAGCATCCTCGGGTGGAAGGAGTACGAGCTCGAGATGATGCGCGACAGGAACGACAACGTCGTGGTGGTCTGCTCCATCGAGAACGTCGACCCCGTGGGCGTCCACACCGGTGACTCCATCACCGTGGCGCCCGCGCTGACGCTCACCGACCGCGAGTACCAGCGCCTCCGCGACATCTCGATCGCCGTCATCCGCGAGGTGGGCGTGGACACCGGCGGCTGCAACATCCAGTTCGCCGTCGAGCCCGGCACCGGCCGCGTCGTCGTCATCGAGATGAACCCGCGGGTCTCGCGCTCCTCGGCGCTCGCATCCAAGGCCACCGGATTCGCGATCGCGAAGATCGCCACCAAGCTCTCCCTCGGCTACACGCTCGACGAGATCCCGAACGACATCACGCTGAAGACCCCGGCATCCTTCGAGCCGACCCTCGACTACGTGGTGGTCAAGGTGCCGCGCTTCGCCTTCGAGAAGTTCCCGGCCGCAGATCCAACGCTGACGACCACCATGAAGTCCGTCGGTGAGGCCATGGCGATGGGCCGCAACTTCACCGAGGCGCTCCAGAAGGCCCTGCGCTCACTCGAGCAGAAGGGCTCCCAGCTGTCCTACGCACCTGTCGCTCCCGAGGACGTCGACGCTCTCGTCGAGGCCTCGAAGCGCCCCACCACCGAGCGTCTCTCCCAGGCGCACCGCGCCCTGCTCGGCGGCGCGAGCGTGGATCGTCTGCACGAGGCCACCGGGATCGATCCGTGGTTCCTCGACCAGCTCGTCCTGCTCAACGAAGTGGCCGAGGAGGTGCGAACGGCCCCGAACCTCACCGAGGACGTGCTGCGGCTCGCCAAGCGCCACGGATTCTCCGACGAGCAGATCGGAGCGCTCACCCACACGCCCGACGCCGTCGTGCGCGGAGTGCGGCACGCCCTCGGGATCCGACCGGTCTTCAAGACGGTGGACACGTGCGCCGCTGAGTTCGCCGCCTACACGCCCTATCACTACTCGTCCTATGACGAGGAGGACGAGGTGGCGCAGCACGAGAAGCAATCCATCATCATCCTCGGCTCCGGTCCCAACCGGATCGGGCAGGGCATCGAGTTCGACTACTCGTGTGTCCACGCGACGATGGCCCTGCGGGAGGCCGGCTACGAGACCGTCATGGTCAACTGCAACCCCGAGACCGTCTCCACGGACTACGACATCTCCACGCGCCTCTACTTCGAGCCGCTGACCCTCGAGGACGTCCTCGAGGTCATCGCGGCCGAGCAGCGCACGGGTGGCGTGCTCGGCGTGTTCGTCCAGCTGGGAGGCCAGACCCCGCTGAAGCTCGCGCAGGAACTCGCCGACGCCGGGATTCCCATCCTCGGCACCTCGCCGGAGGCGATCGACCTCGCCGAGCATCGCGGCGCCTTCAGCCGGGTGCTCGACGCCGGTGGCCTCATCGCGCCGAAGAACGGCACCGCGGTGTCCTTCGAGGACTCGAAGAAGATCGCCGACGAGATCGGGTACCCCGTCCTCGTCCGGCCTTCGTACGTGCTGGGCGGCCGTGGCATGGAGATCGTCTACGACGAGGCGAACCTCTCGCGCTACATCGCCAACGCCACGGAGATCACCGAGGCCCACCCCGTCCTGATCGATCGCTTCCTCGAGGACGCCATCGAGATCGACGTCGACGCGCTCTACGACGGCACGGAGATGTACCTCGGCGGCATCATGGAGCACATCGAGGAGGCCGGCATCCACTCCGGTGACTCCGCTTGCGTCCTGCCGCCCATCACGCTGGGCGCCGACGTGCTGCAGCGTGTCCGTGAGGCCACGCTGGCCATCGCCGAGGGTGTCGGGGTACGCGGACTCATCAACATCCAGTTCGCCCTCGCCTCGGACGTCCTGTACGTGCTGGAGGCGAACCCCCGGGCCTCGCGTACCGTGCCCTTCGTCTCGAAGGCCACGGGCGTGCAGCTCGCCAAGGGTGCTGCGCTGATCGGGACCGGCGTCACGATCGCCGACCTGCGCGGTCGCGGGCTCCTGCCCGCCCGGGGCGACGGCGGATCCCTCCCGCTCGATGCGCCGGTCTCCGTCAAGGAGGCAGTCCTGCCGTTCAGCCGCTTCCGCACTCCGGAGGGCACGGTCGTCGATTCGCTGCTCGGTCCTGAGATGCGCTCCACGGGCGAGGTCATGGGCATCGACAAGTACTTCGACACGGCCTTCGCGAAGAGCCAGGCGGCCGCGAACGCGGCCCTGCCGATCGAAGGCAGGGTCTTCGTGTCCGTCGCCAACCGGGACAAGCGGTCCATCGTCATGCCGGTCAAACGGCTGGTGGACCTCGGCTTCGAGATCGTGTCGACCGGAGGCACCGCGGACGTGCTGCGCCGCAACGGCATCCAGGCGACGACGGTCCGCAAGGTCGCCGAGGGAGTCGGCGCCGGAGGCGAGGGCACCGTCGTCGACCTCATCACCGAGGGTCGGATCGACATGATCATCAACACGCCGTCCGGTGGTCAGGCGCGCGGTGACGGCTACGAGATCCGCGCCGCCGCGACGTCGTACGGCCTTCCGGTCATCACGACCATCCCCGAGGTGGGGGCGGCAGTGCAGGCGATCGAAGCCATGCGCTCGTACGAGTGGTCGGTCACGAGCCTCCAGGAGCACGCAGCCAACCTCCGCGCATCGACCGAGGCGCGCGATGCCTCCTGAGGGGGGCATCGCAGCTCCGCGGGCTCCCTTCGGGGAACGCCTCGCCGCGGCGCGCGATGCCAGGGGGAGCCTGTGCGTCGGCATCGACCCGCACCCGGCGCTGCTGTCCGCCTGGGGGCTAAAGGACTCGCCCGCCGGTCTCGAGCGGTTCTCGCTGACGGTGCTCGACGCCGTCGGGCCGGTGACCGCAGCCCTCAAGCCGCAGGTCGCGCTCTATGAGCGCCACGGCGCACGTGGGCTCGCGGTCCTCGAGACCCTGCTCGCGCGGGCCGCTGATGCCGGTTTCCTGACGATCGCGGATGCCAAACGCGGCGACATCGGTTCCACGATGCAGGCCTACGCCGACGCCTGGCTGGGGGAGGGCCGACCCCTGGCCGCGGACGCCGTCACCCTCAATCCCTACCTCGGATTCGAGTCGCTGCGGCCCGCCCTCGATCTGGCCCGCGCGACGGGGCGCGGTGTCTTCATCCTGGCCCTGACGTCCAATCCGGAGGGCCGCTCCGTCCAGCACACGGGCGGCGACGAGTCCGTGGCGCGGTCCATCGCCCGCGCTGCCGCCGCCGAGAACGCGGGTTCCGAGCGCGGGCACGCTGGCCTGGTGGTCGGTGCCACGATCGGTGACGCGGCGTGGCGGCTCGGCCTCGACCTGCGCTCGCTGAACGGCCCGATCCTCGCGCCGGGCGTGGGGGAACAGGGTGCCGGGCCGGACGAATTGCGGGCCGTCTTCGGGGAGGCGTTACCCTTCGTTCTGCCGACGTCGAGCCGCGCGGTCCTTGCTGCCGGCCCGGACGGAGCGGATCTTCGTGCGACTGCGGAGCGAATGCGCGACCAGCTCGCATGAGGGTGGGGCGCATTGATTTTGGGTACGTGCGCCCGGTAGGTTCGGTTCCAGCCCGACCCCGGAACGTGACCTATCCACACAACGAGCGGCCGGCGCCACACGTGGTGCCGTCCAGCGCAGGGAGCACCAGTGAGTCTGAAGCCATTGACGGATGTCGAACGAGCTCAGGCGCGCGAAAAGGCGACGACGGCGCGGGCGGTCCGGGCGGACATCAAGTCGAGGCTGAAGACCGGTAAGCTTTCCGTTGCGGACGTGATCGAGAATCCCGGCGACGACGACGCCGTGGGTCGCCTCAAGGTCCTGGACCTCCTCAAGGCACTGCCCGGCGTCGGAGATGTACGGGCGGCGGCCATCATGGCGGAGGTGGGTATCGCGGGGACGCGTCGCGTGCGTGGCCTCGGCATCCATCAGCGCAAGGCCCTCATCCAGTACCTCGAACACCACCACTCCGGCTCGGCCAAGAAGTAAGGAAGCGTCTGTGTCACAGCCCCGGTTGACAGTCCTGGCCGGCCCCACGGCG
>JAABUN010005681.1_pt1 | contig 15201 bp, 15 predicted proteins | sample 5559311 | NCBI WGS metagenome assembly JAABUN01 (sample SAMN10711877, study PRJNA513370) | rock metagenome | isolation source: Antarctica rocks | place: Antarctica: Victoria Land, Siegfried Peak sud | reverse complement strand
ATGCGGCAACACCGCCTCGAACTTCGCCCGCAACGACGTCACCACATGGATTCCAATGGCCATACACCACTATCTCACCCAAACCACGAATAGACGTGCTTATTTAATGACGAGTCCTAAGACACAGGTTGCTTGGCGGCGAGTTCGTGACAACCCGGATGCCTACGTCCGCCGGGTCATGGTCACGACGAATACAGACGTGTGCCGCCGGCAGACGTGGCGAGAGCGGTCGACCGCGACCGTGGGGGAACGCGCCTTCGACGCACAGGGATACGAAGTGGTGGATAACAGGGACCTGCTGCTGCGGGCCCTGCAAGAACTCACGAGCAGGCAGCGGACCATCGTCGTCCTGCGGTACTACGTGCAGTTTTCCGAGGACGAGACCGCCGGGCTAGTCGGCTGCTCCGTCGGCACGGTCAAGAGCACTGCCTCCCGAGCGCTCGCGCAACTGCGCACCAAACTCGCCTCGACAACACCGAAGGAACTCTGCTGATGGACATCGAGCAACTGCTGGCCGACCCAGCCTATGACGTTCCCATGCCTTCCGGGACGCTGGGCTGCATCGATCGCCGGGCACGACGACTGCGACGCCGCCGGGCGGCTCTAACAGTCCTGCCCATCCTGGTCGTCGGCGGAGTTGTTACGACGCTGCTGACTGCACAGCCCGGCATCGGCTTCCGACACGCGCCCTACGGCGCGTCGGCAAGCGCCACCTCCAGCCCGTCACCGCAACCGCCGTCCCTTCCCTACCAGCGTGCAAATCACGCGATGGTCCTAAACTGTGCAATCGGTGTGACCGAGCAGGAGATGCAGCGGTTCGGTGGGTTCGCCTCGATCAGCAACTTCGTCACCGGCGACCCCGTAGAGGACTGCGCAGCACTAATGGTTCTCCAAGGGGTGGGGACGCCTCCCACGTTGACGGCCTACGCGGACGGACATGTTTACCTGACCGTAGTTCCGAGCAGCTGGACGATGCCAGCTTCGTACAAACCTCTCGCCGCTGGCTTCCATGTGGACCTGGCTCGCGTCGCAGCCGAGCACGCGCTCGACGACCCGATCGATGGACCAGCGCCAAGCTCGACACAGTGCCTGTCCCAGAGGGACGCCGTGGACCTCACCCGGACAATACTGAACGAGGTCGGCCTGCCCAGTTACACCATCGACGTACTGGAGCCGGCGCGCGGCGCGGACGGCTCGACCACCTGCGCCTTCGCGATCTTCCCACCAGAAGACGGTACGAAGGTACTCATCCAAGGCGGCGACAACTTGCCGCCCACCGGCAGCGGGCCCACCTACCGCTTCATTAATCTGCTCCGGCGCGACGTGGCGGGACGCTGCCTCAGCGCTGTCGCAGCCGAAGCCAAGGTCAAGGACGACGCTCGCTCAGCCGGGCTGTCGACCCGCCAGTACACCATCGTCAACCGCGCGGACAGAGGTGGCGACTGCACACGAGTCGATCTTGCCGATGGCGGCCGCGCAACGGTCGTCCTGCGATCAGCGCCACTGCCCTGACGCGCGACGGCTGCCGGACACCAGGTGCGGAGGGGGACACCCCGGCATTCTCAGGTTCATCTGAAACCATCCCCCGTCGGCGGTGGAACTGTCCGACGCTCCGATCCCGGACGCACCGTCCGGCTTTGAGAACTGGTTCCCTGGGCAAGCCACCGCTGCCGCGCTTCGACCACGCCTAGGAGTGCGGACAACGGCTCGCCGGCGACCAATGATGCCCCAGACTGCCAACGACTCGGCCGACACGTCGGCCCCGGCGCCGCATGCCCCGACTGCTCGCTGGCGTAGACAACCCGCATGAAGACCTGGTTCGCCTCCAGCTCGAGCCGATCAAGCGGAAATGGTTTGCAGAAACGGTGTACAAACGTCGCATGACACGGCGAGAGGCCGCTTCTCAAACGCGAGAAACGGCCCCTGACCTGCGACTTCTTCGGTCGGGCTGACAGGATTTGAACCTGCGACCCCTTGACCCCCAGTCAAGTGCGCTACCAAGCTGCGCCACAGCCCGCTGACCTCGCGGCCCGACTATACAGGGATGGCGACGGGCACGATCACACCGACACCTGGTCGACCACCATCGGAGTCGACGCGAAAACAGCGGGCCGCTGGCGGTGCGGGCGTGGATGCTACGCCACGACCACCTTCCACGACGCGCTGTACGTTGCGCTCGCCGCTGCGCTGGAGCGCTCAGCCCTTGCGGCGCTTCTCGCGGACCCTGACGCTGACCTCGATGGGGGTGCCGGTGAACCCGAACGTCTCGCGCAGGCGGCGCTCGATGAACCGGCGGTAACCCGCTTCGAGGAACCCGCTGGCGAACACCACGAACCGCGGCGGGCAGGTCGCCGCCTGGGTCGCGAACAGGATGCGCGGCTGCTTGCCGCCGCGCACCGGGTGGGGATGGGCGGCCACCATCTCGCCGAGGAAGGCGTTCAGCCGACCGGTGGGGATGCGGGTGTCCCACGACTCCAGGGCCGTGTCGAGCGCCGGCACCAGCTTGTCGAGGTGGCGGCCGGTGAGCGCCGAGACGTTCACCCGCGGCGCCCATGGCACCTGCACGAGCTCGGACTCGATCTCGCGCTCGAGGTAGTACCGGCGCTCCTCGTCGATGGTGTCCCACTTGTTGTAGGCGATCACCAGGGCGCGGCCGGCGTCGATGACCTGCTGGACGACCCGGATGTCCTGCTCGCTGATCGGGGTCCCCGCATCGATCAGGACGACGGCGACCTCGGCCTTCTCCAGCGCCGTCTGGGTGCGCAGCGAGGCGTAGAAGTCGGCGCCGCGCGTCTGGTGCACACGGCGCCGGATACCGGCGGTGTCGACGAAACGCCAGGTGCGGCCGGCGATCTCGACCAACTCGTCCACCGGATCGCGGGTCGTGCCGGCGACGTCATCGACGACGACCCGCTCCGACCCGACCACCTTGTTCAGCAGGCTGGACTTGCCGACGTTCGGGCGCCCCACCAGGGCCACCCGCCGGGGGCCGCCCTCGGCGTACGCGCCGCCGACCTGGGAGAACTCGGGGAGGACGGCGAGGCACGCGTCGAGCAGGTCGCCGCTGCCCCGACCGTGCAGCGCCGACACGGCATGCGGCTCACCCAGGCCCAGCGACCACAGCATCGCGGCGTCCGCCTCGGCCCGGGCGTCGTCGACCTTGTTCGCGACGAGCACGACCGGCTTGCCCGAGCGCCGAAGCACCTTGACGACGTCCACGTCGGTGTCGGTCTCACCGACCGTCGCGTCGACGACGAACATCACCGCGTCGGCCAGCTCGATGGCGATCTCGGCCTGCTCGGCGACGCGCAGGTGCAGGCCGGTGACGTCGCGCTCCCAGCCGCCGGTGTCGACGATGGTGAAGCGGCGGCCGGTCCACTCCCCCTCGTAGGCGACTCGGTCGCGGGTGACACCCGGGACGTCCTCGACGACGGCCTCGCGGCGCCCCAGCACCCGGTTGACCAGCGTGGACTTGCCGACGTTCGGGCGGCCGATGACCGCGAGGACGGGGAGGGGGCCGCTCTGGGCTCGGGGCGCGCCGCCCCCCTCGGCGAGCTCGAGCAGCGCCTGGTCCTCGTCCGAGAGGTCGTAGTCGGCCAGGCCCGCGCGCAGACCGGTGGCGACGTGCGCCGACTCGTCCGGCGCCAGGTCGGGTGTGGGGGTGGTCACGAGGCGTCCTCCAACCCCGCGTGGGGGGTGTCGTAGATGGCGATGCCGGTACGCGCGGCGCTGGTGCGCACGTGGTCGGCGAGCGTCGACCGCACCTGTTCGGTGAGCAGCCGGCTGGCCTCGCGTCGGGGCAGCCCGGGTGGTGTGGTGAGGGTGAAGGGGTCGCCGAAGACGACGGCGAGCCGGTGGCCCGGGCGCGGTGGGCGACTCACGCTCGACCCCACCGGCCGGGTGCCGAGGCAGGCCACGGGCACGATGGGCGCGCCGCTGGCCATGGCGAGGAACGTCACCCCGGCGTGCACGGCCGCGACGTCACCGCGCCCACGGCTGCCTTCGGGGAACACCCCGACCACTCCCCCGCGCCGCAGCACGGCCAGGGCCGTGGTGATCGCCGTGCGGTCCGCGGAGGACCGGTCGATCGGGATCTGCCCCATCTGGTTCAGGATCCAGCCCGAGAGGCCGTGGAACAGCTCCTGCTTGACCACGAAGTGGGCGGGGCGCGGCGCCAGGCCGTACACCAGCGGGCCGTCGATCAGGCCCGTGTGGTTGGAAGCGAGCAGCACCGGTCCGGTAGTCGGCACACGGTGCCCGTCGATCGTCGTACTGCGGTAGAAGCCATGGAACACGCCCTGCCACACCCGTCGGCCCACCGCGGCGCGCAGCGGCGCCGGTGCCGTCACGACGGTGTTCACGAGGCCCCCACCGGGCGACGACCGGTGACCTGCTCGACGAGCGCGAGCACCGCGTCCACGACCTGGCCGAAGTCCAGGGCCGAGGAGTCGATGGTGACCACGCCATCGGCCGCGGACACGAACCGCGACACGGTGGAGTCGTCGCGGTCGCGACGCACGACCTGGTCGTGGGTCGCGGCGATGGCCTGGTCGTCGGCGTGCCCGTGCAGCTCGATCGCGCGGCGTTCGAGCCGGGTCCGCTCGGTGGCCGTGAGCAGCACCCGCACGGCGGCGTCGGGCGCGACGACCGTGGTGATGTCGCGGCCCTCGGCAACGGTGCCGGCGGGGTCGGCGTCGATCAGCTCGCGCTGGCGACGACGCATCTGCTCGCGCACCGCCAGGTTCGTGGCGACCAGGCTCACCTGCTCGCTGACCGCCGTCGTACGGATCTGCTCGCTCACGTCGGCGCCGTCGACCTCGACCCGGGGGTCACCGGGATCCATGGCGATCACCAGCGGCAGCACCGCGCCGGCCGCTGCCGTCGCGTCGGCGTCCCGCAGGTCGACCCCTCGGTCCAGGCACCACCAGGCCAGGGCGCGGTACATGGCTCCGGTGTCGAGGTAGGCCAGGCCCAGCCGACGGGCGACCTCACGCGAGACGCTGGACTTGCCCGACCCGCTCGGCCCGTCCACGGCGATGACGAGGGCGCTGGTGCGACCCTCGACTGCGCTTTCGGGCATGCTCACAGCGGGTACTCCTCGAACCGGGGACGGCCAGCAGCCTAGTCGAGGATCACCCCTGCACGTTCCAGCCGAGCTCGCGTAAGGCCAGCACGAGGCGCTGTTCGGCGGCAGGCAGGACGGCGACCTCGGCCAGCCCGACCGGCTGACCCTCGCTGTGCTCGATCCGCAGGTCCTCCAGGTTGACCTCGGCCGCCCCGATGTCGCGCAGCAACCGGCCGAGCTCGCCCGGGCGGTCGGGGACCAGCACCACGACGTACGCGTATGACGTCGGCGCGGAGCCGTGCTTGCCGGGGATGCGCGCCTGGCCGACGTTGCCGTCCGCCACCAACCCGGCGATGGTGGCGCGGGCGCCGGTCGCGGTGCCGTCGGCCAGGTCGTCCAGCGCGGTGAGCAGCCGGGTCAGGTCGGCGTGCACCCCGCGAAGCGTCCGGACGACGGCCGTGGAGTTGCCGGCCAGGATCTGCGTCCAGAGTTCGGGGTCGCTCGCCGCGATCCGGGTGACGTCACGGATGCCCTGCCCGGCAAGGGCTACCGCGCTTTCCGGCAGGTCACGCAGCCGCGCCGCGACCAGGCTCGCGGCGATCTGCGGCACGTGTGAGACGACGGCGACGGCCCCGTCGTGGTCGACGGCGTCCATGACCGAGACGGTGGCACCCAGCGCGACGGCGACGTCGCGCACGACGGCCACGGCCTCGTCGGCGGACTCCCACGACGGCGTCAGCACCCAGGGCCGTCCGACGAACAGATCGGCGCGCGCGGCCACCGGCCCCGACCGCTCGCGGCCGGCGAGTGGGTGCCCGCCGACGTACCGGGTGAGGTCAGAACCGCCGTGCCGCAGCGCTTGCAGCGGACCGTCCTTGACGCTCGCGACGTCGGTGACCACGGCCCGCGGGTGCGCCACCAGCTCGGCGGCCACGACCTCGGCGACGACGTCGGGTGGCGCGGCGACCACGACCAGGTCGGGATCGTCGTCCGGGCGGGCGAACCGGCCTGCTCCGAGGTCGCGGGCCAGTGCCTGCGTCGTCGGTGAGGGGTCGGTGAGCACGACGTCGCTTCCCTTGCCGCGCAACGCCAAGCCGATGCTGGTGCCGATCAGGCCGGTGCCGACGACCTTGACGACCGAGGGCAAGCTCACTGGGCCAGATCGCGACGCAGGGCCACCGCGCCGCGCAGGTAGACATGCCGGACGTCGGCGCGGGGCACCGCCAGCTCGGCGTGGGCCAGCAGGCGGACGACCCGCGGCAGGGCACCCGGGACGTCGATCTCGGTGGTGCACAGCAACGGCACGTCGCCGAGGCCCAGCTCACGAGCCGCCAGCGCCGGGAACTCGCTGCGCAGGTCGGCGGTGACGGTGAACACGATCGAGATCAGGTCGTCGGTGGGCAGGTCGTTGGCGCGCAGCACCTCTGAGACCAGCTCGCGGGTGCACTCCAGGAGGTGCTCGCGCTCGTCGACGTCCAGCTGGATGGCGCCGCGGATGCCCCGGACGGCCATCACATGTCGACGGCGCCGAACAGCGCGCCGATCTCTTGGCTGTTGAGCACCCGCCACCGGCCGGGCCGCAGGTCGCCGAGACGCACCGGACCGACCTGAACGCGCACCAACCGCTCGACCGGGTGCCCGACCGCCTCGAGCGCACGGCGCACGATGTGCTTGCGGCCCTCGTGCAGCACGACCTCGACGAGCGCCTTGCCGGGCTGGCTGTCGATGATCTTGAAGCTGTCGACCCGCACGGGGCCGTCGTCGAGCTCGACGCCGTCCCGCAGCCGCTGGCCGACATCGCGCGCCACCGGCCCGGACACCTCCGCCAGGTACGTCTTGGGGACGCCGTACGACGGGTGCTGCAGCCGGTGGCCGAGCTCGCCGTCGTTGGTCAGCAGGATCAGGCCCTCGGTGTCGGAGTCCAACCGCCCGACGTGGAACAGCCGCTCGGGACGGTCGTAGACGAAGTCGCCGAGCGAGACCCGCCCCTGCTCGTCGCTCATGGTCGAGACCACGCCGGCCGGCTTGTTGAAGGCGAAGTAGATGCGCGTGTCGTCCAGCTGCAGGCGGACACCGTCGACGTGCACCACCTGGCGGGCCGGGTCGATCCGGACCCCCTGGTCGCGTACGACGTGCCCGTCGACCTGCACCCGGCCGGCGTCGATCAGGATCTCGCTCTTGCGGCGGCTGCCGACACCGGCCTGGGCCAGGATCTTCTGCAGCCGCACACCGTCGGGGTCGTGGACGTCGACCGACACCTCGGGCACGGGAGCCTGGCGCCGTACCGGGCGGCGGGTGGCCCAGGACTTCGTGCCGGACGTCGGCGCGCGGCCGGTGCCCTGCGCCTTGCCCCGCACCGGGCGGGGCGTCTTGGCCGGGGGCGCCTGCTCGCTGTCGGGACGGGGCCGCTCGGACGAGCCGCGCGGACGGGTGGCGCTGGGTCGGCCGGTGGCCGGCTTGCCCGTGCTGGGTCGGCCGGTGGCCGGCTTGCCCGTGCTGGGTCGCCCGGTGGCCGGCTTGCCCGTGCTGGGTCGCCCGGTGGCCGGCTTGCCCGTGCGGGGCTTGCTCGACCCCGCGGGTCGGGCACCGGACCGGCCAGGGGCGCCGCCGCGCGAGCCGGCGCCCGCACGGGGTCGTCCCCCGGGTGAGCCGGACCGTCCTGCGTCCCTGCGTCCCTCACTCATGCCAGGCCTCCGTCGTGCATCTCGTCCAGCAGGTCGACCTCGGGCAGGTACGGGGCCAGGGCCGGCAGGTCGTCGACGCTGCGCAGCCCCAGCCGCTCGAGGAAGTACGTCGTGGTGGCGTACAGGATCGCACCGCTTTCACCGTCCGTGCCCCGCTCCTCGACCAGGCCGCGGGTCAGCAGGGTGCGCACCACCCCGTCGACGTTGACGCCGCGCACCGCCCCGACCCGTGCGCGGCTGACCGGCTGGCGGTAGGCGATCACGGCCAGGGTCTCGAGCGCGGCCTGGGTCAGGCGGGCCCGCTGGCCGTCCAGCACGAAGCGCTCGACGACCGGGGCGTAGTCGGAGCGGCTGAACACCCGCCACCCTCCGGCCACCTCGCGCAGCTCGAAACCGCGAGCTCCCTGGTCGTAGTCGGCGGCCAGGTCGTGCAGCAGCAGGTCGACCTCGGCGACCGGCAGCTGCAGCACCGAAGCCAGCGCCAGGAGGGTGAGCGGCTCGTCGACGACCATCAGCACCGCCTCGACGGCGCCGCGGGCGCCCGAGGGCAGGGAGTCCAGGTCGAGCGTCTGGGGCTCGAGCGGCTCGTCGGTCTCGCTCACGGGCGGGGCTCCGGTTCGTCCTGGTCGGCGTCGGGCGGGTCGGCGTCGGGCGGGTCGAGGTCGTCGAACTCGCCGCTGACCTCGACCTCACCGACCTGGTGGCCGGTCCAGCTGATCGTCAGCTCGGCGAGCGGCCCGTGCTGCTCGAAGCTGACCGACCCGTCCCGGAACAGCTCCAGCAGGGCGAGGAACCGGGCGACGACGACGTCGGTGCCGTCGGCGTCCGAGGTCAGGGACCGAAAGGTCGCCGACCCGCGGCGGCGCAGCCGGGAGACCAGCAGCGCGGCCTGCTCGCGCACGCTGACCGTGGGCGCGTGGAGGTGGTCTAGGCCCACGGTGGGCAGCTCGCGCGGTGCGAGCGCGCCGGCGGCCAGCGCGGCGAGCTGTTCGGGGGTGATGCCCATGATCAGCTCGGGCAGCAGCGCCGCAATCTGCGGGTCGAGGGGCACCGACCGGGCATGCCGACGTCCGGTCTGCACCAGGTGCGCGGCGAAGACGTCGGCCACCTGCTTGAAGGCCCGGTACTGCAAGAGGCGGGCGAACAACAGGTCACGGGCCTCGAGCACGGCCAGGTCGTCCTCGTCCTCGACGCTGGCCGAGGGCAGCAACCGGGCCGCTTTCAGGTCCAGCAGCGTCGCCGCGACGACGAGGAACTCGGTGGCCTGGCCAAGGTCCCACGCCGACCCCGCGGCGCGGATGTGCGCCACGAACTCGTCGGTGACCTCGGCCAGGGCTACCTCGGTGATGTCGAGCTGGTGCTTGCCGATCAACCCGAGCAGCAGGTCGAAGGGGCCCTGGAAGACGTCCAGGTGCACCTGGAAGGGGCTCGACCTGCCTCGGCCGGTCAGCAGCGGCGACGGCTCGAGCGGGGCGTCGGTCACGACGGCCACCGGGTGCTCAGGCGACGTCGCCGCGGGCGATGAGCTCGCGGGCCAGCTGGCGGTAGGCCTCGGCGCCGGCGTGGGTAGCTGCGTAGACCGTGATCGGCTCGGCGGCCACGGTGGCATCGGGAAACTTGACGGTGCGGCCGATGACGGTGTGGAAGACGGTGTCCCCGAAGGCCTCGACGACCCTGGCGACCACCTCGCGGCTGTGCAGGGTGCGCCCGTCGTACATCGTGGCCAGGATGCCGTCGATCTCCAGCTTGGGGTTGAGCCGGTCCTGTACCTTCTCGATCGTCTCGACTAGCAGCGCCACACCACGCAGGGCGAAGAACTCGCACTCCAGCGGGATCACCACCCCGTGCGCCGCGGTCAGGGCGTTGACGGTGAGCAGGCCGAGCGAGGGCTGGCAGTCGATGAGCACCACGTCGTAGTCGTCCACGATCGGGCGCAGCGCCCGGGCGAGCACCATCTCGCGGGCCACCTCGCCCACCAGCTGCACCTCGGCGGCCGACAGGTCGATGTTGGCCGGCAGCAGGTCCAGGCCCGCGACCGCCGTCGTCCGCACCGCCGCCCGCACGTCGGCGCCCCGGTCCATCAGCAGGTTGTAGACGGTCACGTCCAGCTCGTGCGGGTTGATGCCCAGCCCGACCGAGAGGGCGCCCTGCGGGTCGAAGTCGACGAGCAGCACCTTGCGGCCGACCTCGGCCAGCGCGGCGCCCAGGTTGATCGTCGTCGTGGTCTTGCCGACGCCGCCCTTCTGGTTGCACATCGCGATGATCCGGGCCGGGCCGTGGGAGGCCAGCGGCTGCGGCTCGGCGAACGAGGGCATCGGGCGGTTGGTCGCCCCCAGCTGGCCGGCGCCGGCGTGCTCGGTGCCGGGCAGCTGGCTCTGGGTGACGCCCGTGGGGGTCGGGGCGGCAGCGGCCAAGACGTCGGTCGGGGGCTGCTCGCTCACGAGGTGGTCCACTCTCCGGGCTGGGTGGGGCGATCGGGCGGTGCGACGCACGCGACCCTAGTCGTGCCGGTCACGCCCCTTCAAGGCAGCCACGCGCCGGGCCGACGTCCGTCCCCGATGACGCGGGTGGCGGGTCACAGAGCACGGGGGTGGGCGGCGGCGTACACCTCGCGCAGCCGCTCGGCGGTCACCAGGGTGTAGATCTGGGTGGTGGTCACCGACGCGTGCCCCAGCAGCTCCTGCACGACCCGGACGTCGGCGCCGCCGTCCAGCAGGTGGGTCGCGAACGAGTGGCGCAGCGTGTGGGGACTGACGTGGCCGCCCAGCTGGGCGCGGTCGGCGGCGACCCGCAGCACCGACCAGGCGCTCTGTCGCGAGAGCCGGCCACCGCGCGTGTTGAGGAACAGCGCCGACGTCCCGGTGCCGGCTGCGGCGAATCCGGGCCGCGCTCGCACCAGGTAGGCGTGCAGGGCGCTGCGGGCATAGGACCCGAGGGGCACCAGCCGCTGCTTGCCGCCCTTGCCGCGAAGGAGAGCCGACCCGGCGTCCAGGTCGACGTCGTCGACGTCCAGCCCGGTGGCCTCGCTGATCCGGGCCCCGCAGCCGTACAGCGTCTCGAGCAGGGCGCGGTCGCGCCACGAACCTGGCGTGTCGCCCACCGAGGCGGCCTCGAGCAGCCGCTCGACGGCGTCCGTGCTGATCGCCTTGGGCAACCGCTGAGCCGAGCTGGGTGGTCGGACGTCGGCTGCCGGGTCGACGCCGGCGACGCCCTCGAGCACCATGAAGCGGTGCAGTCCGCGCACCGACACCAGACACCGGGCGGCCGAGCTCGCGGTCTGCGGCGGATGGGACTCATCACCCTCACGAAGGTGGGTGACGAACGCGGTCACGTCGGCCTCGACCACGCTCGTGAGGTCGTCGACGCCGCGATCAGCCAAGAACCGCTCGTAGCGGGCGAGGTCGCGCCGGTAGGAGAGCAGGGTGTTGAGCGCAGCACCACGCTCGACGTCCAGGTGCTCGAGCCAGCCCTGGACGGCACGGTGCGTCGAGGCCGAGCCGGTCACCGTCACGGGGTGACATAACCATACCCGGCGGCCGTGGTGCGTGAGGCGCGACCGCGGGTCAGGCCAGGACGTCGGCCAGCGCGGTCGCGCGCAGACCGTGGGCCTCGGCGACCGGCCCGTAGGTCACCTCGCCGTCGTACGTGTTCAGCCCGAGAGCGAGCGCCGGGTCGGCGTGCAGCGCGTCCCGCCAGCCGCGGTCGGCCAGCTCGACGGCGTACGGGAGCGTCACGTTGGTCAGGGCGTACGTCGAGGTGTGTGGCACCGCGCCCGGCATGTTGGCCACGCAGTAGAAGACCGAGTCGTGCACCGTGTACGTCGGGTCGGCGTGGGTGGTGGGTCGCGAGTCCTCGAAGCAGCCGCCCTGGTCGATCGAGATGTCGACGAGCACGCTGCCCGGCTTCATCCGCGAGACCTGCTCATTGGTCACCAGGGTCGGGGCCTTGGCCCCGGGCACCAGGACCGCACCGATCACCATGTCGGCGTCCAGGATCGCCCGCTCGACCTCGTAGGCGTTGGACGCGACGGTCTGGCAGTGCCCCTGGTAGATCGCGTCGGCCTGGCGCAACCGGGTGATGTTGCGGTCGAGCAGCAGCACCTCCGCCTGCATGCCGAGGGCGATCGCCGCCGCGTTCATGCCCGAGACCCCGGCGCCGATGACGACGACCTTGGCGGCGTAGACACCCGACACACCGCCCATCAGGACCCCGCGGCCGCCCTGGGCGCGCATCAGGGTGTGGGCGCCGACCTGGGGGGCGAGCCGGCCGGCGACCTCGCTCATCGGCGCGAGGAGCGGCAGGCTCCGGTCGGGCAGTTCGACCGTCTCGTAGGCGATGCCGGTGACCTTGCGGCGCACCAGCTCGGCGGTCAGTGCCGAGTCGGCAGCCAGGTGCAGATAGGTGAACAGCGTCTGCCCCTCGCGCATCCGCCCGTACTCGCTGGCGACCGGCTCCTTGACCTTCAGGATCAGCTCACCGCGTTCCCAGACCTCGTCCGCGGTGGTCAGGATCGTCGCGCCGGCCGCGACATAGTCGGCGTCCACGATGGATGACCCGACGCCCGCGTCCTGCTCGACGAGCACCTCGTGGCCGTGCCGCACCAGCTCGTGCACACCGCTGGGAGTGATGGCGACGCGGTACTCGTTGTTCTTGACCTCGCGGGGGATGCCGACCAGCACGTCGATGCACGTCCTTCGAGCCTCGTGGGCCGACCGGGTGCCACCTCCTGGTGACCGCCCGGCGGGAGCCGACCACCGGGGACGACCGCGGCGGAGTCTAGCCACTGCGTCAGACTGGGCAGATGGTCCTCTACGCGTCCTCCCCCGTCCGCCGGGCCCGCCAGGTCGCGACGGACCTGCTCGTCCTGGTCTGGGTCTTCGCGGCCGTCCGGGCGGGCCAGGCGGTGCATCAGGCGACCCTGCGACTGGCTGAGCCCGGGCGTCAGCTCGAGGCGGCCGGCCGTGACATCGGGACCAACCTGCGCGCAGCGGCCGAGCAGGTCGGCGGACTGCCACTGGTCGGTGGTGACCTGCGGGGGGCGCTGGACCGTACCGCCGCGTCGGCCGGCACGCTGGTCAGCGCCGGCCAGGAGCAGCAGTCCGCGGTGGGCCGGCTGGCTGTGCTCCTGGGCGTGCTGATCGCCGTGGTGCCGATCCTGCTCGCGCTGGGCCTGTGGTTGCCCGCACGGGTGCGCTTCATCCGTCGAGCTGGTGCGGCGCAACGGTTCCTGGACGCCGACGCCGACCTCGACCTGTTCGCGCTGCGGGCGATGGCCCACCAGCCGCTGCACGTGCTGGCGCGGATCAGCGACGACCCGGCAGGTGCCTGGCGGCGCGGCGACCCGGCCGTCGTCCGCGAGCTGGCCGTGCTCGAGCTGCGCAGCGTCGGCCTGCGCCCCCCACGGCCCTGACCGGCTTCAGACCCAGCTGCGCAGCATGGCCTCGCGTGCCGCCAGCGTCTGCCCCTGGACGACGAGGAACAGGGCCTCGCGGGCCCAGCGCTGGGCCGGGTCGTCGATCGCCATCGACCCTCCGGCCCCGGCGGCCACGAGCGCGGCGGTCGCGTCCAGGCACAGCCGCTGGGCCCGGACGCGCAGTGCCAGGGCAGCCGCGGGATCTGAGCCCGGGTCCTCGGCGAGGGCATCGGCCGCCGCCCGGACGTCGGACAGCCGGCTCTGCAGCCGGGCGGCCACCTCACCGGCTGGTCGCAGCCCCCGCTGCTCGCCCAGCTCGCCCAACCGGTCGGCCGCGGCCTGCCCCACTCCCAGCACCGCGGGGTTGACGGTGACCGTCGTGCGCAGGTCTGCGGCCTGCCACTGCTGGATCGACAGGCAGGTGATGACCAGCTCGTCCGGCACGACCAGCCCGGACAGCTGCAGCCGCACCGTCGAGGCCGCCGTCATCGCGGCGAGCCGCATCGGCTCGGTGGGCGTCAGGGCGCTGCTCTCGCGGGCCGGCACCAGGGCGAAGACCACCTGCCCGTCCTCGGTGACGCCACCCAGCGCCAGCTCGTCGTTGATGCCCCACCCGGTGTACCAGGGCACCGTCCCGTCGTACCGCCAGCCGGCGCCGACCCGGGCAACCTCGACCGGCCGAACCGGCCAGCGGCGCAGGTGGCTGAACGCGACGCCGGCCACCCGTCGTCCGGTGACGAGGTCATTTCGTGCGGCCAGCAACGGCGTCGAGGTGGCCTCGCCAAGCAGCCGCACCGGGTAGTGGTGCTGCGCCTGGACGAACCAGGTGGAGGCGTCGGCACCTGCCAGCACCTCCTGCACGGCACGGAAGGTGGCCGCCGGCCCGAGGGCGGCGCCGAGCAGCCCGGCCGCGCCGAGGGCGTCCAGGTCGGCGCGGCGCACACCCGACCGGTCGACGTGCGCGGCGCCCGGTGCCAGCAGGTCGTCGGCGAGGCGGTGCGCGGTGGCCAGCAGATCGGTGGCAGGCAGATCGGTGGCGAGCAGATCGGTCACCCGACGAGGATGTCCCAGCCGGTGATGCCGCGCTCATTCTGGGTGCGGTGCGAGCATCACGACATGGAGCTCACCGACGCCATCCGCCGCCGCCGCATGGTGCGGGCCTACGACCCGGACCGGGCCGTGCCGGAGGCGGTGGTGGCCCGGCTGCTCGACCACGCCACCCGGGCGCCCAGCGCGGGCTTCAGCCAGGGGTGGGACTTCGTGGTGCTTCGTGAACCCGTTGCGCGGCAGGCGTTCTGGGATGCAACTCGTGAGGGCTCGGAGCCCGATGCGTGGTTGCGCGGGCTGATGACCGCGCCCCTGCTGATCGTCTGCCTGTCCGACAAGGGCGCCTACCTCGACCGCTACGCCGCCCCCGACAAGGGCTGGGCCGACCGGGACGAGGCGCGCTGGCCGGTCCCCTACTGGGACGTCGACACCGGGATGGCCGCGTTGCTGATGCTGCTCACGGCCGTCGACGCAGACCTCGGCGGGTGCTTCTTCGGGGTGCCGCCGGCCCGTCACGACGCGCTGCGCGCGGCCCTGGCGATCCCCTCGGGCCGCACGCCGGTCGGCGTCGTGAGTGTCGGCCACCCCGCGGCCGACCGCCGCTCGCCGAGCCTGCGGCGGGGACGTCGTCCGGTCGGCGAGGTGGCCCACGAGGGCCGGTTCGGCGTGCCCTTCACCGGGTGAGCCCCGGGGGGTGCGCGAGAATGGCCGGCATGGCCCGCCGATCGTCGTCCGCAGCTCCCCCGCCCGGTGACTTCACCGAGCGGATCGTCGACGTCGATGTCGAGACCGAGATGCAGGGCTCGTTCCTGGAGTACGCCTACTCGGTCATCTACTCCCGCGCCCTGCCCGACGCGCGCGACGGGCTCAAGCCGGTGCAGCGCCGGGTGCTCTACTCGATGGCCGAGATGGGCCTGCGGCCCGACCGCGGCCACGTCAAGAGCTCGCGGGTCGTCGGCGACGCGATGGGCAAGTTCCACCCCCACGGCGAC
>JAABUN010005680.1_pt1 | contig 15203 bp, 14 predicted proteins | sample 5559311 | NCBI WGS metagenome assembly JAABUN01 (sample SAMN10711877, study PRJNA513370) | rock metagenome | isolation source: Antarctica rocks | place: Antarctica: Victoria Land, Siegfried Peak sud | reverse complement strand
CTCGGCTGGCGACAAGGTAGGTGTGGGGAATATTTGGCCTTGCCCCGCTGAGTGAACAGGGATTATGCGGCGTGTTGCGCTCTCGCGGTCTTTGCTGAGTATTTCAGTTCGGAAGTCCACGGAGCTGACATTGCCGGTTGAGGAGTACCTGTGGTAGAAACCGGTTCTCGACGTCGCGAAAACGGCTTTTCTCCATCGCGTTGCCCTACGGATAGCGGTCGATCCCATCGAGCGGCTGTCCTGGATCAGGTCGGTGCGCAGGTGCTCGGCGAGTGCCCAGTTGGTCGCTCGCCGGGAGCGGGAGCAGCGCTTCGGGTCGACGTCAACTTGCCGACAGACGATCAGTTCCGTCGGACCGAGAACGAAGAGGGACCTTTTACAGAACCAGCGAGCCCCGACGACAGTTGCAGCCCCCGCCTGGTCTGCCGTCTGGCTCTCGCTCAGGGTATGAGCGCGATTTTGCCGAACGAATGACGTCGTTCGAGTTCTTCGAATGCGTCTGCGACGCGGTCAAGCGGATAGGTCGCGGCAATAGGAAGGACAAGAGCGCCGGCGGCGAGCATTTCGGCCAGCTGTCGGAGGGCCGCGTGTGCTTCCTCGAACGAGAGGGCTCCTCCGCCGTCCATGTGCACGCCGAGTTCGTGGGCCGCATCGGAGACGACGATGGTATTGATACGATCCGCCGGCACACCGAGACGAACCGCGAGGCGGACGTAGTCGGGCCCGAAGAGGTCGATGAACGCGTCGATCCCGTTCGGGGCCGCGGCACGAAGGCGCTCCTCGAGTCCGTCGCCGTATTCGACGGGTGTCACACCGTGAGCGACCAACCAGTCTGCATTCGTCGAGGACGCGATCCCCAGCACGGTTGCCCCGTGCTGGACGAGCAACTGCACGACGAGCGTACCGACACCGCCCGTGGCCGCTGACACTGCGACCACATCGTTCGAGCCCGGGTTGATGGATCGGACTGCGGCGACCGCTGTCGTCCCCACGACGTCGAGCGACCCGGCAACCTCCCACGACAGCCCGGTCGGTTTCGGGAGAACCTGCGCTGCTGGGACGACGGTATGCCGAGCGTGGCTGGACCGGGTCCAGGAGAACCCGAACACCTCGTCGCCGGGCGCGAAACCGTGGACGCCGGATCCTGTCTCGACGATTACCCCGGCGAAGTCGGTGCCCTCCCCGGAGGGGAAAGTGGCAGGCAGCCATTCGTGCAACGCCCCTGAGCGAATAAGTGCCTCACCAGGGTTGATGCCGGCCGCCCGTACTTCGACGAGAACTTCATCGGCGCCGGGCCGGGGAAGATCGACGTCGCGGACCGAGAGGACTTCACGCCCGCCGTACTGGTCGAAGCGCACAGCCCTGGAAGAGGCGGGGAGGAATGGGGGGTTTGACACGAGATCTCCTTTATCATGGTCAGTCACTGACACTGACCATGCTACGCCAAAGTCAGTGACTGACATTCATACGCTAGGCTACAGCCATGGCAGGGAGCAGAAAGGATGTGCGTGCACGGCTTCTGGTAGCCGCGCTTGATCTTTTCACCGAACGCGGGTTCGACGGAACCACGACCGCTGACATTGCACAGCGAGCAAATGTAGCCGAACGAACCTACTTCCGACATTTCTCGGACAAACGCGAGGCCCTCTTTGACGGAGAGGACGCGTTGCAGCGAGACCTCACAACGGCCATCGCAACAGTTCCCGGCAATCCCCCGCCGCTGGCGACCCTACTCGAGGCTTTCTTGTTGCTGGTGCCGAGTCTGGAGAGCAACCATGAGCTCAAGAAGCGCCGACAGCAGGTGATCTCGGCCACGCCGGAGTTGCGTGAGCGTGAGCTGACAAAGGAGGCGGGCCTGGTGAGGTGTGTCGCCGTCGCGCTCGAGGATCGACATGTTCGGCCACCGCTCGCCGTTCTTTCCGCTGCCAGCGGTGTCGCCGTGCTCTCGCGCGTCAGGCTCGATCGGCTCGGCGGAAACCCCCGCGACTACCCGACGCTCCTGATCCGCGCTTTCGCAGACCTGAGGGCGGTCCTGGAGGAACTGCCCCCGCACGCAACGGAATCGCGCCAGAGCGTGCCGGAGCCGGGATAGCGCACGAGGACCCACCTCCCGCTCAACCCCACCCCCGCTCGAAGGCACGGTCCACCCGAGCGCGGCCACCTCGTCCGGGTGGCACGTGGATCATGCCGTGCGGGCCTTCGAGGATGACCTCGGCGGGCGCCGTCATCCCTACAACCAAACAAACGTTCGGCGGGTCGTCGCACAGCATCGCGATGGCGGCGCTGCTTCAATGGGAGCAGGCCAGCCGAGGGAGGACCCATGGAAAGCACCAGCACGCAGCAACTGGACGCGCTCGTACGCGGCGAGCTGCCGCCGCTCGAGCAGGTGCGCGACGACGTCTGGGCGCTCGCCCAGCCGATGCCGGGCGGCCATCTCGCCTACTCATTCACCTACCTGCTGCTGGGCGCGGACGGCGGCGTCCACGTCGTCGATCCCGGCTGGGACTCCGACGAGAACTGGGACCGGCTGACCGCCGCACTCGCGGAGATCGCACCGGGCGCTTCAGGGGCCGACGTCGTTACCGGCATCACGGGCACGCATCTGCATCCCGACCACGTGGGTATGGCGCCCCGTCTGCGGGACGCGTCCGGGGTGCAGTTCGCGATGCACGGCGTCGAACGGGCGGCGGTCGAGCGGCACAGCACTCGGCTACTCGACCTCGACGAGGCACTCGGACGACTTGAGGGATGGGGCGTGCCAGAGGAACGCTGGGTCGAACTCGCCCACTACGTGGACCGGTCACCCGAGGGCCTCGTGCTCGCGGTCGACCGCGAGCTCATTGACGGCGACCTCCTGCCCATTCCGGGCTTCCGGGTCGCGGTCATCGCCACGCCTGGCCACACGGCCGGGCACATCTGCCTGCGCGACGACGACCGCAGGCTCCTCTACACCGGCGACCATGTGCTGCCTACGGTGTTCGCCGGTCTCGGCCTCGGGGGTCCGACGGCGGTGAATCCACTCGCCGAGTACCTGGCGTCGATCAACCACCTCTCCCGCTACGGCAGCTACGAGGCGCTGCCGGGGCACGGCTACCGGTTCATCGGACTCGACGGGCGCGCGTCGGACTGCGCCCAGCACCAGCTGACGCGTGCACGGGAAGTAGCCGGAATCCTCGAGGGCGCGGCAGGAGCCGTCGAGCCGAGCGTCTGGGACATCGCGTCGAGGCTGACGTGGACAGCCGGATGGAGCGGACTGCACGGCTTCCAGCTGCTGTCCGCTCTGTCGCAGACGGACATGCACCGCGATTTCGTCCGCACCCACGGGCTTCCCGCGCGCTGACATCTTCGGACTTCTCCGACGAAGGCCACTCTGTCGGCTCCGGGCATCTATCCGCTTACTCCACAGAGACTGTGAAAGGCCCCGCTATGGAGATTGCGAACGGACCCGATATGGAGAGCATCGGCGTCGGGAAACCTTGCGTCAGTCGGCAACTCGCCGGGCTCGAGTGGTTGAGGCTCGTGAACCGCCAGCTCGATCCGCACGACGCCCGCTCGCAGCGCGTCCTGCTGACCACGTTCGGGGAGCAGCAGCTCGCCGCCGCTCAGCGCGGGCGGAGCACCGTCTTCACCGCGTTGATGCACAGTTGGGATCCGAAGGACGTGACGATGCTCGGGACGTTGGTTGCCCGCCTCAACAGCACATACACGAGGGACCCCTGGTAACGCGCAACCGGACAGCCATGCTCCAGCTGGCACCGCCCACCCGAGCATCCCCAGCCGCACCTCGGCGACGGGGGTGGCTGGGGATGCTCGGTGAACAGCCAGGACAAGGGCCGCGCGGAGCGCGATGAGGCCGACGCCGTCCGTCGAACCGGGCGCAGCAGCACCGGTGCTGACGTACAGCCTGCTGAGGGACGCCTAGATTGGAGTCATGGCCGATACGACGCAGCATGAAGACGCACCTCCGACGACGCCCTCGCCCCTGGAGCAGCTCGCCGAGGCCCACCGGGTGGGATCCACCTTCAAGGGATGGGATGGCGCACCCGCCCACGTCGCTGCGGAGACCCTGGTGACAGTGCTCGCGGCGCTCGGCGTCGACGCCTCGACCGATGTCGCGATCGAACGGGCTCTGGAGGACGCCGGAAGTGGCCCCTGGCGCTCCGTACTGCCCGCCGTCGTCGTCGTGCGGCAGAGCGACGCGGACCCCGTGGTGCTTCACGTACCCGCCGGTGCGGAGGTGGAGTTCTGGGCCGTTGACGAGGACGGCATCCATCACACCGGCACCATGGGCGAGGTCGTGGAGACCCGGACGGTCGACGGGCAGGAGGTCGAACGACGTGAGGGGGCGCTGCCACACGCCATGCCGTTGGGCTGGCACCTGCTCCACGCGAGCGTGGACGGGCAGGACCATTCGTGCACGTTCGTGGTCACACCGGACCGGCTGAGCACGACGGCGGCGCTGATGGACCACCGCTCCTGGGGCCTGATGGCTCAGCTCTACTCCGTCCGCTCCTCGCAATCGTGGGGTATCGGTGACCTCGCCGACCTCGGTCAGATCGCACGGGCCGCAGCGGAGCACGGTGGGGGTTTCGTACTGGTGAACCCCCTGCACGCCGCCGAACCTGTTCCGCCGGTGGAGCCTTCGCCGTACCTGCCCACGACACGGCGCTACTTCCACCCCCTGTACCTGCGCATCGAGGACATCCCCGAGTACGCCAGGCTCGAGGATGTCGCGCGGGCACGCATCGCGGACCTCGCCGCAAGCTTCTCCACCGCCAACACCGCGACGGACTTGCTCGACCGGGACTCTTCGTACTCCGCCAAGCTCGAGGCACTCGAGCTGGTCTTCGCGGTCGAGCGCCCGCAGCAGCGCCAGCGGGATTTCGACGCCTACCGCGAGCATCAGGGCCAGGGGCTGGCCGACTTCGCGCTGTGGTCCGCGCTCGCGGAGAGCCTCGCGCCGGGTGCGCGGGAATGGGACGACGTCGGACGGCCCGGCTCTCCCGGCGCGCGTGAGTTCGCCGAGCGCCATACAACTCGGATCGAGTTCCACGAGTGGCTGCAGTGGCTCGTCGACGAGCAGCTGCAGGAGGCGCAGCTCGAAGCGACCGGCGCCGGCATGTCCATCGGTGTGGTGCATGATCTCGCCGTCGGCGTGCACCCCAGCGGAGCCGACGCGTGGGTGCTGCAGGACGTCCTCGCCTCCGGCATCAGCGTCGGGGCTCCGCCGGACATGTTCAACCAGCACGGCCAGGACTGGAGCCAGCCGCCGTGGCACCCGGAGCGCCTCGCCGAATCCGGGTACGCAGCCTTCCGCGAGATGCTCCGCAATATTCTGCGTCACGCGGGCGGCATCCGGGTGGATCATATCCTCGGTCTCTTCCGGCTGTGGTGGATCCCCCAGGGCGCGATGCCGGGTGCGGGAGCCTACGTGTACTACGACCACAAGGCGCTGATCGGCATCCTCGCCCTCGAGGCCGAGCGGGCGGGGGCGATCGTGGTCGGTGAGGATCTCGGTGTCTTCGAGCCGGGCGTCCAGGAGTACCTGGCCGAGCGGGGTATCTTCGGCACCTCGATCCTCTGGTTCGAGCAGGACGAGGATGGCCCCCTGCCTCCCGAGGCGTATCGGAAGGGCTGTCTGACGACGGTGACGGTGCACGACCTGCCGCCGAGCGCCGGGTACCTGGCCGGCGAGCACGTCATCCTGCGCGAGCGGCTCGGGCTGCTCAGCCGTCCCGCTGAGGAGGAGCAGGCCGAGGACAGGGCGGTCCAGGAGAAGTTCATCTCGCTCCTGCGCCAGCGGGGGCTGCTCTCAGGCGACGCTCCGGGCGTGCAGGAAACCGTCGAGGCGTTGCACGCCTTCATCGCCCAGACGCCCTCCGTGCTGCTGGGCGTCGCGCTGGCTGACGCGGTCGGCGAACGTCGGACCCAGAACCAGCCCGGCACCAACGACCAGTACGCCAACTGGCGAATTCCCCTCGCCGATGCGGACGGCCGGGCGGTGCTCGTCGAGGACCTCGCCGGGAACCAGCGCTTCGTATCGCTCGTCACTGCACTCGGCTTGCCGTCGGCGGAGGGTCAGCCCGCGGACCCGATAGCCTGAGTTCAAGCGGACTCGGCTGTCGCGTCCGGCCTCCGGCGAATTTTCGGATGGAAGGACAGACAGATGTACGGCGTCGTCGGCGGGGCGTCTGGCCTGCTGCAGTGCCCCTCCTGCTGAAGATGGGAGGTCCGGGACCAGGCACTCGGCGTGCTGCGGTCCTCGCCGACCTCCGTGCAGCGGGCGTCGCGTGGGCGACGCGGCGGACCCGCTCATGCCCGCGCCCGATGACGCCCACCGTGGTGCGGTGGCTTTACTTGCCGAAGTCCTTCCCGAGGTCCGGGCGGGTGTCCTCGTCTTGAGCCTGGAACGGGGTCTCGTCCACCTGCGCCGGGTCACCACCGCTCGGTCCCGGCGTCCCGCTCGTTCCGGTGGTTCCGCTGCGCATCGATGTCACCACGGGTGGCAGGTCCAGGGGAAGGTCTCCGCTCGCCCCGATATCCTTGCCTGGATCCTGCGGTGCCACAGTGCCGTCGTCACTTCCCGAGCCGCTCTTCTTCAGCACACCCTTGAGGGAGCCCGGTACGTTGGTTGCCTTGCTTCTGATGGTGTCGGTGGTCGAACTCACCGTGGCCTGGACCTTGGGGCTGTTCCACAGTTCCCGGGCCTTGGTTCTGAGCTGCTCGTAGCTCTCCCGGCCCGCCCGCGTCCCGAGGACGTAGCCAGCGGCCATACCTGCCGTGAAAACAAGTTTGTTCTTCATGCCGTTCTCCCGTCGATGGACTGCGTTGCTGTCGAATCTAGACCACCGCGGCACGGCGGGCGAGGGAAGTTTTCCGCCGGCGGTCAGTTGGACAGACGGCAAGACGTCGCTGCATTCGCGTCGCGCGAACGCGGAAAGACAGGTAAAACGCGGAAAGCCAGGTGAAAGGGGCTATTTCGACCTGCAGGTCGCAGACACCGGGGACAACGAGGCCCGTCCTTCCTGACGTCGTCGTCGGCCGTCAGGACGAGCGGCGCGCCGACTCGACCACGCTGGGGTCCGGGGAGGTGGACTCCGGTCGCTGATCCCGCCGGTCGAGTTCCTCAGTCAGCTCGTCGTGGCGGATCTCCGTCTCCATGGACGATTCGCCGTCGTGGGCGTACTCGTAGACCAGTTCGCGATGAACCTTGCTGTTGAGGACCTCGACCTCGGGTAGTTCGACGGTGGTCAGGTCCTCAGGAAAATCGTCGGAGGGCGTCAATCTGGTGCTCATGGGGGCCTGTTCGCTGGTACGACTCGGACACTGCAAACCGGGCGCTCATCTAGACCACGCACACCATGAGGGACCCGGCAAGAAGTCACAGTATCCGCCACCGATCGATAACGGAAACTGCTGAAGCCACAGTCTGCTGGTGCTCGACACATGCCGGTCTGTATGTCGGGCGTCGGTGGCGGGCGCTAGCCTTTTCCGCAAGACGTGAACGGCGGAGGGGGCAGAATGCCAGAGGGCGACAGCGTCTTCCGGCTTGCTGCGTCCCACGGCCTACGGGCTCGATCTCCCCGTCGTCGACCTGCTACACACGAGGGACGAGGGCGACGTCGTGGGTCACCTCGGTCGGACCCGTTGCGGGACGACTGGTCGGCCGAGGAGGCTGTCCGCAGGCTCCTGCGCGATCCCGGCGAGCGTGTCGCCGCTGCCCTGCTCGATCAGCGCAAAGTCGCCGGCTTCGGCAATCTATGCGCCAACGAACTCTGCTTCCTGCGGGCGTCCACCCGGATACGGCGATGGCCGATGTCGCGGCACTGGTAGCTCTGGGAGCGCGGTGCCTGCGCTTCTCCGCTACCCAGCCCGGCGCACACCAGATCACCACCGGGAACGCGCGGAAGGGAGAGCAGCACTGGGTGGCGGTCCGTGCAGGCAAGCCGTGCCTGCGGTGCGGGACGAGCGTGCGCGTCAGGGCCGAGGTGCCGAACAATCCGGGGCGCCGTCGAACCTGGTGGTGCCCGCATTGCCAACCGATGAGGCCCTGCGGCTGACGGGTTACTGACGAGACCCTGATTGCCGTCAGCGTCGCCTGGCCAGGGCCGACACGAATCAAGCTCCGCGATGGGAACCGGCTGGTTGAAGTCCTTGTAGGAGAGGACGATGGACGGCGCTTCACCCGCGAGGGCTGCCACCTCGTCCAGCTCGCCGCTCGCGGCCGGTCCGCCGTTCGTACCCACACCGAGTCGGACGCCCTTGGGTACGCCCAGGGAGGGAGCCGGTTCGACGACGGTGAAGCTGGCGATCGCGCCAGCTGTTCCCGCCGTTGCCGTGACGGTCACATCGCGGGACACGGCAGGTACGACCGACACCTGGAACGCGCCCGTCGCCGTCGTCGTCATGGTCACCTTTGCGTTGCCGGCGACGACGGTGCCTTTCGTCCTCTTGGGGAACCGGAGCCGGTCACCGTGACCGCTTTGCCGGCCTCCCCGTACGTGCTGCTGAGAGTAATCACGGCCGAAGCCTGGGCCGGCGGAGGAGTCAACCCGACCAGCAGGACGGCCGGCGCTCCGACGAAGAGGATGAGACGGCCGCCCGGCCAGGAAGGAGACCGGGCGGCGCTGAAGTGACGGGGTGTGGAAGCACGAGAAGCACCTAGCTGGTTCGGTGGCCCGGCTGACCGCGTGGGTCCCGTGGCTTTACGTCCCCGGTTCGCACCGGCTTTGCTCTTGTCGCCGGGCGGTTGCCCAGGGGTCAGTACCCGCCCTGCGGAGGGTACGGCTCCATTCTCCAACGAGACCCTCATCCACGACGTCGGATGCCCTGAGTGACGCCGAAGTGTCGGATGCCCTGAGTGACGCCGAAGTATTGATGCACCTGTTCCGCAGGACGGGCGGAGGATGAAGCGCGAAGCGGGGTCCGGGCATCCGCGGGCCACGAACCCAGGGCACGGCGGCCGATGCGCTCGTTGTGCTGGGCTTTCACTGCGGTCTGGACCACAATGGGTCCTGCCGCGGTCAGAGGCGCTCGCGGTCGTGGTACTGAAGGGAACGGATGAAGCAGAAACCGCTATTCACCAACACGATCGCGTCACAGATCGACGAGTTCACCTCCATTTTCAAGGCGCAGGTGGGGCCCGCGCTGGCCGCGGTCTTCGCCCGTGAGCAGGAGGATCTGCGCCGCGCCGGTGTTCCGGCCGGGATCGCCCGGGTCGGTGACGCCCTTCCCGACGCCCAACTGTACGACGTCGCGGGGCAGCGCGTCCGGCTCGCCGCTGTGCTCGGTGCGGCGGCGGCCATCATCGTCTTCTACCGCGGCTCCTGGTGCCCCTACTGCAGCATCGCCCTGAAGACCTATCAGCGGGAGCTCCTTCCGGTCGTCGAGGCCTTCGGGACCCGGCTCATCGCAATCAGCCCTCAGGCACCCGACATTTCGGTCAAGGCTGCCCGCGACGCAGGGCTGGTCCTCGCGCTCTACTCGGACGAGGGCAACGCCCTGGCCGCGCAGCTCGGCATCGTGACGACACCCAGCTCGGAGTCCATGAGAGCGAGGGCTGCCCTCGGCATGGACGTCGCCGGGTCGAACATGGACCGAACGGAGGCGGTCCCGTTTCCGGCCGTGGTCGTCGCGGACGCCACCGGCACCATCCGGCTGATGGATGTTCGCGTCGACTACACGACGCGGACGGAGACCTGCGACATCATCGACGCGCTGGTGATGCTCTGACGTCCGTTCGGGTATCTACCGTTCGGGTGTCGGGGCGGTAGTTGGTGCGGAGGATCCTTCGGGAGGCTTCCTGATGGGTGGCGCCGAGAGGGTGAGGACGACGTGGGTGAGCGAGGTGTCGGTACCGACGTTGCCGGCGAACACGACCTACGGGATGCCGCAGGCCGGTCCGTCCATGGGTTCCCAGAGGGAGACGATGCCCGGCAGCATCGGACCCCTGACCATGGCCCGCCTGATCGATAGCCCGTGCACCGCGACATCGGACGACGTTCCTGAGGGCCCAGGCCATATCCTCGACGGCCCATGACGTCAGGACCGGCAGGTCGGCCACGGACTGGGTGCCGGTGGGGTCGTCATCGAGGACCACGAAGACGGCGTCTACCCGTCGGCTTTGGAGGTGGTCGGAAAGGACGGCGACCGGATCCGGGAAGCTCTTCAGGACATCAGAGATCAGCATCAGGGGGCTCTTTCCCAACTCAGACGTCTGATAGGTGAGCACACGCAGCATGCACGTCACGATCAAGGGTCATTGTGCGGAGCACTTCCACCATCCTCCGCCTCGGCTGGGGTGGTGGGTGGCGAGGGCAGGGGCCGGTATTTCAGGATGCCCGAAAGAGGCCCGACCCCTACCCACGAGGCTCCAGGGTTGGCCGCTTCTTGACCAAACTGGTAAGCCTGCTGTCTAGTTCACCACGAGGGGTAGGGGTGAGGTCAAGAGAATACAGTGCAGGACTGAACAGGACTTGTGTTGGGAGGTCGCGTCGTCGTTTTTCGTAGAACTCGCTTTGTGCCCGGCGCAGGCGAGGTCAGCTGAGGATGCTGAGGGCTCCGTGGATGCTGTCGATCGTGATGGCGGTGTCAGCCCCCACATCTTTCACCTCGCCGTCGATCTGGTAGGGCATGGGTTTGAGGGTCGAGAACCGGTACTGCTTATAGCTGGGCTGGTCGCCAAGGCCCTTCGTCGAGGCGCGCAAGGCCGTGAGAAGAATCCTCCACTTGGCCATATGGGGGAAGGTGATGACTTCGAACTTGCCATCTGCGGGATGGTCATCAGCTTCGCTGAGGGTCGCGTACTTCGCCATCTGCGAGATGTTCGCGAACACGAGGCTGTCGAACTTCCGACGCGCGCCATCGCTCTGTCGAATCTCGAAGGGCTTGAACTTCGAGAAAGTACGTGCGACGGAGAACATTTCCTTGATCGCCCCTTTGCTGCCCTTCTCGAGGTCGATCGCCATGATCGGTGTTAGGCCGAACCCGATGTAGGAATGCGCATACACCGGCGCCGCGTCCGGCTCGTCGATGCTGATTCGAAGCAGGTCGATCTGACGCACCTCACCTTCGACGATAGCCTCGGCCAAGGGCTTACGCTCCGTGACGCGGCTGTGATCGTTCGCATTGCCGGCCGCCAGCACCGCGCACACGGCGTCATCGCTGCGGCTGGCCATGACTCCGTTGACGACCTCGTTGTACCCGCCGTCACCACTGACCGACACGACCAGGGCGTTGCCGGCTGACGCGGCTTCGCGCGCGAGATCGACGGCATGGCCGGCATGTTCAGTGGGCGTCAACCTGACATCAGTGTCGGCCAAGGCGCTCGCCAGCTCATCACGCAGCTCCTCGGCGAGCTTCGGAGCGTCGCCGGTGCTGTTGGCATTGAAGATGATCGTGATCGTGTCGAACCTGCGGGGGGAGTGCATTGGTTTACCTTTCCTTTGACGCCGCCGACGTGGCAGCAAGATGGTTTCGCTGCTTCCCGGAGCGCAAGCGCGCTCCGTCTGCGCCCATGAACCTCAGAGTGGCCGCCAATCCCATGGTGGTGAAGCCAGAGGTCGGTGGCGGTGAGCTCTGCGTCGTATGCTGCGTTGTTCGGTCTTGAGTATGCGTGGTGAGGCCCGCGACGGGAAACGGTTCGCGCCTATGCTCACAAAAACATGACCGGGGAACCGGGAACTTTCAGGTTGGGACGAATACTAAGTAAGCTTACCTTCTGCCACGAACTGCCGTTGGTCCGGGCGCACCTACGGCAGTTCGTGGAGCAGCACCTCGGGTACAACGCCTTGGCTGGCCCAAGATCCGCGGGTCAGGGGGTCGTGAAGAGCTCTAGGAGCGCTCGATCGCGTAAGTGATGATCGTCCTGATGAGAGAGGCGCGTTGTGCGGTCGATGATCTCCTGCGCGACGACAACGACCTTACGGTTCGTGCGTTGGCTGTGCATACTGATCTGTTGGAACGCGTCGGTGGCATTCAGCCCCGCGCGGCCCTTGAGAATGCCTTTCGCTTGTTCTATGACGGCGCGGTTCAGCAAGGAGGCGGCGACGGCTTCATTGGCGAGCTGGTGTCGGTCAGCGTGGATCGACTGAGTCAGATCGACGACCAGGCCCCACACTCCCACCGGTTCCGTCCCGTCGAGGATGAGATCGGCGGATAGGAGGGCCTTACGCACGCGTCCCTTTGCATCGCGAATCGACGCGTAGGCCGATGATGGTCCACCCTTGGCAGATACGTGGGCCCAAAAAGCCTTGACCGCGTCCCGGTCAACCGGTTCGATGTGCGAAAGACCGAGGTCGAGGCTGGGAACGACTTCCCCGCGTTCATAGCCATGAATCCGATACACCTCATCAGACCAATGGAAGACGCCGTCAGCGAAGTAGTGCTCGACGGTGCCGGTCGGGCAGTCAATGAAATACTCGACGCTCGAGGCGACTTCGGGAAGTGACACAGCGGATTCACCCGTGCGCGTCATAATCAACCATTCGACGTGCTCGATGCAGGCTAGCGTCTTAACCCAGACCTGGAAACAGCAGAATAACAAAGCGGTCCGGGCTCGCGGAAACTGAGGTTCCTATTCGGTCACTCCCTGAATGTCCCGCAGCACGAGGCGAATCAAGCCTTGCGGCAAGAACGCTCCCACGCACCAGGGGTTGGTGTCCAGTATGACCGTAAGCCGTTTCGATACTGCTTCTCGTATTCTCGCCTCATACAGTGGGCGCTGACCCTGGCCCGGGTTGCACCTACCTGGGCCTGACCGGACAGTACGGGGATTTCGCCAGTGAGCAATGCCTCCATTCAGCAGTGGACAGCAGTTCAGGCGACCCACGCCGCAGATCTCACCGCCTTCGATGTCTGGATGTACTACGTCAGCATCGGTGGCCAGCAGGACGGACTCGATGTGACGAGCTACCTCGCCGGTCTGACCGACCTTCCTCCGCTCGAGCGGGACCTCATCGCCCACGCGATCAACGAGTTGATTGCGGAGAAGGACCAGGTCGACGCTGCGCATCACCGCACCCACCTCATCACGGAAGGATCTGGTTTCGCCGACGATCTCCGCGACCTGTTCCCAACTCCCGATGCCGACAGGCCCGACGCCTCGGTGCCGACAGAAACCGACGATGTCGCCGTCGATGCGATCATTGGCGGGCCGGGACGGGCCCTGCTCGATGATGCCGAGTACCGGCGCTGTAACGCCCTCTTCGAGTCAGGTCTTCTTGATACCGGGGCAGAAGAGAGATTCGACCGGATCACCGCGCAGGCACGGAAGCAGTTCGGCGTCAGCTCCGCTTCCATCGCCCTGATCACGGAGGACCGGCAGGTCATCAAGTCCGTCGCCGGGCCCATCGGTGAGGATCTGCCCCGCGAGGTTGCCCTGTGTTCGCGGACCATCGAGGCTGACCAGACCCTCGTCATTGCCAATGCGAGGACGCACTCCGACTTCCGTGATCACCCCCTCGTTGTGGGAGGGCCTCGCGTTCAGTTCTACGCAGGGCACCCGGTCACCAGTGCGGATGGGTGGCGCATCGGCACACTGTGCCTGATAGATGACCGTTCGCGGTCTTTTTCCGATGAGGACGCCCGCGAGTTGAGGCTCCTGGCAGCACAGGTGCAGAACGAGATCTGGCGAGGACGAACAGGATCCTCATGCGTTCAATCCCCATCGGTTCCGATGGGGCGGAAGTCTCTAGCGAAGGGTGCTTCAATCATCCTCGACAGCGCCAACCAGCCCGACGAGTCGCAGACGAGACCGAGGCCGATGATACCGAGAGGTCTGCGGAGGTCCACGCCGAGGAGGATGAACTGATGGCTGAGGAAATAGCGGCAGCCGAGTAACACGGCGGTGCTGTCACGCCGGTACGTGCCCGCCCCGCACAGCAGACCCAAGCGAAAGTGTCGAGACGGGCTTGTTGTGGGAATCTCCAGACCGCAGTGGTCGGTTAGCGAGCGGTTTCGGGTTCCCTCTCAGAACATTCGTTCTCACTTGAGTAGATGAGGTGCTCGGCGACGCCCGCAATTTCGCAATTGCTATGGTTGCTTTCGCTCTTCCGAGTTGCGAAAGCGACGTCTGCGCTGATCTTGTGTCGTTCCATCAGGATGCCTTTGGCCTGTCCGATGGTGTCGCGACTGTCAACGGCTCGGTGGCGTTGCCCCACCGTTTCGCGTTCTTATTTCAGCTGCGCGCGGGTGGTCGCCAACTCCTGGTTGAGAGCGGCGACCCGGGAAATTGCTCATCGTCAGCCTGTGACGCTTCGGCTGCGTCGAGGACCACCAACGAGTTCGACGGCCTATCGGTCCTGGGGTGCACGGAAGTTCGTGACGGATCAGATCGCGTGGTGGCAGCAAGTAGGTTTCTCGCGTAATGCGCTGCGATCACCGCGTACGTGAGGTCTTCAACGCGGGAGAGGTTAGGGATCCGCAGTGCCTGACACAGAGGGGTGAGGTGATCGAGTGCTTGCTTCATGGGACTCCCTGGGTTTTACGGCGATAAGAGCTCCGTGCCAGGGTCTAGGGCACCGCTTTAAGACTGCGTGCTGTCCGAGTGGTACGTCAAGAGGGTCGGGCTGACTCGGCGGGTAGGGGGTGCTGCACCTCGCGGTTGTGCCTCGTGTTGTGTGATCGTGCGAGTGGACGATCACCCCGAGACGTTTTACTCGCTTGTCGGCTCGGCGCCGTTCTTGTTTGAGCCTAAACTTAAAAACGGTACGGTACGTTGTTGGACCCTGAAGTGGGTCCGCACTGTCCATGGCTCGATAAAGCGAGTTGCCAAAGAAAGGGTGAGGGAGATGCTGCATTGGTCCGACTTTCCTGTCACGAGTCTTCGCGTGGTGTGCTAGTGAGCGGGGAGAAAAAATCCGGGCTGGATGAGTTGTGCTCAAGCCGGCAGCCGCGAGTACTACGACGTCTAGCACTGCCTGTCATCCCCGTACCGGAGCACATCACTCCGGTGCGGGGATGATGCGTCCCCCAGGCGCTTCCCCGCTCTCCCGTGGTGGCTACCGGTCAGGACCGCCGCAATTCTTTGACCCTCCCAGCAGTACTCCCTCTCACAGCCAAGGACACCGATGAGCCTCACTGCCGCCCCGCGTACTGTTCGTTTGTCGAGGCCGAATGATGTTGTGGCTTCGTATTCTGTGGTGTTGAAGCAGGTGCGTCAGGAGGGGTTGTTGAATCGTCGTCGGCGGTTCTATGTTTCGGTG
>JAABUN010005679.1_pt1 | contig 15204 bp, 15 predicted proteins | sample 5559311 | NCBI WGS metagenome assembly JAABUN01 (sample SAMN10711877, study PRJNA513370) | rock metagenome | isolation source: Antarctica rocks | place: Antarctica: Victoria Land, Siegfried Peak sud | reverse complement strand
CAGTCCGAGCGACATGATCCGCCATGGTTGGTCAGTGAGGCGGTTCCAGGCGAAGCAGCAGTGATCAAGGATATCGTCGTAGGATTTGAAGACGCGGTTTGAGAGCCAGTTGTCACGCATGAACTGCCAGACGTTTTCGACGGGGTTCAACTCGGGGCATTTGGGCGGCAGCGGCATGAGGGTGATATTGCCGGGCACGACCAGCGCCCGCGAGCCGTGCCACCCCGCCTGATCGAGGAGCAGCACGGCATGAGCGCCCGGAGCGACGGCGGCGGATATCTCGGCGAGGTGGAGCGTCATCCCTTCGGTGTTGCAGCGCGGCAGCACCAGGCCGGCACCCTTGCCCTCAGCTGGGCAGATCGCACCGTAGATATAGGCCGATGTCGTGCGTTGATCCTTGAGGGCCGAAGGTCGGGTGCCGCGTTTGGCCCATCGCCTTGTGATGCCGTTCTTCTGCCCAACCCGGGCTTCGTCCTGCCACCACAGCTCTATGGGCGTACCACCCGGGAGTGTCGCTTCGATCGCTGCCAACTGGGCTGGGAAGTCTTTTTAAAAACGTCGATGGCATCGGCCCCCTGCGCATGGTGTCGGGGCCGCGCCGTCAGTTTCCTGTAGCCCATGGCACGCAGGTCCCGGCTCAGGGTCTGCTTGCTGACTGATACGCCATATTCGTCGAACAGCCATTGGATCAAATCGACGATCCGCCAGCGCACCACGCCATGCGATGCCGGGATCGGACCCTGCTCGATAACATCGGCAAGCGCCCGTTTGTGCTCAGGGCCAAGCACCGGGCGCGGACCGGGTGCCTTGCTGTCCAGCAAGCCGTCAGGGCCACGGGCATTGAACCGCAAAACCCAGTCCCGAACCGTCTGCAAGCCGACGCCACCGACCCGCGCCGCTTCGTGTCTCGCGCCGCCTTCGTAAATCACCGCCAGCGCCAGCAAACGTCGAACCTGGTTTGCATGCCCGCTCAAACGCGCCAGCCGCCGAAGTCCCGCCCCGTTAAAATCAACTCGCAACCCAACCGCTGACGCCATCACAAACCTCCCACAGCTTGCGATGTTGAATCAGATCATAGCCGCTTTGGGAATCCCCGCGTTGAGTCAGAACCCAAGGGACTTGGTATGACCTCCGATTTCAACGTCAACACGTTCAACATGCTGCTTCGGGAGACCACCGGCGGCTTCGGCTCGGCGGCGTACGACGCCGACCTGCGGGTTCATGCGGGCTATGTGCTGACTGACATCGAGCCGTTCGAAGCTCTGCGGCTGAACATCGGCGTGCGCTACGAGAGCGGATGCCAGTCGGTGACGCCCACTGCGCTGTTCGGCCTGCCGCCGGCGATCGGCAACCGGATCGACAACGACTATTTCCTGCCGGCGGGCACGCTGACCTACACCTTTGCGCAGGATATGCAGGTCTGCATCGCCGGGTCGCGGACCATCGCCCGGCCGCAGTTCCGCGAGCTTGCTCCGCAACCCTTCCACGATACGGAGTCGAGCCGCACCTTCTTCGGCAACCCGTTCCTGCAGGACAGCGAGCTCACCAACGCCGAGGCGCGGTATGAGTGGTATTTCGCGCGCGACCAGCGGTTTACGCTCGCTGGCTTCTACAAGAACATCGACCGCCCGATCGAGGCGACGGCCGTGCAGGTGGGCTCCACCTTCCTGACGAGCTTTGCCACCGCGCCGCGCGCCCAGTTCTATGGTGCCGAGGTGGAACTGGTGAAGTATGTGCCCCTCGACAGGTTGAGGGGCGAGTATTTCGGCAGCCGTCGGCTCGTGCTGATCGGCAACTACACCTACACCGACTCGGAGGTAAAGGTGCGGCCGGGCGACACGACGGTGAGCTTCACGAGCGCGCCCAGCCCGATCGACGCGAGCCTGGTGTTCGACACCTCGCGCAAGCTGCGCCTGACCGGCCAGTCAAGCCATCTGGTGAACGCGCAGGTCGGGATCGAAGACACCGACCGGCTGAGCCAGGCGACGATCTTGGTGACCTACGCCAGCAGGCGGGCGACCAACCGGGGGCTGAACCTGACGCCCGACTTCATCGAGACGCCGGGCGTGCAGCTCGACTTCGTGGCGCACGAGGGCATTCCGTTCGTGGGCAAGAGCACGCTGGAGCTGAAGTTCGAGGCGCGCAACATCCTGGGCACGCCCTATCGCGAGACCCAGACGCTTGGGGCCTCGCGGCTCGACATCAACAGCTACGACGTCGGGCTCACCTTCGGCGTCTCCGCCGCCGTCACCTTCTGATCACACGGCCGCGGAGCTGCGCGATCGCACGGCAGCGGACCTCTTCGTCGCACAGGCTCGCATGAGCCCGGCAAATCTGCGATAGGGCGCGGCCGATGGGTCAGGGTATTGAGGTGACGGGTTGAAGCTCTTCGGTGACGCGCCCACGCGGCGGCTGTTGAACCGCCTGTCGCGCGGCGACCGCTACGCGTGGATCGAGCTTGTCGCACTGACGCTGCTCGCCGTGCAGATCGTTCGGCTGATCTGGGTCGCGGTCACGCCCGCCGGACCTTATGGCGACTGGCGCGGCACCCCGCTCGACGTGCCGCCGGCGAGCGAGCGACGCGCGCTGTTCGCGGGCTTCGACCCGTTCTTTCGCGGCGTGGAGGTCGCGGCGGCCGTGGCGCCCCAGACGGTGACCGCGTCGAACCTCACCCTGTTCGGCATCACCATCAACCAGGCGACCGGCGGCGGCTCCGCCATCATCGCGGGCGCGGACGGGGTTCAGAACAGCGTGGTGGTCGGCCAGGAGGTCGAGCCCGGCGCACGGCTGGTCGGCGTCTCGTTCGATCAGGTGCTGATCGACCGGGCCGGCGCGCGCGAGGTGCTGTATCTGGATCAGGATCGCGCCAAGGCGGCGGCGGACGCCAGCCAAGCGCAGAACGCCGCGCCGGTGACCCCGACGCTGCCAGCCGCTCCGCCCGCGTCTCCCTTCGCCACTCCCGCGCCTCCGCCGCCACCCCCGCCGGGCGCGAGCCTGAGCCCGGCCGCGCTGCGCTCTGGCGTCGGCTTCGCGCCGCGCCAGGCGAACGGGCAGGTGACCGGCGTGACCGTCCGCCCTCAGGGCAACGGGCAGGTCTTCGCCCAGGCCGGGCTTCAGGCGGGCGACGTCATCCGCTCGGTCAACGGCCAGGCGATCCGATCGGCGTCCGATCTGGCCCGCCTCCAGAGCCAGCTCGCGCCCGGTGCTCGTCTGTCGCTCGAGGTCGAGCGCGGTGCCGGCACGACCAACGTCGCCTTGACGCTGGGCGGCCAATGACCCGGCACCCTCTCCTCTGGCGGCTCGCCGCCGCCGCCGCGCTCGCCCCGCTGACGCTCGGCACGGTAGCCAACGCTCAGTATGTTCTGAACCTCCGAGAGGCGGACATCCGGGCGTATGTGCAGGAGGCGGCTCGGGTCACGGGCCGCACCATGATCTTGGACGGGCGCGTGCAGGGCAAGGTGACGGTGGTGTCGGACCGTCCCCTGTCGCGCTCCGAGTATTTCGAGATCTTTTTGTCCACGTTGCGCTCCAATGGGCTGGTGGCGATCCCGACCGCCAACGGCGCTTACCGCATCCAGCCGTCCGACACGGCGGCGAGCCAGCCGTCGCCGGTCGGCCGCGCCACCAGCCGCAACGCGTTCGTCACCGAGGTCATCCGGCTGCAATCGGCCGACGCGGTGGCGCTTGTCGAGACGCTGCGGCCGCTCGTCAGCAAGGACGGGTCGATCACGGCCAACAAGGCGGGCAACTCGCTGGTCATCGTCGACTATGCCGACAACATCCCGCGCATTCGCGACGTGCTGCGCCGGCTCGACCGCGACACGTCGGCCAGCCGGATCGTCTATCTCAAGAACGCCGGCGCGCGCGAGGTCGCCGAGGCGCTGACCGGGCTGGCAGGCCAGGACGGCGTGGCGGTCTCGCCGGTGGACTCGGCGAACGCGGTGGCATTGCGCGGTGAGGCGGGCGAGGTCGCGCGCTTCGCCGCGATCGCCGCTGAACTCGACGGACGAGCGGCGAGCGGCACGGAGATCCGCGTCTATCGGCTGGAGCACGCGGACGCCGCGGCACTCTTGCCGGTGCTCCAGACGTTGGTGGGCCAGACGCCCAGCCAGCCGGTGCCGGCCCAGCGCTCCCCCTCGTCGACCACCTCATCAAGCCGGCCGGGGCTGTTTCGCGACACGGGCAACAACTCGTCCCCATCATCAGCGCCGCTGGCCGCTCCCGTCTCATCAGGCCCCGCCTCTCCCGCCGGCACCAACCCGCTGACCGGGCGCGGAACGGCCGTGGTGACGCGCGCGGAGGGCGTGAACGCGATCATCATCGCGGCCAATCCCGACCTCCAGCGGATGCTGGGCGAGACGATCCGACAACTGGACGAGCGCAAGCCGCAGGTGCTGGTCGAGGCCATCATCGTGGAAATCGGCGACAACGCGGCCAAGCGGCTGGGCGTGCAATTCCTGCTGGCCCCGCTGACCCGCAACGGCGCGCCCTTCCTGTCGACCAACTACACCAACGCCAACCCCAACATCCTGACGGTGGCGGGCGCGGTGGGCGCGACGTTGCTCGACCGGAGCTCGACCACGGTGAACGGCAACATCGTGACGACGGGCACGTCGAGCCCGATCACGTCGACGCTGCAACAGGCAGCCGCCACGTCGATCCTTCAGGCGACTGGCGCGCTGGCCGGCTTCGCCACCACACTCGGGTCGACCGCGGTCTTGGGTGCGATCATCAACGCGGTGAACTCGGACGACCAGTCGAACCTGCTGTCGGTCCCCTCGATCATCACCCACGACGGCATCACGGCGAACTTTCTGGTGGGTCAGGAGATTCCGATCACCACGGGCGAAGCGCTGTCCAACAACTTCGACAACGCGTTTCGCACCACCCAGCGCGAGGAGGTGGGGATCAAGCTGCAGGTGACGCCGCAGGTGAACTCATCGGGCGAAGTGCGGCTCACGATCCGGCAGGAGGTGTCGTCGATCGCTGGCGCGGTCGGCACCGACAGCACCGGCATTATCCTGAACAAGCGGGCGTTCGACACCACGCTGACGGTGGACGACGGCGACATCGCGGCGATCGGCGGCCTGCTCGACGACAACGAGCGCTTTACCCTCCAGAAGATTCCGCTGCTGGGCGACCTGCCGCTGATCGGCGCGCTGTTCCGGTCGAAGTCGAAGACCCGCAACAAGACCAACCTGGTGGTTTTCATCCGCCCGACCATCCTGCGCTCGCGCGAGGACACGGCGGCGATCGCGGCGCGGCGGTGGAACGGCGCGCGCCGGGTGCAGCTGGCCCGACGGCCCGACGAGGAGCCGGCGCTCGACGAGTTGGCGCGCGACTATCTGGACACGGTTCCGCCGGGTGGCTTCGCCACGGTGCTGCCGACCGACGTGGTGATCGACGGCTACGACGCCGGTGGCCGACCGCTGCCCCCGGGCACGGTGGTGAACGTGCCGGTGGCGCCCTCCGCCGACACCGCGAGCGATCCGAACTTTCTGCCGTCCGACCCGGGCCGCCCACGCCCGTGACCGACCCTGCCCTCCTCCAGGCCTTTGACGCCGACCCGGACGAGGTGGTGCGCTCCGACTCCCTGCCGCGCTCAACCGGCGACACGCGCGATTTGGTGACGGAGAGCCTGCCGTCGCTGGAGCGCTCGCACGATCTGCCCTATGGCTTTGCGCGCGAACATGGCGTGGTCCGGCTGGGTGACGACCGGCTGGCATTGCGCGACGGCGCGGACCCCCGCCGCCTGCTGGAAGTCCGCCGCCGGCTCGGCCACGGCTTCGCGGTGGAGGTCGTCGACGCCGCCGCCTTCGACCGGCACCTGTCCGATCACTATGCCATCGACGGGCAGGCGATGGGGCTGGCTGGCGAGATCGGCGACGCCGACGGGCTCGACGTGCTGGCGGGCGACCTGCCGACCGCCGACGACCTGCTGGATTCGGCCGACGACGCGCCGGCCATCCGCCTCGTCCACGGCATCATCGCGGAGGCCGCGCGGCGCGGCGTGTCGGACATTCATGTGGAGCCGTACGAAAGCGGGTTGGTGATACGGATGCGCGAGGACGGGGTGCTGCGCGAGGAGCTTCGGATGCCGCCGCACGTGGCACCCGTGGTGGTCAGCCGCATCAAGGTCATGGCGCGGCTCGACATTGCGGAACGGCGAGTGCCGCAGGACGGGCGCATTTCGCTCCAGCTCGGCGGCAAGCTGATCGACGTGCGCGTCTCCACGCTCCCGAACCGGGCTGGCGAGCGGGTCGTGTTGCGCGTGCTGGACAAGGACAAGGCAGGCATCGATCTGGACGCGCTGGGCGTGACCGGCCGGCCGGCGACCGTGCTGCGCGACGCGCTCGCCGAGCCCAACGGCATCCTGCTCGTCACTGGGCCGACCGGGTCGGGCAAGACGACCACGCTCTATGCGGGTCTGCAAAAGCTGAACGACGGCAGCCGCAACATCCTGACCGTGGAAGATCCCGTCGAGTACGCCGTCGAAGGCGTCGGTCAGACGCAGGTGAACGCCAAGGTCGGCCTCACCTTTGCCAGCGGCCTGCGCGCCATTCTGCGCCAGGATCCGGACGTGGTGATGGTCGGCGAAATCCGGGATCGGGAAACCGCCGAGATCGCGGTGCAGGCGTCGCTCACCGGCCACCTGGTGCTCTCCACCGTCCACACCAACGATGCGGCCGGCGCGATCACCCGGCTGCGCGACATGCGGATCGAGCCGTTCCTGCTCGCCTCCACGCTGCGCGCCGTGCTGGCGCAGCGGCTGGTGCGCCGCTTGTGCCCGACCTGCCGCTCGCCCCATCCGGCGGACGCGGGCACCGCCGCCGCGCTGGGTATGACCGAGGGTGCCACGGTGTGGGAGGCGGTGGGCTGCGACGCCTGCGCGCAGTCCGGCTATCGCGGCCGGGTGGGCCTGTTCGAGGCGATCCGCGTGGACGACACGGTGCGGCGCTTGGTTGGCGAAGGCGCGGACGAGGACGCCATTGCCGCGCATGCTTTCCGCGACGGCGGCACGCTCTCGGATGAAGCACGGCGCGCCGTCGCGGACGGCACCACCACGCCCGCCGAGGCGATCCGGGTGGCGCGCCGCGACAGCGCGGACGAGCGCGACACCGCCGACGAGACGGTCTAGACACTCGCCATGGCCAACTGGTCCTACCACGCCATCGACACGAGCGGCCGAGAGCGGCGTGGGCGGCTGGGCGCGGCCTCGCGGACTGACGCAACGGAGCGGCTGGTGTCACGCTCGCTCTATGTCGTCAAGCTGGATGAGGCGGCGGCGGACGCGGCGGAGGCCACGCCGTTCTTCAAGCTGGTGCGCAACAAGCTGACGCCGAGGGAGCTCACCCTCGTCACTCGCCAGCTCGCCGAGATCAGCCAGGTGACGCCGCTCGAGGAGACGTTGCGCCTCGTCTCCCGCCAGTCCGACCGGCCGCACGTTCGGCGCATCGTCGGCTCAGTGCGCGACGGCGTGGCGGAGGGCCGGCGGCTGTCGGACGCCATGGGGCGCGAGCCAAAGTCCTTCCCCGCCCTCTACCGCGCCACCGTCTCGGCGGGAGAGAGCTCCGGAACCCTGCCCGAGATCCTGGAACGTCTGTCCACGCTTCTGGAGCGCCAGGCGGTGATCCGGTCCAAGGTGCTCTCCGCCCTCGCCTATCCGGTCGTGCTCGCGGTCGTCGCCATGGTCGTGGTGGCCGCCTTGATGGTGTTCGTCGTGCCCAAGGTGGTCGAGCAGTTCGACGATGTCGGCCAGCAGCTCCCCTTCCTCACCCGCGCGGTGATGGCGCTGTCGGCGCTGATGGCGGGGTACTGGTGGGCGATCCTGCTGGGCATGGTGGCGCTTGGCGTACTCACCTGGTGGTTGCTGAGGGACGAGCGCAACCGGCTGGTGTTCGACGGCTGGCTGTTGCGGGTGCCGCTGATCGGCCGGCTGATCCGCGATCTCCACGCCGCTCGCCTGGCGCGCACACTATCGACCATGGTGGCGAGCCGGCTGCCGATCCTGGAGGGGATGCGGCTGACCGCGCAGACCGTGCGCAACCGCCGACTGCGGCTGGCGTCGGACAACATCGTTCAGTCGATCCGGGCCGGCGGCAGCCTGTCGTCGGGCCTGCGCGACGCGGGCGTGTTCCCGCCAATCCTGGTCTATCTGGCCGCCGGCGGCGAGAGCGCGGGCCGGCTGGACACCATGCTCGGCCGCGCGGCCGAGACGTTGGAGCGCGAGTTCGACGCCTTCACCGCGGGCTTCCTGTCGCTCCTCGAGCCGCTCATCATCATCGTGATGGGCGTGGTGGTGGCGACGATCGTGCTCGCCATCCTGCTCCCCATCCTCCAACTGCAGAGCCTCGCTGGATCATGACCAAGTTTCTCCACCGCCTTCTGACTCGCCGCCGGGATGAGGCCGGGTTCACGCTGGTCGAGTTGATGGTGGTTATCGTCATCATTGGCCTGCTGGCCACCGTCGTGCTCATCAACGTGCTGCCGTCGCAGGACCGCGCGATGGTGACCAAGGCGAAGGCCGACATCGCGACCCTGTCGTCGGCGATGGAGCAGTACCGGCTCGACAACATGGCATTCCCGAACGGCGGCCAGGGCTTGCAGGCGCTGGTCACCGCGCCCGCCGGCCTCGCCCAGCCTGGCCGCTATCGGCCGGGCGGCTACATCAAGCGGCTGCCGGACGATCCGTGGGGCCGGCCCTACCAGATGCAGGTGCCCGGAGCGGACGGCGGTCCCTACGAGATCCTCTCGCTTGGCGCCGACGGCGCGCCGGGAGGCGAGGGCAATGATGCCGATATCTCAAGCTCGAGCTGACGCCTCACCTCCCCTCCCTTTCAGGGAAGGGTTGGGGGTGGGTAGCGACGGCCAAGCCGAGCCTGTGCCAGCGTTCGGCAGCTCGCGCTTTGCGCTCACACCCACCCCCAATCCTTCCCTGAAAGGGAGGGGAGCAGAAGGTGGCTTCACCCTGATCGAGCTTATGGTGGTCGTCACCCTGATCGGCCTGCTCGCCGCCGCCGTGGTCGTGAACATGCCCGACCCGCGCGGCCGGCTCAGCCAGGCGGGCGAGCGGTTCGCCGCGCGGGTCGCCGCCGCGCGCGACCGGGCGGTGGTGAGCGAGCGGCCGACCGGGCTCTATGTCAGCGCGTCCGGCTACGGCTTCGAGAGCTACGCCGATGGCCGGTGGGAACCGATGTCCGACGGCCCGCTCGCGGCCCAGACCTGGCCCGACGGCGTGGCCGTGAGCGCCGGCGGCCAGGCCGGCGCGCGGGTCGCCTTCGACGCGCTCGGTCTGCCCGACCAGCCGGTCGACGTGGTGCTGGTCCGCGAGGACGAGCGCGTGACGGTGGCGCTCGATGCCAGCGGCGGTGTGGTGGTGCGGTGAGAGCGGGCCATGCGCGGGAACGCGGCTTCACCTTGATCGAGATGCTGGTCGCGCTGGCCGTGTTCTCGCTCGCGGCGTTGGCGCTCCTGCGCCTCAACGCTTTCGCGCTGCGCCAGGCTGGCGAGTTGGAGGTGCGCTCGCTTGGTGCCGCGGTGGCGCAGAACCGGGCCGCCGAACTAATGACCGACCCCGGCCCGCTCGCGCTGGGCCAATCGGCGGAGACCGTGACGAACGGCGGCCGGCGCTACCGCGTGGAAGTAGCGGCGAGCCCGCTGGGCGATGGTCGAGTGGTGCGGCTCGACGTGACCGCCGTGCCGCTGGACGGCGGCTCGCCGAGCCTGCTGACGGTGGTGAGGCCGGTCGGGTGAGAGGGACCAGAAAGACTCCCCTCCCTTTTGGGGAGGGGCTGGGGGTGGGTGCGAGCGCGAAGCGCGAGCTGCCGAATGCTGGGACAAGCTCGGCTTCGCCTTCGCCACCCATTCCTGACCCCTTCCTGAAAGGGAGGGGAGAAGAAGGTGGCTTCACGCTCATCGAGATGGTCGTCGCCGTCTTCATCTTCGGCCTGCTCTCGCTCGCCGGCGTGGCCATCTTGCGCTCCAGCATCGACGTGCAGGGTGCGGCCACGCGGTCCGCCAAGGGTGACGCGGGCGTCATGCGGGCGCGGGCGCTGATCGGCGGCGACCTCGCGCAGGCGGTCGCCCGGCCGACGCGCAACACCACCGGCGGCACCGATCCCGCCTTCGTCGGCGGGGCTGGGTCGGCCGCAGGCGGCTTCCTGTTCGTGCTGGTGCGCGGTGGGGTCGCCAATCCCTCCGATCAGCCGCGTTCGGACCTGCAAAAGGCGGGCTACCTGGTGGAGGGCGGCGCGCTCAAGCGGGTCGCTTGGCCCCAGCTCGATGGAGCGCAGCCGGGTCCGGCCACCATGATCCTGCCCGATGTCGCAAACGTGGCGACGCGTTTTCGGGGGCTGGATGGCGGCTGGTCGAGCGGCTGGACGCCCGCGCGAGGAACGGAGCTGCCGCGCGCGGTCGAGCTGACGGTGCAGCCGGTCGGCGGTGCGCCGCTGCGCCTCGTCTTCCGCGTCGGTGGCGATCCCCCGCCGTCGCCTGTCGATGCCCAGCCAGCACTCCCTGCGCCACCTGCAGCCGCGCTCATATGAGGAACGGTCCGCCCGGCGAGCGCGGCGCGGCGCTGCTCACCGTGCTGCTGCTTGTCGCCGTGCTCTCGGTCATCGCAGCCGACACGCTCGACCGGCTGTCGCTCTCCACCCGCCTTACCGGCACCGCGGTGGCGATGGACCAGGCGCGCGCGTTCGGCGACGCGGCGGAGCGGCTGGCCGCGATCCGCATCGGGCCGCTCGTCTCCGGGACCGAGCGCACGGTGGACACCGGCTGGTCGGGCGTGCCCCTCCCGCTGCCGCTGCCGGTCGGGCAGGCGACGCTGACGGTGACCGACGGGGGCAACTGCTTCAACCTCAACAGCTTGGTCTCGAGCGGTGCCGGCACGGACCCGAACGCCGAGCCGGTGCTGGCGGCCAACCCAACCGCCATCGCCCAGTTCGCGGCCCTCATGGAGCTGCTCAACATCCCCGCCGGCGACGCGCGGCACGTTGCCGGGTCCGCCGCCGACTGGATCGACAGCAACATGGCGGCGGAGCCAGCGGGTGCGGAAGACTCGGTCTATCGCGGCCGCACCCCCGCCTATCTGCCGGCCAACCGGCCGATGGTGTCGGCGACCGAACTGCGCGCGGTCGACGGGGTGACGCCCGGTTTGTGGGCCACGCTGCGCCCCTGGGTCTGCGCGCTGCCTGAGACGACGCCGAGCGCCATCAACCCCAACACTCTGACCCCCCAGCAGGCGCCGCTGATCGCCATGCTGGCGCCTGGGCGGGTGGATGTCGGCCGGGTGCGCGCGCTGTTGACCGCTCGTCCGGCGAGCGGGTTTGCGAGCGCGACCGACTTCTGGCAGGCCGCTGGCGTGGGCGGGCAGACATTCACCGGGGATCAGCAGCTCGCCCTGCGCTCGCGCTGGTTCGACGCGCGCGTGGCGGTGACGATCGACGGGACGGAGCGCACGAGCCGCGCGCTGATCGACACCAAGACCGCGCCGGCGCGTATCGTGCGCAGCTGGTCCGAGTGAGAGTGATCGACACTGAGGTCGCGGTGGCGGACGCCCCGCTGACCGTGCGGCGCACGGCGGCCGAGCGGGCGGCGGTTATGCCCGGCGACCGACTGGTGATCGCCCTGCCTGCCGCCTCGCCGGTGGCAGACTTCTCTCTCGCCTGGTGGCGGCTTGACGAGACCGGAGCGGCGGCGGGCGGCGGGCGCTGGCCCGATCCCGCGCTTGAGGAGGCGCTGGCGCGGCCCGACGCGAACCGCCGCGTGCTCGCGATCGCGCCCGCTCCGGCCGTGGCGCTCCACTGGCTCGCCATGCCCGACCTGTCGCCCCGCCAGGCGCGCGTCGCCGCCCAGCTGAAGCTCGCGGACGAAGCGGCCGCCCGGCCCGAGGAGCTGCACGTCGTCGCCGGCGAGCACCGGGGCAGTGACCGGGCGATCGCGGTCGCGGTGGTCGACCGGGCCGTGATGTCGGACTGGCTGGACTGGTGCGCGCGCCACCGGCTCGACCCGGACGTCATCGTGCCGGCACCGCTTCTGCTGCCCCAGCCGGTGGAGGGCACAGTCAGCCGCGCCGATCTGGCAGGCGCGGTCGTACTGCGGGGCGAAGATGCGGGGTGGCAGTCGGACGCGGCCGTCGACGCGCTGCTCGTGGGCGACGACACCGTCCTTGATATCGAGCCCGCCAGCCTCGACCAAGCGATCGCGGCGGCGTTCGCGGAGCCGCCGCTTAACCTGCGCTCCGGCGCCTTCGCCAAGCGGCGGCGCGGGGTCGACCGCGCGCTCGTCGTCCGCGTAATCGCGATCCTGGTGGCCTGCGGCGTGCTCGAGCTCCTGATCGCGCTCACCACGGTCGGGCGACTGTCGCTGGCGGCGGGCTCGCTCGACGCCGAAGCGCTGGCGCTCGCGCGGCCGGCGCTGTCGGGGAGCGTACCGGCGACGCGATTGGTGGCGACGCTTGACGACGAACTGGCGCGGCGCGGCGGCGGGCCGAACAGCTTTACCGTGCCGCTCGCCGGGCTCTACCAGGCGCTCAGCGCCACACCGAGTGCGGTCGTCGGCGACCTGTCCTTCACGCCCGACGGGACGCTGACCACCACCTTGTCGGCCGCCACTCGTGAGGAGCTGAACCAGGTGCTGATCCCGCTTCAGCGCAACGGGTTCTTCGTGTCCTACGACAACGCGCGCACCGCCAACGGCCGCGAGACGGTGTCGCTGACCGTGCGGGGGTCGCGCCGGTGAAGCCGCTCGCCGATTGGCTGGCGGGGCGGACCGCGCGCGAGCGGCGGCTGCTCGCGCTGATGGGTCTGATCGCCTTCTTCACGCTTGGCTGGCTGCTCATCATCAGGCCGCTGGTGGATTGGGAGGTGACGGCGCGCGCGCGGCTGACGGAGGCGGCCGACCGGCTTGGCGACGTGCGCGGGCGGATGTCCGCATTGGGTGTGGGCGACGGCCGGCGAGTGGCGGCCGCGCGCGGGCTCGGCGCGGTCGACCTCTATGTTGCACAATCGGCGGCTGAGGCCGGCTTCACGCTCGACCGCAATGATCCGGCTGGGTCGGACCGCACGAGCGTGGCGATCGCCACCGCCCGGCCGCAGGCGCTGTTCGGCTGGCTGGGCGGGCTTGAGGCGGCTGGCGTGACGGTCGAAACGATCTCCGCGCGCCCGGCCGAAACCCCCGGATCGGTCGCGGTGACGGCCAGCTTGCGACGGATCGGCGGATGAGCCGGCTGTGGCTGCCCGTTCGCCGCTGGGTGTTCCTCGGCCTCGCCGTGCTCGTCGGGCTGGTGGCATCGGTCCCGCTTCGCGCCGGGGCCGGACTGGCGGGGCTCGACCGCCTTGGCCTGTCCGCGCGCGCGCTGAGGGGCGTGGTGTGGTACGGGCACATCGTGGACGGCCGCATCGGCCCGCTGCCGCTCGGCCGGGTGACGGTCGGGCTCAACCCGCTGGCGCTGCTGCTCGGCCGCGCGACGCTGCGCTTCGACGGCAGCCCGCGCGCCGAGGCCCCGAGTGAAACCGGCCTGTCGGGAACCGTGACGGGCACGCGCAACACCCTATCGCTGGCGGGCGTCGGCGGCTCGATCGAGACCGGCGCGCTCGGCACCGGCCTGCCGATCGGCCTCGTTACCTTCACCGACTTCGCGGCGCGGTGGGAGGCGGACAGCTGCATTGAGGCCGCCGGGCGCGTGCGCGTCGACCTGACCGCGCCGGTCGCCGGCCTGCCGCTCGGCAGCCTGTCGGGCGCGCCGCGATGCGACGGGGCCGCGCTCCTCCTGCCGCTCGCCAGCGGGTCGGGGCGCGAGCGCCTTGACTTGCGGCTGCGGCCCGGGGGCACACCGATGGCCACGCTGGTCGTCGACAGCGCTGACCCGGCGCTGGTCCCGGCGCTGACGGGGGCCGGGTTCCGACAGACGGGCTCTGGCTTTAGCCTGCCGCTGCCGCTGGGTCCCGCCCGCTGAGTACGGCTTTGTGGCCGCTGTGGGGTGCACTCGCGGGCGCGATCGCCGGCAGCTTCCTCGCCACCCTGATCCTGCGCTGGGAGGCGGGGCTGTCGGTCACATCCGGTCGGTCGCGTTGCGACGGCTGCGGCCGGACCTTGTCCGCGCGGGAGCTGGTGCCGGTGGTGAGCGGGCTCCTCCTGCGCCGCTGTGCCACCTGCCGAACGCCGATCGCCGGACTGCACACCGGCGTGGAGATTGCAAGCGCCGGCCTGTGCGCGGCGGCCTTTGCGCTTGCGCCTCCCGTCGCGGCGGCGGTGTGGAGTGTGGCGGGGCTAATGCTGCTCGTGCTGGCCATGCTCGACTGGCGCGGTCTGTGGCTGCCCGACGCGCTGACATTGCCGCTCGCCATCTTGGGTCTGCTCGCGGGTGGGTGGGCGAGCGGGGTGCCGACACTCGACCGGGTAATTGGTGGTGCGGCGGGGTGGGCGGTCATGGCGGCGCTTGGCGTCGGCTTCCGCCGGCTACGCGGGGTCGAGGGGCTGGGCGGCGGCGACCCCAAGCTGGCGGGTGCGGTCGGCTGCTGGATCGGCTGGACCCCGTTGCCGGCCTTCTGGGCGCTCGCCGGACTGATCGGCCTCGCTCTGGCGGTCGCCCGGCCCCGATCGGGCGAGGGTCCGATCCTGGTGCCCTTCGGCACCGCGCTTGCACTGGCCGCGCTGCCCGCCTGGTGGCTGAGCCCCTGAGGTCGGGTGCGCGGGCCGCTTGCAGTCGGAGGGCTTCACAAGCACAGATTGAGCGGAGAGCTTCACCCTCGCAGCCCACCATCAAAAGTGTCGAACAGCAGCTTAAGATTGAGCGCGATGATCACCACCGTGATGCCCCACGCCGCCAGCTTCAGCCAGCCGGGGCTGACCAGTTCGCCCATCTTGGTTCGGTCGGAGGTGAATTGGACCAGCGGCACGACGGAGAAGGGCAGCTGCATCGACAGCACGACCTGCGACAGAATTAGGAGTCGCGCGGTGCCGCTCTCACCATAGAGCGCGGCCACAAACACGCACGGCACGATCGCCAACCCGCGCGTGATCAGGCGGCGCGCCCACGGAGCGAGCCGCAGGCGCAGGAAGCCCTCCATCACGATCTGGGCACCCACATCAACGTGTCGTTTGCGCCGCTTGCGGCGTGACGAGAGCGTCGTGCGCTGCATGTCCTGTCTGAAGGCGGCGTATCCGGCCGTGTTCTGCCGGAAAGCGCCTTCGCCGGACGCA
>JAABUN010005678.1_pt1 | contig 15207 bp, 10 predicted proteins | sample 5559311 | NCBI WGS metagenome assembly JAABUN01 (sample SAMN10711877, study PRJNA513370) | rock metagenome | isolation source: Antarctica rocks | place: Antarctica: Victoria Land, Siegfried Peak sud | reverse complement strand
CGTATGTTTTGACCAAGGAAGAAGGCGGACGGCACACACCGTTTTTCACCGGCTATCGACCGCAGTTCTATTTCAGAACGACGGACGTAACCGGAGTAGCGCATTTGCCGGAAGGAGTCGAGATGGTGATGCCGGGCGATAACATCGCGATGGAAATCGAATTGATTGCGCCGATTGCGATGGAAAAAGGACTGCGTTTTGCTATCAGAGAAGGCGGCAGAACGGTCGGCGCAGGCACTGTTTCAGATATTGTTGAGTAAATAGAATCGTCATTTATCCCTGTTAGCTTGTTTCGTGAATTTAAAATTAAGATTTACAAAACAGCAAACTTAAGGACTGATGACTAAGGACTAATTAAAATGCCGAGAGATAATATAATTTTACAGTGTACAGAGTGCAAAGAGCGCAACTATGTAACGACCAAAAACAAAAAGAACACGCCGGGAAGGCTTGAGCTTAATAAATTTTGTAATCGCTGCCGCTGCCACCGTTTGCACAGAGAAAATAAATAACAACAGTTGTGAGTTGAAGATGGAGAGCGGCGAGTTTATAAAATTTTACTCGCTACTCTCCACTTTCAACTCTAAACTAACTTAAAGGGGTATGGTGTCAATGGTTAGCATGTCGGTCTCCAAAACCGTAGGTCCGGGTTCGAGTCCTGGTACCCCTGCCATCATAATTTTAAGGAGCTAAATGTCAGAAATAGTTGACACCTTAGACAATAAAAGCAAAGACGGAAAAGAAAGCGTCGGCGAATTTATTCAGCACACGCGCGAAGAACTTGACAAGACTTCGTTTCCTTCTTCGGACGACGTTAAAAATACGACAATTATCGTCATCATCAACGTCATATTTTTTGCCGTTTTTCTTTTTTTGATTGACCAGGCGTGGGTTTATATTATTGAAGCGCTGACCTGGCTCATCAATAAAATTGTCGGAATATAGTAAGGAAACCTCAAAGATGAAGCAGTGGTATTTTATCCATACATATTCGGGACACGAGAACAAGGTTCTTGAAAGCCTCAACGCGCGCATTCGCGATTTGCAGCTCGGCGAGCAGATTACCGAAGTGCTTTTGCCGAAGGAAACCGTCGTCGAAATGCGCGGCAGCAAGCGCATCGAATCTTCGCGGATGTTCTATCCGGGTTATGTGCTTGTCGAGATTGAATGCAACGAGCAGGCGCGCATTCCCGACAACGTGTTTCACGCGATAAAATCGACGCCGAAGGTTACGGGCTTTCTGGGCGGCAAAGCGCCGACGCCGCTGACTCAGTTGGAAGTCGACCAGATTGTCCATAACGTAGAAGTCGCGGCGGAGAAACCGAAACCGAAATTCTCTTATGAAATCGGCGAAGTCGTTCGTATTAAATCGGGACCGTTCGCCAGTTTTACCGGAAAGGTGGAAGAAATCAACGAGGAGAAATCAACGTTAAAAGTTTCAATTACAATTTTTGGACGTTCAACTCCATACGAGTTAGGTTTTTTGGATGTTGAAAAAGTTACGTTCGCCGAAGAAGAATAAATTATATAAAACGAGGACATTTTTGAGTTGAGCGTGGTGCGCTCCTCAAAATTGTAAATCATTATGGCTAAAAAAATTACAGGTTATATCAAGCTGCAAATTCCCGCCGGAAAAGCGAATCCCGCGCCGCCTATCGGTCCGGCGCTCGGACAGCACGGCGTCAACATTATGGAATTTTGTAAGGCGTTCAATGCGAAAACGGCGAACGCCGACCCGGATATGAAGATTCCGGTTGTCATAACAGTTTACGGCGACCGCTCGTTTACGTTTGAAACCAAAACGCCGCCCGCTGCCGATTTGATTCGTAAAGCCGCCGGAATTGCAAAAGGTTCGGGAACGCCGAACAAAACGAAAATCGGTACGATTTCGCGCGCGCAGCTCGAAGAAATCGCTAAAACTAAAATGCCCGATTTGAATACATCGAGCGTCGAGTCCGCACTCAAGACAATCGAAGGAACGGCGAAAAGTCTCGGATTGACAATCGAAGGATAAAGGCAAAAAGATATAAGGATAAATAAAATCTTTATTCTATGTTTTTATTTGAAAAGGGAGAAATGTATGCGCCTCGAAAACGCAAAATTAAAAACATTTCGCTTGCACCTTAAAATAAGTAAATGGCTAAACAAGGTAAGAAATATCTCGCGGCTCTCGAAAAAGTCGAGCCGAATAAAAGACACACATTAGAAGAAGGAATCGCGAAAGTTAAGGAAATAGCTTTTGCAAATTTCGATGAAACCGTCGAATTGACGATGTGGTTAGGAGTTGACCCGCGCAAAGCCGACCAGCTCGTTCGCGGAACGATTGTTCTGCCGCACGGTTTGGGCGGAAAAGCAAAAGTTATCGTCGTAATCGCGCAGGGCGATAAAGTTCGTGAAGCCGAAGAAGCGGGCGCGGATTTTGCGGGCGGCGACGATTTGGTCGATAGAATAAAAGGCGGCTGGCTCGATTTCGACGCCGTTATCGCCACGCCGGATATGATGCGCTCGGTCGGAACTTTAGGAAAAGTTTTGGGTCCGCGCGGGCTGATGCCGAACCCGAAAACCGGAACGGTTACGATGGACGTGCGAAAGGCTATCGAAGAAACCAAAGCCGGTAAAGTCGAATATCGCGTTGATAAAACGGGCGTTATTCACTCGCCGGTCGGAAAAGTTTCGTTTGACGACGGCAAATTGCAGGAAAACTTAAGAATTTTAATCAACGCCGTTATCAAAGCCAAACCGACGACGGCGAAAGGTCGTTATTTGAAAAAAATCAATCTGGCATCGACGATGAGTCCGGGCGTTCTGCTCGACGAAGCGGCATTTGCATAGAAAGTGAGGAGCGAAAAGAAAGAAATATGAAAACGAGAGAACAAAAACAAAAAGATTTAGACGCCCTCACCGAGCAGTTGAGCAATTCCAAATCGGCGATGGTGATTAGCTTTCATAAAGTTACCGTCAATAAAGACCAGGAACTGCGCGAGCAATTGCGCGGCGCGGGCGCGAACTATAAAGTCGTCAAAAACACCATTGCGCGGCTCGCTGTTAAAGGCACGCCGTATGACGGAGCGGACGAATATTTCAAAGGTGTTTCGGCGATTGCCTGGACGGACACAGACCCGGTAATTTTATCGAAAACGGTTTCAAAATTCGTTAAAGCCAATACCGATACTTTTTCATTCAAAGTCGGCGTGGTTGACGGACGTGTGGTTAATCTCTCGCAGGTCGAAGCGATTGCCAGCTTGCCGTCGAAAGAAGAGCTTATTTCCAAGTTGCTGTTTGTTATCAATGCTCAGGCGCAGCGTCTCGTTACGGTCGTCAATGCCGTTCCGCGCAATCTGGCTGTCGTTATCAAACAAATCGGCGAACAGAAAGAAGCCTAGAAAATTTTTGGATTTCAGATTTCAGATTTTGGATTTTGTCCATATTTAAGATTTGCAGTCCGCAATCGAAATAGCCGTATCCAAGGAAACGGAGCGAAGCGATTTGTCAGGTCGCCTTTGCTGCTCGGATGTCTCGCTCGGTTCTGATGCAACTAAACCGAAAAAGCGTCCCGTTGGGTTCTCGCGGCTGACACAAAAAAGGCGTTAACAATAAACGTTTTACAATTTACTTATAAACATAGAACCCTAGAGGAAGGAAAATAATTATTATGGCAGTTTCAAAAGAAGAAGTAGTTGAGTATTTAAAAGGCATTACGCTGCTCGAAGCGTCGGAATTGGTCAAGGAATTGGAAGAAGTTTTTGGCGTCTCCGCAGCAGCGGCAACGGCTGTCTCGGCTCCGGCTGGCGGCGGTGGCGGCGATGCGGCTCCGGCAGAAGCTGAAAAAGATACGTTCGACGTGATTTTAACCGCTGCCGGCGGCGCGAAAATCAATGTTATCAAAGTCGTGCGCGAAGTCGTTGCCGGTCTTGGGCTGAAAGAAGCCAAAGAATTGGTTGACGGCGCACCGAAAGCTATCAAAGAAGGCGTTTCAGCCGCTGAAGCCGAAGAAATCAAGAATAAATTGACCGAAGCAGGCGCGTCGGTTGAAGTAAAATAACTTAGTTGTTAAACTAATTTTGGCAAGCGTGAGAGGACAACCAATCTTTCACGCTTGCCATCTATCATTTACGCAATTCTGAAATTCTTTAATTTTTATAGAGTTTCTATACGGTTTGAGAAGAAATTCTCGCAGACAAGTTGGAGAGTCGGTGTCGGTTTTGACATCCTCAAAAAATTTATATAACAGCATTACTGCTAAAATTTAAGCGGTCAGGGAAAGTTTTACCCTCGACCGCATTTGCTGTCTTTATTTGAGTTAGTTTGAAAAGATTACTGGAGATTATCAAATCAGACAGGAATGTTAGCAACAAAAACTTTTTAAATCAACAAGTTTTTTCGCCGAAGAACCCGGAATATATAAAATAATATATAAAATTATGATTCTTAATCCGCTACAAACAAATACCAACGGGCTTGGACGCCGAACGAGCCAAGCGCCGAAACGTGTGGATTTCTCGAAAATCTACACATCCGCCCGCATTCCGAATCTTATCGAAGTGCAGCGCGAATCATACAACCGCTTTTTGCAGATGGATTTAATTCCCGAAGAGCGCGATATGGTCGGTCTGCAAACGGTTTTTCAATCGATTTTTCCCGTTTCCGATTTCCGCCAAACGGCGACGCTCGAATTTGTCGAATATCAAATCGGTAACTGGCAGTGCAAATGCGGAAATCTGGAAGGTCTCGAACATTTGCGCGCAAATTGTAAAGAGTGCAGTGCGAAAATTAAGGTTGACCCGTTTAATCCGGCGGAAGTTCTCTGCAACAACTGCGGAACTTTTAACGTCGTCCGCCCGAAACTCTGCACAAATTGCGGCGAGCCGGTCGGCTTGAAACACAAACACGACCAGCAGGAATGTCAGGAACGCGGAACTTCATACAGCGTGCCGCTCAAAGTCAAAATTCGTCTGACCGTTTACGATAAAGACGCTGAAACCGGCGTTTCGACTATCCGCGACATCAAGGAAGAAGACGTTTTCTTCGGCGAAATTCCGCTGATGACCGACAACGGAACATTTATTATCAACGGCACGGAACGCGTTATCGTTTCGCAGTTGCATAGAAGTCCCGGCGTGTTTTTCAAAGGCGACCGCGACACGTTTTTAGCGAAAATCATTCCGTATCGCGGCTCGTGGGTCGAGTTTGAATACGACCAGAAAGGAATTTTGCACGCTCGCTTAGGAAAGCGCAAAATTATTGCGACCGTTTTTCTGCGCGCTTTGGGTCTGTGGCTCAATCCGCAAATCGATATGAAAACGGTTTCGGACAACATTCTGGAAGAAGTCGTCAAAAACGCCGAATTTTCAAACGCCGATATTCTGAAGCGGTTTTACACGACGGACGATGTTACGGTTGAGAAAAACAAAGTTTTCGTCAAAGTCAAAGCCGAAGGCGAAACGAATTTGACCGGAATGCGCGCCGAAGAAGACGTTAAAGGCAAAGACGAGCCGGTTGTTAAAACGGGCAAAAAAATTACGGCGGCGGCGCTGCGCGAATTGCGCAAGCTCGGCATAGAAAGAGTCGAAGTTTCGCCCGCCGATTTTGAAGGCGCGTTCGCGCTCGACGACGTTATCAACACGGAAACCGGCGAAGTTATTCTCGAAGCGAACAACGAAATTTCAGCTGCCAAACTTCAGCAGATTGTCGAAGAAGGCGTGGCGAATTTCTCGGTTTTCTTTCCCGAAAACGACGCTATCGGCAACGTCATCTTGCAGACTTTGAAAAAGGACGCGATAACCAAACCGGTTGACGCGCTGCTTGAAATTTACAGAAAAATGCGCCCCGGCGACCCGCCGACCGTGCCGACGGCTTATCGTCTGCTCGAAGGAATGTTTTTCGACGCTCGCCGTTTTGATTTATCGCGTGTCGGTCGCTTGAAATTCAATATCAAAATGGGCAGACCGGAACGTCAGGATTTGAATAATTTCCTGCTCGAAGCCAAAGATTTTTACGAAGTGGTTAATTATCTGCTTCGTATGAAAAAGGACAGCGAAAATTATGGTCAGGACGACATTGACCATCTGGGAAATCGTCGGGTGCGCGCCGTCGGCGAGCTGCTCGAAAATCAATTTCGCATCGGTTTAGAGCGAATGGAACGCGCCATTAAAGAAAAAATGTCGATTCAGCAGGATATGTTCACGACGATGCCGCGCGATTTGGTCAATGCCAAACCCGTAACGGCGGCGGTTCGTGAATTTTTCGGCTCGTCGCAGCTCTCGCAGTTTATGGATCAGACGAATCCGCTGTCGGAAATTACGCACAAACGCCGACTTTCGGCGCTTGGACCGGGCGGTTTATCGAGAGAGCGCGCCGGATTTGAAGTCCGCGACGTTCACCCGACGCATTACGGACGCATTTGTCCGATTGAAACGCCGGAAGGTCCGAATATCGGGCTGATTTCGTCGCTTTCCTGCTTTGCCAGAATCAATGAATTCGGCTTTATCGAATCGCCGTATCGCAAAGTCGAAGACGGTCGGGCGATGGAATACGTCAAGATTCACAACGGCGGCGACACGCGATTCAAGCCGAACGAACACGTTACGCTTGAATCGGTTCAGGAAGCGAACGCGAAGCTCAAAAAAGACCAGCGGCAAGCCGATTTCGAGCCGTTTCCGTTTTATTTGACGGCTTGGGAAGAAGATAAATACACAATCGGACAGGCGAATATCGAGCTGGACGAAAAAGGCAACTTTATCAGCGACCGCAATTCAGCCCGAAATCGCGGCGAATTTATTACGGTCTCACGGCACGACATTCAATATATGGACGTGTCCCCGAAACAACTTGTTTCGGTCGCGGCTTCGCTTGTTCCGTTTCTCGAAAACGATGACGCCAACCGCGCGCTGATGGGTTCAAATATGCAGCGTCAATCCGTTCCGCTTCTCCGCGCCGAAAGTCCGTTCGTCGGAACCGGAATGGAAGCGGTCGCGGCGCGCGATTCGGGCGCGGTCGTTATCGCCAAGCGTAACGGCGTCGTCGATTTCGTCGATTCCGAACGCATCATCGTCAAAGCAGACCATCAGGTTGACGGTATGATTTCACGCGAAGTTACGGCGGATATTTATTCGCTCGTTAAATTTAAGCGTTCAAATCAAAACACCTGCATCAACCAGCGTCCGATTGTTCAAGTTGGCGAAAGCGTCAAAAAAGGTCAGGTGATTGCCGACGGTCCCTGCACCGACAGAGGCGAACTCGCTCTCGGTCGAAACGTGCTGGTGGCGTTTATGTCGTGGCGCGGCTATAACTTCGAGGACGCGATTCTGGTTTCAGAACGGCTTGTCAAAGAAGATTATTACACTTCGATTCACATCGAAGAACTCGAAATCGAAGCGCGCGACACCAAACTCGGACCCGAAGAAGTTACGCGCGATATTCCGAATATCGGCGAAAATATGCTGCGTGATTTGGACGAATCCGGCATTATCCGCATCGGCGCGCAGGTTAAACCCGGCTCGATTCTCGTCGGAAAAGTTACGCCGAAAGGCGAAACACAGTTGACGGCGGAAGAAAAACTTCTGCGCGCCATCTTCGGCGAAAAAGCCGGCGACGTGAAAGACGCCAGCTTAACTTGCCCGCCGGGAATCGACGGAACGGTTGTGGACGTGCAGGTTTTCACGCGCAAAGGTCAGGAAAAAGACGAACGCTCGCTCGACATCGAAGGTTTGGAAGAAGACGATTTGCGCCGCAACCTCGAAGACGAAATTCGTATTTTGAGCGAACAGCGCGACGAGCGAATTTTGGAACTTTTCGACGGTCGCAAATTGACCAAAGATTTGAGCGGCGGCGACGGCGTTCTCGTTAAAAAAGGCGAAACCATTACGCGCGAGATGTTGAAAGACATTGACATCAAACTGCTTCGCAAAGCCGAAGTTTCAGCCGGAACGATTGACGTTACGGGAGAAATCAAGGAATACGAACAGCGCACGACGCGCCAGATTAACATTTTGAGCGACATCTACGAGGAAAAAATCACCAAGTTAAAACAGGGTGATGAATTGCCGCCGGGAGTTATCAAAATGGTCAAAGTTTTCGTGGCGATGAAGCGCAAACTTTCGGTCGGCGATAAAATGGCTGGACGCCACGGCAACAAGGGCGTTATCGCGCGCATTCTGCCGGAAGAAGATATGCCTTATCTGCCGGACGGAACGCCGGTTGACATCGTGCTTAATCCTTTGGGCGTGCCGTCGCGTATGAACGTCGGTCAGATTCTCGAAACGCATCTGGGCTGGGCTGGTAAAGTTCTCGGACTTCATTTCGCAACGCCGGTTTTCGACGGCGCGTCTGAGAAGGAAATCAAGGAATATATTCAGCTCGCCAACGACAAATACGACGAACTCGGCATTCCGCCGTCGGTCGGTTTGTCGGGCAAAACGCGCCTTTTTGACGGAATGACGGGCGAACAGTTCGAGCAGAAAGTAACGGTCGGCTACATTTATATGCTCAAACTTTCGCATCTGGTTGACGACAAGATTCACGCCCGTTCAATCGGACCGTATTCGCTGATTACGCAGCAGCCATTGGGCGGTAAAGCGCAGTTCGGCGGGCAGCGTTTCGGCGAAATGGAAGTTTGGGCGCTCGAAGCCTACGGCGCGGCGCATATTTTGCAGGAACTTTTAACCTGCAAATCGGACGACGTTGCCGGACGCTCGAAAATCTACGAAACCATCGTCAAAGGCGAATCGAATTTTGAGCCGGGCATTCCCGAATCGTTCAATGTTCTAGTGCGCGAATTGCAGTCGCTGTGCCTCGATGTCGAACTTTTAAGCGAAGACGAAATCGACAAAGCGGCATTAACGGCAGGCGTCGGCGAAGTTGTAGGAGCAGACTAAAGAGTCCAGAGTCCAGAGTCCAGAGTCCAGAGTCGAAAACGGCAACCGGCTCTGGACTCCAGACTGCGGACTGCGGACTTAAAAAATTATGTTTAAATTTCAAAACGAAAACAAAACGCAGTTAACCCCGAATTTCGAGGCGATTCGCATATCTCTGGCGTCGCCGGAAAAAATTAAATCCTGGTCGCACGGCGAAGTTACCAAGCCGGAAACCATCAACTACCGCACGTTTAAGCCGGAGCGCGACGGGCTTTTCTGCGCGCGCATTTTCGGTCCCGTATCGGACTGGGAATGCCTCTGCGGAAAATACAAACGAATGAAGCATCGCGGCGTCGTCTGCGATAAATGCGGCGTCGAAGTTACCCAATCGAAAGTCCGCCGCGAACGGCTCGGACACGTCGAACTCGCTTCGCCGTGTTCGCACGTCTGGTTTTTCAAAGGTCTTCCCAGCCGCATCGGGCATTTGCTCGATATTACTCTGCGCGATTTGGAAAAAATTCTTTATTTCGAGATTTATATCGTCATCGATCCGGGCGATGTCGCCGAATTAAAGGAAAAGGATTTGCTGACCGACGAGCGTTATCGTGAATTGATGCAGGAATATCCGCATCAATTCGTCGCCAAAATGGGCGCGGAAGCCATTAAGGATTTGCTGATGAAAATCAACATTCCCGAATTGGTCGAAGATTTGCGCGGCAAAATGAAGGAAGAAACTTCGCAGCAGAAAAAGCTGAAATATTCCAAACGTTTGAAAGTTTCAAATTCGTTTTTGAAATCGGGCAACAAAGCCGAATGGATGATTCTAGACGTGATTCCAGTCATTCCGCCGGAGCTTCGCCCGTTAGTTCCGCTCGACGGCGGACGTTTCGCCACGTCGGATTTGAACGATTTGTATCGCCGCGTGATTAACCGCAACAACCGTCTGAAAAAATTGATGGAACTGCGCGCTCCCGAAGTTATCGTTCGCAACGAAAAACGTATGCTTCAGGAAGCGGTTGACGCCCTTTTTGATAATGGTCGTCGCGGTCGCGTTCTGCGCGGCGCGAACAATCGCCCGCTGAAATCTCTGTCGGGAACTTTGAAAGGAAAACAGGGACGTTTCCGTCAAAATCTTCTCGGAAAGCGCGTCGATTATTCGGGGCGTTCGGTTATCGTCGTCGGACCCGAACTCAAATTACATCAATGCGGTCTGCCGAAGAAAATGGCTTTGGAACTTTTCAAACCGTTTATCTACAACAAGTTGGAAAGGGACGCGCACGCCGCGACAATCAAACAGGCGCGTGAAATGGTCGAGCGGCAAGAGCCGATTGTCTGGGATATTTTGGAAGAAGTCATCCGCGAACATCCGGTTTTATTAAACCGCGCTCCGACGCTTCACCGTCTCGGAATTCAGGCTTTCGAGCCGGTTCTGGTCGAAGGCAAAGCTATAAAGATTCACCCGCTCGTCTGCACGGCTTTTAACGCCGACTTTGACGGCGACCAGATGGCGGTTCACATTCCGCTTTCCGCCGAAGCGCAGATTGAAGCGTCGGTTTTGATGCTCGCTTCAAACAATCTGCTCAGTCCGGCAAGCGGACAGCCGATTACCGTTCCGTCGCAGGACATCGTTCTTGGCTGCTATTATTTGACGCTCGACCGTCCGGGTTTGAAGGGCGAAGGCAAATCTTTCAACTCGATTGAAGAAGTTCTTCTCGCGCTCGACGCCAAAGCGGTCGAAACGCAGACAAAAATCAAACTTCGATGGAAAGGCGATTTGATTGATTTGACTAAAGAACACAACCAGCAGGACGTAATGCGCGGGATTTCGCGTCCGGTTGACCGTCTGATTGAAACAACCGTCGGGCGCGTTATTTTGAACGAACGCTTAACGAAAGACGGCTTGCCGTTCGTCAACGGAACGCTCAAGAAAAAAGGCTTGCAGTCGCTCGTCAGCTTCTGCCATCTGCGGCTCGGACACGAACCGACGGTTGTAATGCTCGACGATTTGAAAGCAATGGGCTTTCTTTTCGCGACTCGTTCGGGCGTTTCAATCGGCATCGACGATATGGTTACGCCCGCGAGCAAAAAAGGAATTATCGAAGACGCTCGCGCCGAAGTCGATAAATTGCAGCAGCAGTATGAAGACGCGACGATGACCAATATGGAGCGCGTCAACAAGGTTACGGCGATTTGGTCGGACGTAACCGACCGTGTTGCCAAAGAAATGTTTTTGGCGATGCACGCCCGCGAAGACGAACGCCGAGAACTCAATCCGATTCTCGTGATGGCGGATTCGGGCGCGCGCGGTTCGGAAGCGCAGATTCGGCAGCTTGCCGGTATGCGCGGTTTGATGGCGAAACCTTCGGGCGAAATTATCGAAACGCCGATTATCGCTAACTTCCGCGAGGGCTTGAACGTTTTGCAATACTTTATTTCGACGCACGGCGCGCGTAAAGGTCTGGCTGATACGGCTTTGAAAACTGCCGATTCAGGCTATTTGACGCGTCGTCTGGTTGACGTTGCACAGGACGTTATCGTATCCGAAGAAGACTGCGGAACACTGAGAGGCATCGGCGCGGAAGCGATTATTCGCAACGGCGAAGAAGTCGAATCCCTGCGCGATAGAATCGTCGGCTGCACCGCGCTCGACGATATTATCGACCCGGTTGACAATACGACCATCGTTAAGGCGAATCAGGAAATCGACGAAGATTTAGCCGCGCAGGTTCAATTGTCCGGCTTGCAGCGTCTTAGAATTCGCTCGCCTTTAACGTGCGAATCGCGTCGCGGTATCTGCGTTAAATGTTACGGGCGAAATCTGGCGACCGGCAGAACGGTCGAAATCGGCGAAGCGGTCGGCGTTATCGCCGCTCAATCAATCGGCGAGCCGGGAACGCAGCTGACGATGAGAACCTTTCACGTTGGCGGCACGGCGCGTCTCGAACAGGAAACAAAACACGCGGCGGCGATGGACGGAACGGTTAAATATCTCGGCGATATGAAGGTTATTACCAACCGCGCCGGAGAACTTATCTCGATGCGCCGCCAATCGGAAATCGCTCTGCTCGACGAGCGCGGGCGCGAAGTTGCGCGTTACTCAATCGTTTACGGCGCGCATCTGCACGTCAAAGACGGTCAGCAGGTCAAGGAAGACGATATGCTGGTTACGTGGGACCCGTTCACGTTCGCCATTCTGTCGGAAGTTTCGGGAACGATTAAGTTCCAGGATTTGAAGGAAGGCAAAACGCTCGAAGAGGAAATCGATAAAGTTTCGGGGCAAAAACGTCTTGTAGTTAAAGATTCGGATGAAAAACATCAGCCGCGTCTGGAAATCCGCAATGGCAATAAAGTCTTGAAAACTTATCAAATGCCGATTCGCGCCAATCTGCACGTCGAAGACGCTCAGGAAGTCGAAGCCGGAGATATTATCGCCAAGATTCCGCGTGAGACGACGAAAACAAAAGACATCGTGGGCGGTCTGCCGCGCGTCGTCGAGTTGTTTGAAGCTCGTCGTCCGGGCGAACCGGCGATGATGTCGGAAATCGACGGAACAGTTAAGTTCGGCGCAATCTCTAAAGGAAAACGCAAACTTATCATTACCGGCGAAGACAACGAAGAACGCGATTACGACATTCCGCGCGGAACGCACATCAACGTGCAGGAAGGCGACCACGTTCGCGCCGGTGAACCGCTGATGGACGGACCTTTAAATCCGCACGATATTCTGCGCGTTCTCGGAAACGAAGCGCTTCAGGAATATATCGTCAACGAAATTCAGGAAGTTTATCGACTTCAAGGCGTCAATATCAATGACAAACACATCGAATGTATCGTCCGCCAGATGCTTCGCTGGGTGAAAATCAAGGAAGTCGGCGATACTGATTTCTTACTTGAAGAACAGGTTGACCGTTTCCGCTACGAAGACGAAAATCGTCGCGTGGCAGAAGCGGGCGGACAGCCTTCGAGCGCCGAATCCCTGCTTTTGGGCATTACCAAAGCGTCGCTCTCGACTGATTCGTTTATTTCGGCGGCTTCTTTCCAGGAAACCACGCGCGTCTTGACCGAAGCGGCGATTTCCGGTCGCGTCGATTACCTGCGCGGCTTAAAAGAAAACGTCATTATGGGACGCCTGATTCCGGCGGGAACTGGAATGAAAATGTATCGCAACGTCAAAGTCGATTACGACCCGACGATGAATCAGAAACAGGAAGAAGAACTGGACGATTTCCCTTTAACGACCGGCGGCTTGGATTTCCCGATTCCGGTTGACGTTCCGGGAATTGACACGGACGAAGGCTACGACGAAGCCGAAGAAACTCTCGATGATTTAAGTCTCGAACCGGAAGAAGTCTTTGACGAAGCCGCGATAGATTTAACCATCGACGGAGACGAAGACTTTTAGAAGTAATAGTCAATGATAAAGAAAAGGCTGGCGGTTAAATAAACCGCCAGCCTTTTCTATTTTTGATTTTTTATTTCAGTTATTGTGTAACGAGAAAAACATCCCACGCCCAGCGTCCGACATTTGCTTTGTTTGTTTGCCTTCTGTTTTTGTCTTGTATTGATTTTGTATCCCAAACTTTTGCCCGGTAACGAAACTCGTTGCCGAACTCGTCCGTTCTTTTAGATTCCTGATAACGAAGTTCTATCTCCACAACTCTCAATGATGGCAGCGTTTTTAGTTCGTTCGTTTCCGATACGCCGTTGTGATTCGCATCCTGCCACAATCGCAGACTGCTGAAAATTGTATCCTGACTGTTTATCCTGCCGTCGCCGCTGCCGCCGCTTTCCGCTTTGTCGTATTCGGCTAGGGCAAGAAATCCGTTACGGTTTTCTGAAGCGGGCTGTTGGGTGAAATTGCCGAACATTTCCAACGAGCTGTCAATCGAATCATTTTCATTGCGGTCAAGCACCAGCCAGGCGTCGTCCGTATTCGCCGCCGTCCAGGACATTCGATGTGCAATACCGTCGCCGTTAAAGTCGAAATCAACGCCGCCCGCCGCGTCGGTCATTGCAAAACCGTCACCGTTGATGTCAATCAAAATCGGACTGTAACTACAACAGCCACCGTTATCTTGATAGAGGTTATTTCCTATAACACGTTTGGAATCACCTTTTTGCAGACGATACGAGCCGCCGCCTTGATTGCAATAACATTCGCTGTCGCCGCTAACCAGTGGAGTTGGCGTCGGCGTTGGATTTGTTACAGCTATCGTATTACTTGTTGCAACATAGCTATCTCCTGAAGCAATATAACGGAATTCATAAGAACCTGCGATAGCCGGCATAGTAAACGTGAGACTACCGGATGTTCCAGCAGTAATGTATTGAGAAGATTCATAATAAAAGGTTCTGCTGCTTACCTCGTTCAATTGAATTCGGTCATAATTTGTCCGACTTCGGCTTGCAGTCCAATTAACCGTAACGGAACCTCTCGTAGTAGTCGTGCTAGGAGAGGCAGAAAGAGAATAACTTACAGGACATTCGGCAATTTCTCTAGCTTCTTTTCTTCCCGAACAGCTTCCGCCCGAAGTCGGGCGACACGGCTTTTCTACAAGTTCGGTTGAAAGCCCACCGGCTACGTTTCCACCAACAGATACGTCCACTACATCACAATAGAAACTACAGCTTAATCTATAAGTATCTTGTATCTCGTCTCCACAAATGCCTGAATCTACAACATCAGTGGAAGCGTTTAAAGTTTTTTTTCAAATGGAATTAGCTTTCCCGGATTCTTTTTATCTAACTTATAAATTTTGCCGCCTATCCACAGTGTTTTATCGCTAAATCCAATCGTTGTAATGTATATCTTAATTTTTTTAATATCGCCTTTGTAGCCCATTTCGATTAACTGTGATTGAGTATTGACATATTCTTCTTCGGATAATTTTAGTTCAGCACTTTCTTTGGGCATTATCGGAGTTGCCGTATTAGTTAGAAACTGTCCATCTTTAGACAGAAACGGGCTTTCCCCATATTCTATCGGCACAACATAATCCAAACCGTCCTCGCCTTTAGGACGCGGAAACCGAATACTGACTGATACGTGAGTAACAGGTTTTTCAGAATTATTACGAACATTAATTGACAAATCTTTGAACCACTCTTCATCCGCTGAAAATTTTTTATTTGTTTCAATATTTCCTAGTTTAGACTTAGCTAAAGTTATTTCTACAGGCGGGTTAAAATCACTACCTTTCTCCAGTATTTTTTCTGTATCCTGCTCCTTTAATGCGAATCAGTAGTTGAAAACGAGCAAATAGAAAGCGACTGCGAGTTTTCCCCAACAATGTAGCATCAAGCCATCGGTGGAACGAACTTTACTGGCTTTTTGAATATGAGTTTTCTCATTTAT
>JAABUN010005676.1_pt1 | contig 15212 bp, 14 predicted proteins | sample 5559311 | NCBI WGS metagenome assembly JAABUN01 (sample SAMN10711877, study PRJNA513370) | rock metagenome | isolation source: Antarctica rocks | place: Antarctica: Victoria Land, Siegfried Peak sud | reverse complement strand
CGCTCGAACTCCGCCTCGTCGACGAAGTGGTAGTGCACGCCCTCCACCTCCCCCGGACGCGCTGGGCGCGTGGTGGCCGAGACCGAGAGCCAGACCTGCGGGTAGCGGGCGCGGATGTCCGCCGAGACGGTGCCCTTGCCCACGGCGGTCGGGCCCGCCAGCACGGTCAGGCGGGAGGGGTGTGCGGACACCGGGATCAGGTGTCGAAGCGCTGCACGAGCGCCTTGACCTGGTGCGGGCCCAGTCCGCGCACCCGGCGCGACTCGGAGATGCCGATCTCGTCCATGATCTGGCGGGAGCGCACCTTGCCCACGCCCGGCAGCGACTCCAGCAGGGCGCTGACCTTCATCTTGCCGACCGACTCCACCTGCTGACCCTCGCTGATGGCCTCGGCCAGCGAGCCCTGCGCGTACTTGAGCCGGTTCTTGACCTCGGCCCGTCTCCGCCGGGCTGCCGCGGCCTTCTCCAGGGCTGCTGCCCGCTGCTCGGGAGTCAACGACGGCAACGCCACGCGGTCACCTCTTCGTCGGTCTTCGTCGGTCACACTCAGGTGCCTGCCTGGCAGGCTGCCCGCGGGGGACCACGGACTGAGCGAACCTAGCGAGTCGCCGGTGCCGGGGGCAACGGCGGGGCGCCTGCCTGGCAGGGGTCGGTGCGGCACGCCTCAGTGGCTGACGGCGGAAGGCTGCACGCTCGTGGCCCACCGGCGGGCCAATAGGCTGCAGGCTTGCCGGTGCGCAGGAGTGCCGGCGGCGGCATTCGTGTCACACGGCCGAAGCCTGCACGCTCGTGGCCCACCCGGAGGCCAGAAGGCTGCGGGCTTGCCTGTCCACAGGATTGCCGGCGGCGGCGGCCGTCCACAGCCGGCGCCAGCTCCTTGGAGGTCACCCGCCCCCGAGCCAGCCTGGGACCGTGCCCGAACATCGTGCTGCCGTGCTGCAGCGCCTGGCGGCTCGACAGGGTGGCTGTCTGAGCAGGAGCCAGGTGCTGGCCGCCGGAGCGACGCAGAAATGGCTGCGCGTCCGGATCGAGACCGGCCGCTGGAAGCGCGTCCACCCGGGGGTGTACGTGACATTCACCGGTCCGCTCCCCTGGCGCACGCGCGCCTGGGCCGCCGTGCTGTACGCCGGCGAGGGCGCGGTCCTCGGGTTCGAGGCTGCTGGCTACGACGCCGGGATAGTGCGCAGCCCTCCCGCGACAGTCGAGGTCTGGGTACCCCTCGCACGCTTCGTACGGCCGCAGCCAGGGGTGCGCGTGCATCGACGCACCCGCCTGCCGCGGGACGGGATGCTGACGGACCCGCCACGTACCAGGACCGATGCCACCGTCCTCGACCTGACCAGCAGGTGCTTCGAGGCCGATGCCGTGGTGGGCGTGCTGACCGAGGGCCTACGCCGAGGCACCAGCGCCGACGGTGTACTGGCGCTGCTGGCAGAGCGTCCTCGACAGCGCTGGCGACGCCTGCTGCTGGAGGTGCTGGCGGACTGCGAGATCGGCCTGGAGTCCCCCTTGGAGTGGCACTACCAGCACGACGTCGTCCGACGGCACGGGTTGCCGCATTTCCAGCTGCAGTCCAGGCACAAGGTGGGTGGGCGGTGGATACGGGCGGACAGCCGATGCGCCGACTTCGGGGTCCGCACGGAGCTCGACGGCGCCCTGGCTCACCCCGGTGGGCGTACCGACAAGGACACCTGGCGGGACAACGACGCCCTGATCGACACCGGCGAGATCACGTTGCGCTACCGCTGGGTCCATGTCGCGGGGCAGCCGTGCCGCACTGCCGCGCAGGTCACCAGGGCGCTGCGCAGGGGCGGCTGGACTGGTACCCCGCGTACCTGCGGTCCGTCCTGCGACCTGCTCCAGCACCTGGCGGACATGAGTGCAGGGTTATTGCCCCTCTGAGGGCAACAACCCTGCAGTCTTCAGCTCGACGAGTCACACGGCCAGCGCGGCGGCGCACTCCTCGGCGGTGCGCCGGGCCGCCTCGCGCAACGCACGGACGTCGGGGCCAGCGCCCAGCACCTCTCGGCTGGAGGCCGCCAGCACCTGGGATCGGGCCGGGCCGAAGACCCGCTCCAGGTCGGCTGCGGTCGCCCCCTGCGCCCCTACGCCGGGCGCCAGCAGCGGCGCTGCGCCTGCTGCCAGATCGATGCCGAGCTGCTGGACGGCGTCGCCCACGGTGGCTCCCACCACCAGGCCCACCGAGCCCAGCGAGCCCGGCGAGCCCAGCGAGCCCGGCGAGCCCAGCGAGCCCGGCGAGCCCAGCGAGCCCGGCGAGCCCAGCGTGCCCGGAGCCATTGTGCCCTGAGCCAGCGTGCCCTGACCGCCGGCGCGAGCGGCGTTCTCCCGAGCGACCGCGTCCACCACCGCAGCGGCCACGGCCCTCCCGTCGGCGCCGACCGCGTGCTGCACCTGGGCGCCCTCGGCGTTGGACGTCAGACCCAGCACGAACACCCCGCGCCCGGTCAGGTGAGCCAGGTCCAGCAGCGGGCGCAGCGACTCGAAGCCGAGGTACGCAGACACCGTCACCGCGTCGCCGGCCAGCGGGGAGTCTGCGCCTGCGTAGGCGTCGGCGTAGGCCGCCATGGTGGAACCGATGTCACCGCGCTTGGCGTCCACGACAGTCAGGGTGGCGGCTGTGCGCAGGTGGCCGACGACCCGCTCCAGCACGGCGATCCCACGCGAGCCGTGCCGCTCGAAGAACGCCGACTGCGGCTTGACCGCCGTGACCGAGCCGGCGAACGCCTCGACGCACGTCATCGCGAAGCGCTCCAAGCCGGGCAGGTCGTCCTCCAGCCCCCAGGAGTGCAACAGGTGCGGGTGCGGGTCGATGCCGACGCACAACGGGCCGTGCACGTCCATGGCCGCCCGCAACCTCGTACCGAACGGCACCAGTGCGCCCCTGCTCTCAGCCATGCCGGATCCCTGGGTCATGACGAATCACGCTCCTGTCGGTGTGGGCCAGACCGATCACCTCGGTCAGGTCGTCGAAACCGCGTGCGGTCAGGGCAGCGTCGAGCTCTGCGGTGATGCGAGCGGGCGCGCAGGGGTCGTTGAAGATCACGGTGCCCACCTGGACGGCGCAGGCACCTGCGGCCAGGAACTGCAGGGCGTCCAGGCCGGTGCGGATCCCGCCGATGCCGACGATGGGGGCCGCTGCGAGCACCCCGGCTCGCATGGCGGCCGCCAGCTGCCACACCGCACGCACTGCCACCGCGCGGATGGCCGGCCCGGACAGCCCACCGGTGGTACCCGCGAGCTGAGGGCGCAGCGTGTCGGTGTCGACGACGAGGCCGAGCAAGGTGTTGATGGCGCTCAGTCCGTGCGCGCCCCCCTCCAGGCACGCTGCGGCGACGGCGACGATGTCGGTCACGTCCGGGGAGAGCTTCGCCAGAACCGGTGTGCCCGCGGGGGTCTGCTCGAGTACGGCCGCGATCACCTCCCGCGACGCGCCCGGGTCGCAGGCGAACACGAGCCCCCGATTGGCCACGTTCGGGCAGGAGATGTTCACCTCGACGGCTGCCACCCCCGGCTCGCGCGCCAGCCGCCCAGCCAGCAGCGCGTACTCCTCGACGCTGCCACCGGCGATGGACACCACTGCGGTGGCGCCGTTCTCGCGCAGCCACGGCAGGTCCTTGGCGCAGAAGTCCTCGATCCCCGGCCCCTGCAGGCCGATGGAGTTCAGCATCCCCGACGGGGTCTCAGCCATCCGCGGCGTCGGCCGGCCCGAACGCGCCTGCAGCATGACCGACTTGGTCACGACGGCGCCCAGCGCGGCCACGTCCAGGAACGGAGCAAGCTCTCTGCCCGCAGCCGCACAGCCGGACGCGGTCAGCACGGGGCTCTTCAGACGCAGACCGGCCAGCGCGGTCGTCAGGTCGGTCATGGCCGCCCTCCTGTGACGGTCCCCGGTGCGCCGCTCACCGGCGCCTGGGTGGCCGGGGCGCTGCTCACCGGAGCGCCCAGGCAGTCGTCCGGCACGGCGGACCCTGCGGCGGTGATGGCGTCCCAGCGCAACGAGTCGCCGCCGAACACCGGGCCCTCCAGGCACGAGCGGGCCATCCGGGTCACGCCGTCCTGGCCGCGCACGGGCAGCACGCAGGTCATGCAGACCCCGATCCCGCAGGCCATCGACTCCTCCACCGCCAGCTGGCTGCTGGCGCCCTCGGCCCGGGCGACCTCGTGCACGGCGCGCAGCATGGCCATCGGACCGCAGGCGTAGACCACCGACGTGCCGTGGCGGCGCATCAGCTCGGGCAGCACGTCGGTCACCCGGCCCCTGGTTCCCGCTGACCCGTCATCGGTGGTGACCGTCACCGAGTCCGCGAGCCGGCGGGCCTCGTCCTGGCCGAACAGCCGTCCGGCGTCGCCCGCGCCGACCACCACGTCGACGCGGCAGCCACGAGCACGCAGCAGCTCGGCCAACCAGCCCAGGGGGGCGGCGCCGTACCCACCCCCGACCAGGACGGTCCCTACGTCCTCGGCGGGCAGGGAGAAGCCGCGCCCGAGGGGGCCGCCCACGTCCAGGGTTAGGCCGGGGGCACGCTCGGTGATCCACCGGGTACCCGGCCCGTGCGCCGCGACGACGACCTCCACCGTGCCGCTGCCGGCGTCGGCCCGGTGCAGCGAGAACGAGCGGCGCAGAAGCAGACCCGACTCCTCGCCTCCGACCGAGCAGGCCACGAACTGCCCCGGCCCGGCCGCGATGGCGATGCCCGGCGCGTTCAGCGTCAGGTGCCGGTAGGCCCCGGCCGCCCGGTTCTGCAGCACGTCAGCCCGGACCTGGACCGGCGCGCTCACGACGTCACCTCGTCCGTCGCCGCGAAGCCCCAGATGGCGTGCAGCGCTCTGCTGTGGTCCTGCAGCGAGGTGACCGAGGGCAGGCCGGTGCTGGTGGCCTCGATGCCCTGGACGGCTGCTGCCAGCTGCTGGATGGTGGTGATGATGGGCCGGTCCATCGCCGTGGTGGCAGCCCGGATCTCGTACCCGTCGGCGCGAGCCGACCGACCGGACGGTGTGTTGACCACGACGTCCACCTCCCCGTCCAGGATCCGCTGCACGATGGTGGGCTCCCCGTCGGGGCCGGGGCCGGTGGAGTGCTTGCGCACCAGCCGGGAGGCGATTCCGTTGCGCCGCAACGTCGCCGCGGTGCCCTCGGTGGCCAGCACCTCGAAGCCCAGGTCGACCAGGCGCTTGACCGGGAAGATCATGGCCCGCTTGTCGCGGTCGGAGACCGACACGAACACCGTGCCCGAGTGCGGCAGCCCGCCGTAGGCAGCCTGCTGGGCCTTTGCGAAAGCGCGCGGAAAGTCGACGTCGATCCCCATCACCTCACCGGTGGAGCGCATCTCGGGCCCCAGCACCGAGTCGACCACCAGCCCTCCGGGAGTGAGGAACCGGTTGAACGGCAGGACAGCCTCCTTGACCGAGACCGGCGCCTGCACAGGCAGCGTCCCACCGTCACCGGTCGCCGGCAGCATGCCCTCGGCCCGCAGCTCGGCGATGGTCGCGCCCAGCATGATGCGGGCGCAGGCCTTGGCCATCGGCACACCGGTCGCCTTGGACACGAACGGGACAGTGCGGGAGGCACGCGGGTTGGCCTCCAGGACGTACAGGACCCCCGCCGCGAGAGCGAACTGGATGTTGAGCAGACCCCGCACCCCCACGCCTGCGGCGATGGCCTGGGTGTGTGCGCGTACCCGTTCGACCTCGGCGGCGCCCAGGGTGACCGGTGGCAGCGTGCACGCCGAGTCCCCGGAGTGGATCCCGGCCTCCTCGATGTGCTCCATGACCCCGCCCAGGTACATCTCGGTGCCGTCGAACAGGGCGTCGACGTCGATCTCGATCGCGTCGTCGAGGAACCGGTCCACCAGCACCGGGTTCTCGGGCGTGATCCGCACCCCTGACCCGATGGCGCGCACCAGGTACGAGGCCAGCGACTCCTCGTCATAGACGATCTCCATCCCCCGTCCGCCGAGCACGTAGGAGGGCCGCACCAGCACCGGGTAGCCGATCTCGTCCGCGATCTGCTTGGCCTGGACGAAGCTCGAGGCGGTGCCGTGCTTCGGGGCGAGAAGCCCCGCCTGGGCCAGCACCCGGCCGAAAGCGCCTCTCTCCTCGGCCAGGTGGATCGCGGCCGGACTCGTTCCGACGATGGGTACCCCCGCGGCCTCCAGCCGTGCCGACAGACCCAGCGGCGTCTGGCCACCGAGCTGCACGATCACCCCGACCACCTCGCCGGAGCGCTGCTCCGCGTGCACGACCTCGAGCACGTCCTCCAGGGTGAGGGGCTCGAAGTACAGCCGGTCGGAGGTGTCGTAGTCGGTGGAGACCGTCTCGGGGTTGCAGTTGACCATCACCGTCTCGAAGCCGGCCTCGCGCAGGGCGAACGCGGCGTGCACGCAGGAGTAGTCGAACTCCACGCCCTGCCCGATCCGGTTGGGCCCCGATCCCAGGATGATGACCTTGCGCCGGTCGCTGGGGGTGACCTCGTCCTCGCAGTCGTAGCTGGAGTAGTGGTAGGGCGTGGAGGCCGCGAACTCCGCGGCACAGGTGTCGACGGTCTTGAACACCGGCCGGACCCCCAAGGCGTGCCGCACCCCGCGCACGACGTCCTCGGGCATCGAGCGCAGCGAACCGATCTGGACGTCGGAGAACCCGTGCCGCTTGGCGTGCAGGAGCAGGTCGGGCGTCAGCTCCGGGGCGCCGAGGACCTTGCCGGCGACCTCCTCTATCAGCAGCATCTGATCCAGGAACCAGGGGTCGATCCCGGTGGCCTGGTGGGCCTGCTCGACCGAGGCGCCCGCACGCAGCGCCTGCTGGACCAGCACGATCCGCCCGTCGGTGGGCGTGCGGGCACGCTCCAGCAGCGCCGCGGCGTCAAGGTCGGCGGCGGCACCGTCCCAGTGCGGCAGCGAGGACGGGGACTCCAGCGACCGCAACGCCTTCTGCAACGCCTCGGGAAAGCTGCGGCCGATGGCCATCGCCTCGCCGACCGACTTCATCGTGGTCGTCAACGTCGCGTCGGCAGCAGGGAACTTCTCGAACGCGAACCGCGGCACCTTGACCACCACGTAGTCGAGCGTGGGCTCGAACGAGGCCGGGGTCTGGGCGGTGATGTCGTTGGGGATCTCGTCCAGCGTGTACCCGATCGCCAGGCGCGCGGCGATCTTGGCGATGGGGAACCCGGTCGCCTTGGACGCCAGCGCCGACGACCGCGAGACCCTGGGGTTCATCTCGATCACGATGATCCGGCCGTCCGCGGGGTTCACTGCGAACTGGATGTTGCAGCCGCCGGTGTCCACCCCGACCTCACGGATCACCGCGATGCCGATGTCGCGCAGGTGCTGGAACTCTCTGTCCGTCAACGTCATCGCCGGAGCGACGGTGATCGAGTCGCCGGTGTGCACGCCCATGGGGTCGAGGTTCTCGATGGAGCAGACGACCACCACGTTGTCGTTGCGGTCGCGCATCAGCTCGAGCTCGAACTCCTTCCAGCCGAGGATCGACTCCTCCAGGAGCACCTCGGTGGTGGGACTGGCCTGCATCCCCGCTCCGGCGATGCGACGCAGCTCGCGCTCGTCGTGGGCGAAGCCCGATCCCAGGCCGCCCATGGTGAACGAGGGCCGTACGACGACCGGGTAGCCCAGCCCCTCGGCGGCGGCCAGGACCTCGTCCATGGTGTGCGCCACGTGCGAACGCGCCGACTCGGCACCGCAGCGCTCGACCACGCCCTTGAACGCCTGCCGGTCCTCCCCCAGCTGGATCGACGTCACGTTGGCGCCGATCAGCTCGACCCCGTACCTGTCGAGCACCCCGCTCTCGTGCAGGGCGATGGCCGTGTTGAGCGCCGTCTGGCCGCCCAGGGTGGCAAGCAGCGCGTCCGGGCGCTCCTTGGCGATGATGGCCTCGACGACCTCGGGGGTGATCGGCTCGACGTAGGTGGCGTCGGCGAACTCGGGGTCGGTCATGATCGTGGCGGGGTTGGAGTTGACCAGCACCACGCGCAGGCCCTCCTCCAGCAGGACCCGGCACGCCTGGGTGCCGGAGTAGTCGAACTCCGAGGCCTGCCCGATGACGATCGGCCCGGAGCCGACCACCAGCACGCTGGAGATGTCCTCGCGTCGCGGCATCAGCTGCTCTCCATCGGTCGGCCGCCGCCACCGCCGCCGCCGTCCGGGCGAATCTCAAGAGACTCGCCCTCGGGAGCACCAGATGAGGGCGTGTCTCTTGAGATTTGCGGGGGGAGGGCGGTCGCCATCAAGGTGGTGAACCGGTCGAACAGGTAACCGGCGTCGTGCGGGCCGGCGGCGGCCTCGGGGTGGTACTGCACCGAGAAGGCGGGGACGTCCAGGCAGCGCAAGCCTTCCACCACGTCGTCGTTGAGGCACACGTGGGAGACCTCCGCGCGGCCGTGCGGGGTGTCGAAGGGCTGCCGCGCACGCACGGAGCCGGGCGCTGCGACGGCGAACCCGTGGTTGTGGGAGGTGACCTCGACCCGACCGGTGGCCAGGTCCAGCACCGGCTGGTTGATGCCGCGGTGGCCGTAGCGCAGCTTGTACGTGGCCAGGCCCAGGGCCCGGCCGAGCAGCTGGTTGCCGAAGCAGATGCCGAAGAAGGGGATCCGGCGCTCCAGCACGCAGTCGACCAGGCTCACCACGGCGCCGGCTGCACTCGGGTCACCGGGGCCGTTGGAGAAGAACACCCCGTCGGGCCGCACCGCGAGGAGGTCCTGCATTGACGAGGAAGCGGGCAGCACGTGCACCTCGATACCTCGCTCGGCGAGCAGCGCGGGGGTCATGCCCTTGATGCCCAGGTCGAGCGCGGCGACGGTGAACCGCTTCTCTCCCAACGCTTTCACGACGTACGGCTCCGGCGTGGACACCTGTCCGGCAAGGTCCGCTCCCAGCATCGAAGGTGCCTGGCGCACCTGTTGGACCAGCTGCTGCACCGGTGCCAGCGCGTCGCCCGAGAAGATCCCTACCTTCATCGCGCCGCGCTCGCGCAGGTGCCGGGTGAGTGCGCGGGTGTCGATCCCGCTGATGCCGACGACCGACTGCGCGGTCAGCTCTTCGGCCAGGCCCCTGCACGAGCGCCAGCTGGAGGAGATACGCGCCGGATCGCGTACCACGAAGCCGGACACCCAGATCCGGCCCGACTCGTCGTCCTCGTCGTTCCAGCCGGTGTTCCCGATGTGCGGAGCCGTCATCACCACGACCTGCCGGTGGTACGAGGGGTCGGTGAGGGTCTCCTGGTACCCCGTCATAGCCGTGCAGAAGACCGCTTCCCCGACCGTGGATCCCGAAGCGCCATAGGCGTTCCCGTCGAACGACCGGCCGTCCTCCAGCACCAGCACTGCCTCAGCCACTGACGTCCTCCTTGCTCTCAGGTCTGCCCAGCTCGTCGTCGATCAGGCCCTGGACAGCCTGCTCGAGGGGGTCTCTGTCGCGCTCGTACCGGGTACGCAGGCCGGTGTCCAGCTGCGCCGGACCCAGTGACCAGGTCAGGATCACCAGTCCCTGCGGCCCCACGAACTTCCCGGCCATCCCGCGATCTCTGCGGACGGCTGTCAACGCCTCGGCCGGGATCCAGACGTCCGAGGTACCGGTCCGGGCGATCAGGACACCGGCCACCCCGTTCGCCGGTCCTGGTGTGCTGGCGTGCACCCACACCGTGGCGGCCGAACGCTCACCGAGCCCGTGCGGCACCAACCGGTCGAGCCAGTCGCCGGCCGTGGTGCTGGAGACGTAGACCGCCTCGATCGGGCCCAGGACCGGTTCGGCGCGCGCAGCCGGCGCATCGGGCAGCGCCGGCAGTTCAACCTGTCGACGCGTCCTGGCCCGCCAGCCCCGCCACATCAGGGCCCACAGCACCGGGACCACCAGCAGCAGCAGGAGCCCCGTCTGCCCCTCGCTCATCCGTGCGTCCCGGCACCCGCGCGTTGCGCTGCAGCCGATTCCCGTGCCATCAGCTCGTGCTCGCTGAGCGCCGGGGTCAGCTGTGCGTCCAGCACCGTGGCGTGCCCGTGCCAGAAGGTGGCGACGACCCTGCCCGGCAGCGTCCGGCCCGCGAACGGGGTGTTGCGCCCCCGGGTGGCCATGGTGTCGGCGTCCACCACGCGCTGGGCGTCCGGGTCCACCAGCACCAGGTGCGCCGGTTCGCCGACGGCGATCGGACGGCCCTGCCCGACGGCCCGGCCGATGACCGCTGGGGCGCTGGACATCACCCGCGCCACACCGGCCCAGTCCAGCAGACCGGTCTGCACCATCGCCTGCTGGACCACCGACAGGGCCGTCTCCAGACCGGTCATGCCCATGGCCGCGGCGGACCACTCGCAGTCCTTGTCCTCCACCGGGTGCGGCGCGTGGTCGGTAGCCACGACGTCGATCGTGCCGTCGGCCAGCGCAGCACGCACCGCCTGCACGTCGGAGTCCGTCCGCAGCGGCGGGTTGACCTTGAAGACGGGGTCGTAGCCACGAACCTCCTCGTGGGTGAGCACCAGGTGGTGCGGCGTCACCTCCGCCGTGACGTCGATGCCGCGGGACTTCGCCCAGCGCAGGATCTCCACCGAGCCGGCGGTGGACACGTGGCAGACGTGCAGCCGTGAGCCCACGTGCTCGGCGAGCAGCACGTCGCGGGCGATGATCGCCTCCTCCGCGACGGCAGGCCAGCCGAGAAGCCCCAGGACCCCTGACAGCTCCCCCTCGTGCATCTGTGCGCCGGCGGTCAACCGCGGTTCCTGCGCGTGCTGGGCCACCACACCGTCAAAGGCCTTGACGTACTCCAGCGCCCAGCGCATCAGCACCGCGTCGTCCACGCAGTGCCCGTCGTCACTGAACACGCGCACCCGCGCGGCGGAGTCGGCCATCGCCCCGAGCTCTGCCAGCCGCTCGCCTGCCAGGCCGACGCTGACCGCACCCACGGGGCGCACCTCGCACCGCCCCGCCAGCCGTCCCAGCCGCCACACCTGCTCCACCAGGCCTGCCGTGTCAGCCACCGGGTCGGTGTTGGCCATCGCGAAGACGGCGGTGAAGCCGCCCAGAGCCGCTGCGGCAGAACCGGTCTCGATCGTCTCGGAATCCTCACGGCCGGGCTCGCGCAGGTGGGTGTGCAGGTCCACCAGGCCGGGTAGCGCGATCAGGCCGTCCGCGTCGACGACGGTCGCACCTGCGGCGACCACGCCGGGGCCGACCGCGGCGATGCATCCGTCCTGCAGTAGCAGGTCGACGGCCTCGGCGCCGAGCGGGCGGGCGCCGCGGATCAGGTACGTGCTCACGCCAGGACCTCCTGGGCTGTGGTCGTGGCTGCCTCGGTGTCGGTGCCCGACAGCAGCAGGAACAGGGTCGCCATCCGCACCGCCACGCCGTTCGAGACCTGCTCGACGATCGTGGACCGGTGCCCGTCGGCGGCCTCCGCCGTGATCTCCAGCCCCCGGTTCATCGGCCCGGGGTGCATGACGATCGCATGGTCCGGCATCAAGGCCATGCGCCGGGCGTCCAGCCCGTAGCGGCGCGAGTACTCGCGTGCAGAAGGGAAGAAGCCGCCGCCGGTGGAGGTCATCCGCTCGCGCTGTACCCGCAGCATCATGACGGCGTCCACCCCCCCGGCCAGGGCGCTGTCGAGGTCGTAGGTGGTCCGGCACGGCCAGCTGCCGACACCCACAGGCAGCAGCGTCGGCGGCGCGACCAGGGTCACCTCGGCGCCCAGGGTGGCCAGCAGGAGAACGTTGGAACGCGCGACACGGCTGTGCAGCACGTCGCCGACGATGGTGACCCGCTTGCCCGCCAGGTCGGCGCCGGTCGGCGCGCTCACCAGCCGACGCCGCATGGTGAACGCGTCCAGGAGCGCCTGGGTGGGGTGCTCGTGGGTGCCGTCCCCCGCGTTCAGGACGCTGCCGCGGATCCAGCCCGAGTGCGCCAGCCGGTGCGGCGCCCCGGAGGAGGGGTGACGGACCACCACGGCGTCCGCGCCCATCGCCTCCAGGGTCAGCGCGGTGTCCTTGAGGCTCTCGCCCTTGGACACCGACGACCCCTTGGCGGTGAAGTTGATGACGTCGGCGCTGAGCCTCTTGGCGGCCGCCTCGAACGAGATCCGGGTGCGGGTGGAGTCCTCGAAGAACAGGTTGACCACGGTCAGGCCGCGCAGCGTCGGCAGCTTCTTGATGGAGCGCTGCTGGGTGGCCGACATCTGTTCGGCCACGTCCAGCAGCTCCACGGCGGCATCCCGGCTCAGGTCCGCGGCGGAGAGCAGGTGCCTCATACCGGGTCCTTCCGCGGTGCCGGTTGCATCGACGCCGCGTGCGATGCGTCGACGCCGCCGTCCTCGATCACCACGGCGTCCTGCCCGTCGATCTCCGCCAACAGGACGGTCACTCGTTCCGCGGACGAGGTCGGCAGGTTCTTGCCCACGTGGTCGGCGCGGATCGGCAGCTCGCGGTGGCCACGATCCACCAGCACCGCCAGGCGCACGGCTCGAGGCCGGCCGAGGTCGGACAGCGCGTCCAGTGCCGCACGGATGGTCCGGCCGGAGTACAGGACGTCGTCGACGAGCACCACGACCTTGTCGTCGATGCCCCCCGACGGCAGCTCGGTGGCCTCGATGGTGCGGGTGGGGTTGCGGCGCAGGTCGTCGCGGTGCATCGTCACGTCCAGAGAGCCGGCGGTGAGGTCCGCGCCGGGTTCGACAGTGCCGATGAGATGGGCCAGCCGCCGTGCGAGCGGGACGCCACGGGTCCTGATCCCCAGCAGGACGAGGTCGTCGGCGCCCTTGTTGTGCTCGAGGATCTCGTGGGCGATGCGGGTGAGAACCCGCGATATCTCCGGTGCGGCCAGCACCGGGCGTGGTGACGCCATCAGGCGACTCCTTCCCCGCCTCGCAGGACGGTGGTTAAAGGACTCGTGCTGGCGGGAACCTACCTCACCGCGCGCACCACCAGGAACCGACGTCCGGCGGCCGGACCTGATCGGGCGAATCAGCCGCCGGGCCGCTGCTGCCTGCTGACGGCGGGCGTGTTGCCCTTGACCGCGGAGTCACTGTGCGTGAGCCTTCGACCGCGCGAGAACCCGGGAGACCTCTCCGGGTGAAAGGGCCCACGCCGTGGGTGCTGGGCGTACGGTTGGGGTAACTCACAGGGCGGTACGCCGCTCTGCGGTCGAGAGGTGGCGGGCGATGTCGGAGTACGCAAAGGCGTTAGGTGCTGTGCTTCGGTCGGTGCGCTCGCAGCAGGAGCTGTCGCTGCAGGGTGTCGAGCAGAAGTCCCAAGGGCAGTGGAAAGCCGTTGTGGTGGGCTCGTACGAGCGCGGTGACCGTGCCATCACGGTGCAGCGCCTTGCCGAGCTGGCAGAGTTCTACGGCGTCCCCGTGGCCACCCTGCTGCCCGACACCTCGCCCAGCGAGGCCGCGGCGCCGCCCCCTCGGCTCATCCTCGACCTCGACCAGCTCTCCCGCGCCCCGGCGGAGCTGGTGGGCCCGCTGGTGCGTTACTGCACCACGATCCAGGAACAGCGCGGCGAGTACGGAGCGTCACAGCTTTCCATCCGCGCGGAGGACCTGCGCACGCTGGCGGTCATCTACGACCTCGTGCCGCTGGCGCTGGTCGAGCAGCTGGTCTCCTGGGGAGTCCTGCCTGCGGATGCGCGCCGGGCGGTGCTGGCCCTCATCGGCGCCTGAGCCCGGCAGGATTTCTCAGAGCGGCCGGATCTCAGACCAGCAGAGTCGGCTTCATCTGCAGCAGCCGCCCCAGCAGCCCGTTGACAAAGGACGGCGAGTCGTCCGTGCTGAGCGCCTTGGCCAGCTCGACGGCCTCGTCCAGGACGACGGCGTCCGGCACGTCCGGGTTCCAGAGCAGCTCGTAGACACCGATGCGCAGAACCTGCCGGTCGACGGCCGGCATCCGGTCGATCGTCCAGCCCTGGGCGTAGGTGCTCAACAGCTCGTCGATGCGCTCCACGTTCGCGCACACGCCCTCGACCAGGGTGACGGCATACTCCGGGATCGGCGGCTCGGCCGCGGGCAGCCGCTCTCGCAGTACCGCCATCGCGTCCGAGCCGCGCTGGTCAGCCTCGAAGAGAAGGTCGAGCGCCCGCTTGCGGGCCTTGCTGCGTGCGCCCACTAGTTGACGCGCCCCAGGTAGTCGCCGGTGCGGGTGTCGACCTTGACCTTGGTGCCGGTCTCCAGGAACAGCGGTACCGCGATCTGGTAGCCCGTCTCCAGTGTCGCCGGCTTGGTTCCGCCGGTCGAGCGGTCACCCTGCAGGCCCGGCTCGGTGTAGGTGAGCTCGAGGACCACCGAGGTGGGCAGCTCGACGTACAGGGCCAGGCCCTCGTGCACGGCGACGACCACGTTCTGGTTCTCCAGCATGAAGTTCGCAGCGTCCCCGACGACGCCGGCCCCGACGTGCATGAACTCGAAGGTCGCGGCGTCCATGAAGACGAAGTCGTCGCCCTCCTTGTAGGAGTACTGCATGTCGCGCTTGTCGACGCTGGCGGTCACGACCTTGGTCCCGGCGTTGAAGGTCTTGTCCACGACCTTGCCGCTGAGCACCGCCTTGAGCTTGGTGCGCACGAACGCAGGCCCCTTGCCTGGCTTGACGTGCTGGAACTCCACGACGGACCAGAGCTGGTTGTCGATGTTGAGCACCATGCCGTTCTTGAGGTCGTTCGTCGAGGCCACGTGGGTTCCGCTCTGCTCTGCTGGGCACGATGGCGCCCTGGGAAGCCGTTCAGGAAGTCGCTCGATGGTAGCCGCTGTGCCTACCCGTGCGTGAATCTGGCCTGGCGCGGTCGTGAGAGCAGTCGTCGGACAAGTTATCACCAAGGCGGCTAACTGATAACATGACGTTCTTTGTTATCAGTTGCGCGTGGGCCACGCAGGCTCAGAGGAGGGGGCCGATGCTGCCCGACGGTACTCCACCCAGCGCGGGAGGCTGGCCCCACCTCGCCTATGAAGAGCTCCCGTGGACGAGAGGTGAGGCGTACCAGTTGGCATCCCATCGCCAGAGAAAGGAGCACGCTGGTACCTACAACGCGGTCGTCCCCTTGGCGATCGCGCACCGTTCTGTACTGGTCCCGGGCCACGTGCTCGCCCTGGTCGAAGATGCCACGACCGAGATAGCGAGGTTCGACGTCCAGATGGGTGGGGAGATCGCACCCTTCAGCGCCGTGCTGCTCCGCTCAGAGTCAGCGGCCAGTTCGCAGATCGAGAACCTCACCGCT
>JAABUN010005675.1_pt1 | contig 15215 bp, 12 predicted proteins | sample 5559311 | NCBI WGS metagenome assembly JAABUN01 (sample SAMN10711877, study PRJNA513370) | rock metagenome | isolation source: Antarctica rocks | place: Antarctica: Victoria Land, Siegfried Peak sud | reverse complement strand
AGATGCAACAGCTTGTCGCCCGTTATCCCGACGCTGACACCATCCGCGTGGTGCTTGATAACCTCAACACCCACACCCCAGCGGCGCTCTATCAAACGTTCGCTGCTGAAGAGGCACGCCGACTTACCCAAAAGCTCGAGTTCCACTACACCCCTAAGCACGGCTCCTGGTTGAACATGGCTGAGATTGAGTGGTCGGTGCTAACCAGACAAGCACTCAAAGGTCGGCTTGCCGATATCCCCACGATTGAAGCTCGCATCAATCCCTGGCAGACTGAGCGCAACCAAAGACGTACCACCGTCAACGGGTGTTTCTCGACCGCTCACGCCCGCACTAAGCTGGCTAGGTTATACCCAAACTAATCACGGTGGTCGAGTACTAGAGTCGGCCCGGGTAAAAAGGTTCTGGTGACAACCTCCGTCTTGAGATGTACAAATCAGCTCCGTGTGGCGATCTCGGTAGGGGCCGACTGAGCAGGGGGTGGGCGGTGAGGTTCGCTGAGATGTCCGAGAATCTTCCGTCCCCCTACTGGGCCGCGACCTGGATTTCTGTGCAAACGCTGATAAATCCTCGAGGTGACGGTGCAATACCCCTACCTGGACACGAACGAAAACGACCTCTAGTGGATCGGCAAACCCGACTGGGCCTACGAAACGAGCTTCAGGGTATCGGCGGAAGGACTGAAGTGTGAGCACCTCGAGCTGGTTTGCGAGGGTTTGGACACGGTCGCTCGCCTCGAGCTCAACGGTCGGGTCGTCGCCGAAACCAAAAATATGCACTGCGCCTACCGTTTTGATGCTAAACCTTTCGTCAGCGCAGGCGAAAATACCCTGCGCGTGACCTTCGCTGCGTCAATGACCTAGAGCGAAGGGATCCGTGACGAGGTGGGGACCTGCCGAACGCGTACATCGGAACGCCGTTTAATTTTATCCGCAAGATGGCGTGCAATTTCGGCTGGGACTGGGGCCGGGGCCGACGGTGGGTCGTTGGCGGTAGGTATTGGGCTACGGGTAGTTGGCGACCGGGCGGCACTACGCCGCAAGATGCTAGCCAGACGAAACGCGCGCGTTACGATAGGGTGTGACGGATTTTGACGTAATTATCGTCGGTGCGGGCCATAACGCGCTGATTACCGGCGCGTATCTGGCTCAGGCCGGGTACCGGGTGGGTGTGTTCGAGCGCCGTGACGTAATCGGCGGGGCGGTATCGACCAAAGAGATCGTTCCGGGCTACCAGTTCGACTTGGGCGGCAGCGCGCACATCCTGATTCGCCTGACGCCGATCGTCGAGGAGCTGGGGCTGGAAAAGCACGGCCTAGAGTACATCGACATCGACCCGCTCTTTTTTGCCCCTTACGAAGACGGCGAGAGCGTCTTTATTCACCGCAGCGAACAAAAAACGGTAGATGGCCTCGAGCGCGCGTATCCCGGTGAGGGCGAAGCTTACGCGCGGTTCATGGACGACTGGCGGCCCTTCGGCAAGGCCGTCAAAGAACTTTTTCTGAGCAGCCCGAGCCCGCTCAATCTAGGTAAAAAGATGGTTTTCGGCAAAGCCATTAAGGGGGACTGGCGTAAGGCGCTGCCTAAAATCCTCAAACCTTACGGCGAGGTCGTCGACAGCTATTTCACCCACGAGCGCGTTAAAACGCCGCTGGTGTGGATGGCCGCGCAGTCGGGGCCGCCGCCCTCGGAGCCGTTCTCGTCGCCGTTCGTGCTTTGGCAACCGCTCTACCACGAAAGCGGAATGGCGCGGCCCAAAGGCGGGTCGGGGATGCTGACGCAGGCGTTGGGGCGACATATCGAGGCGCACGGCGGTCAGGTTTTTGTAAACGCGCCGGTCGAGAAAATTCTGGTCGAGGGGACGCGCGCGACCGGGATTCAGGTTGGTGGACAGGTGTACACGGCGCGCTCGGTGGTGGCGGGAACGCACGCTTTAGAGACCTTCGGCAAGCTCTTGCCCGAAGAACACCGCCCCGAGGGAAGCCGAGGGATGCGCGTCGGCAACGGTTTTGGGGCGATTTTACGGCTCGCCCTGGACGCGCCTGTGCGTTACACGGTACACCCTGGCGACGAAGCGCGGCGGGCGCTGGGCCTCATCTGCCGCGACCGGGCGCAGCTGAGCGCGGCGTACGGCGACTTTTTGGGCGGTAAACCCGCGTCGGACCCACCCATCGTGGCGATGAGTTTTAGTGCGGTAGACGATACGCTGGCCCCGCCTGGTGGTGAGGTGTTGTGGCTCTGGGCGCAGTATTTCCCGTACGAGCTGGCAGGTGGTGCGCGCTGGGCCGACATCGAAGACGAGGTTGCCGAACGCATTTTGGACGCTTACGAGGTCTATGCTCCGGGAACCAAAGCGAAGGTCGTGGGCAAGCTGTTCCAGCATCCGGAGTGGCTCGAGCGTCACTTAGGGCTTTACCGGGGCAACGTGATGCACTTGGAAATGAGCTTGGACCAGATGTTCGCGCTAAGGCCCTTTTTGGGTATGGCGGAGTATAAAACGCACCTCAAGGGGCTCTACCTGACCGGCGCGAGCACGCATCCGGGCGGCGGCATCATGGGCGCGTCGGGGCGAAACGCGGCGCGGGTGGTGCTAAAAGACCTCGAGAAAAAAAGGGTCTGAGCGTGGTGTACGACGTTTGGGCGCAGGTTCCCACAGTCCAAGACTATATCCGTATTCGTCTGGCGGCGGGCCTGAGCCGCAAAACTGAAGAAGCGGTAACCGTCGGTCTTAAAAACTCGCTTTTCGCTGTTACGGTTTTTTTGGGTGACGAACCCGTCGGAATAGGCCGGGTGGTCGGCGACGGTGGCTGTTTTTTCGAGATTGTCGATATCGCCGCCCTACCGGAGCACCAGGGCAGGGGCGTCGGCAAGCTCATCATGGACGCGCTCATGGTCTACCTACATGAACACGCGCCTGAAAGCGCCTACGTGAGCTTGATGGCTGACCACGGAACACCCGACTTTTACGAGAAGTTTGGTTTCACACGCGCCCAGGCTCCGAAGGCTGCCGGGATGGTTCTGCGCTTGTGACCTATTTGCAGTTTCACCTCGTTTTTACGCTGCCGCCGCTTCTGCTGCTCGCGTTTCTGACCTGGCGGGCGGCGCGGCAGGGGCAGATTCCTCTGGGCGGATTCATCGCCCTCGGCGTTCACGTGCTTTTAGCCCTCGTCTACACGACGCCGTGGGACAACTACCTGGTGGCGCGGGGCGTGTGGGGGTACGGCGACGACCGGGTGCTCTTTACGCTCGGCTGGGTACCGGTCGAAGAGTATCTTTTTTTCATCATCCAGACCCTGATAACCGGGTTGTGGGTACTGCTGTTGTACCGGCGGGCGGGTGCTGGTGCAAATGTTTCGCCGTTTTCACCTCGAGCCTCGTTCTGGCTACGGGGCGTCGGCGCGCTCTTCTGGTTGGGGCTGGCGGCAGCTGGCGTGCTGGCGCTCGGTAGCGATAAGGGGACGTACTTCGGCCTGATTGCAGCGTGGGCTGCGCCGGTTGTAGCGTTTCAGTGGGCGTTCGGCGGGGACCTGCTCGCGCGGCGCTGGCGGGTGGTGCTGCCCGCTTTTCTGGTGCCGACGGTGTACCTGTGGGTCGCCGACCGGCTGGCGCTGGGGCTGGGTATCTGGTGGATCGCGCCCGAGTTTTCGTCGGGGCTACACGTGCTGGGGTTACCGCTCGAGGAGGCGCTTTTTTTCTTGCTGACGAACCTGCTGGTGGTGTTCGGGGTGGTGCTGGCGCTCGAGCGGGCCGCCCTGGGTCGTCTGCAAGGGCTGCGTAGCGTCAGCTGGTGGCGCGCCGTGCTCGTGGTGTGGGCGCTGTCGATGGTTCCGACGCCGCTGTTTCCAGAGCTTTTCGCCCCCTTCGCGTACGTGAGCACCGGGCTGCTGGCGCTCGGCGTGTTCGGCTACGCGCTCGCGCGCTACGGCCTCCGTGCGTGGCTACTTTTCGCCGCCGCGTTCGGGTTCGGGTTGCTGGTCGAATGGCTCGGCTACACCACCGGTGTACCCTTCGGCGCGTACGACTACACCGCGCCGGGGCCGAAGCTGCTGGGGGTACCGCTGCTGGTGCCGCTCGGCTGGTTCGCTTTTACGCTGATCGCGCTCGCGCTCGCGCCGAACGGTAGCAAACGCTGGCTCGCGCCGCTCGCGCTGGTCGCGTGGGACACGGGGCTCGACCCGCTGATGGTGTCGCAGGGGTTTTGGGCTTTCGAGGGGGGTGCTTACTACGGCATTCCGCTGAGCAATTTTCTCGGCTGGGCAGTCGCGGGTGTAGTTTTGGTGACGCTGCTGGGGTGGCTCGAGCCCCGCCTCCTCACCGACACCTCGCCCGACCTGCGCACCGTCTTCTGGGCGCAGGCGTTTTTAATGAGCGTGGGACTCGTGTTTTTCGGACTGCCGTGGGCGGCGCTGACCGTGCTTACTGCCATGAGTCTGATAGGGGTTTTGGCCCAATGGACGCCCGCTCCGGCGCGACAACCCGGATGAGCACCCGCAAGCTAAATACCTATCTGACCGATCTGCGCGCACGCACGGCGGCGCGTGTGGTCGCGCTTATTGCCCAGGCGCTGCCTTGGCTGATTCGCCGTTCACTCCGGCGTGGACTACACGGGGTCTATGCGCGCGGCGCGTGGGACGCGCTGCCCAAGGGGGGCGTGCTGCTGGCAGCGAACCATCATTCGTGGTGGGACCCCTATCTGGGTTGGTTTCTCGGTCAGATCCTAAAACGTCCGCTGAACGGCCTCATGCGCCCCGAGACGCTCGCCCGCTTTCCGTTTTTTCGGGGCCAAGGCGCGATTTCGACGACCGAGGTGCGCGGCGCGTTGCGGCAGCTTCTAAAGGGGGAAGACCTGATGATCTTTCCTGAAGGCGCGTTGCGGGCGGCGGGTAAAGTAGAGGCTGTGGAACCCGGTCTCAGCTTTCTCGCAGCGCGCGCGCGCGTCCCGGTCTATCCGGTGGCGATCCGCGTGGCGATGCGCGGCGCGGAGCATCCCGAGGCGTTTTTGCTTCTCGGTGAAGCTACCCCGCCGGAGAACGTGGAGGACGCCCTCAACACGCTTTTGGAGACCCTCGAGGCTGAACTGTCCGCCGCCGATCCTGAAGCGCCGCTTGCTGGTTTCGTACTCTGGAGCGGCGGCGCGCGCAGCACGCACGAACGGACGGCGTGGGTGGGTATGCTGGGTGGGCGTAGAGCGGATCATGGCTAGGGAGACGAACAGAGAGACTGGTAGGGAGACGACGTGAACCTCTTTTGGTGGCTGGCGACGCTTTTCGTAACGGTGCAGCTGGTGGTGCTGGTAACGAACACCCTGACATTTCCGGTACTCGTTCCTTCACGGTCTCCGCGCAACCGCCGCCGTGTGTCGCTGCTGATTCCGGCTCGAGACGAAGCTCGCAACCTGCCTGAGACGTTGCCACGGGTGCTGGCGCAGGGTGCGGACGAAGTGATCGTTTTGGACGACGGTTCCACGGACGAAACACCTGAGATTCTGGAGGAGCTTCCCGGGGTGCGGGTGCTCCGGGGTAAGCCGCTACCGGCGGGCTGGACCGGCAAGAACTGGGCGTGTAAGCAGCTCGCGCAGGCTGCGACCGGCGACGTGCTGGTTTTTACTGACGCTGACGTGTTTTGGGAAGCGGGGGCGCTGGACGCGCTGCTAAGTTTTGCCGAACGTCACGACGCCGTGTACGCCAGCGTCTGGCCGCGTCAACGTACCGGGACGCTTTTAGAGCGCCTCGCCGTCCCGACTATCGACATGATCTTGCTCGGCTTGCTGCCCTACCCGCTCGTCCGACGTACCACCGACGCGGCGTTTGCGGCGGGTAACGGGCAGTGCGTGGTGTGGACGCGCTCGGCGTACCTTCAGGTGGGTGGACATGCGGCGTTTCGGGGTGAAGTTCTAGAGGACGTGCGGATGGGACAGGCGGCGAAGGGGCGCGGCCTCGAGCTGGTGCTGGCGCTCGGCGGCGAGCTGCTGAGTACACGGATGTACCGGAGCGGCGGTGAGGTACTCGAGGGCTTTTCTAAAAATATTTTGGCGGCCCACGGGAGCCGCGCGCTGCTGGTGGCGGCGCTGCTGCTCAATACACTTACTTATACCGCCTCGTGGGTGCTGGTCTTCGTCAACCCTGTGTGGCTCGTTCCGGCGGCGCTGGGAATGTTTCAGCGGGCGCTGACCGCGTACAAAACGCACCGAAGTCCGATCGAGGCGTTTTTGCAGCCTTTCGCGTTTTATCCACTCTTGCGCGTCGCGTGGCGGGCGCTCCGGGAGCGCGGCTACCGTTGGAAGGGCCGCGACTACACCTTCGGTTCTCACGAGACGCATGACTAAAACGGCGCTGGTGCTGGGCGGCGGTTTCGCGGGTCTGTCGGCAGCCCTCAATTTGTCGCTGAGTGGCGTCCAGGTCACGCTGCTAGAGCAGTCCGGCGAGGTGGGCGGCAAGGCGGGCGAATTTGTTCAGGACGGGTTTCGTTTCGACCTGGGGCCGCACGTCTGGACGCTGCCCGAGATTCTTACCGAGCTGTTCGTACGAGCGGGGGAGACGCCGCCGGAATTTACGCTTCTCGAGCCGCTGTGCCGCTACACCTTCGCGTCCGGGCGGGTGTGGAACGTATCGCGTGAGCGCGCGGAGACGGTGGCGCAGCTGAGCGCGCCCAACGCCGAGGTCTACCTGCGGCTGCTGGACGAGGCGCGCGCACTTTACGAAGCCGCAGCCCCGACCTTTTTGTTCGGGCAGTCGCCGGGTTTGGCGAAGCTGGCACGTTACGGTCTCACCGCCGGACGCCGCGCGCGCCCGGCAACCCGCCTGCCCGACCTGTTGAGGGCGTTCGGCGTAGCGGGCGACCTCGAGCCTTTTTTTCTGCGTTTCGCCACCTATTTGGGCGCAGACCCCTACCGCGCTCCGGCAGTCTTGCACAACGTCGCGTGGACCGAACTCGGCAAAGGCGTTTTTTACCCACCGGGCGGAACCCGGGGGATGGTGCAGCGGCTGCGCGCCCTCGCTGAAAAACGGGGCGTCGATATCCGCACCGGCGTCACGGTAACGCGTTTGCGCTCGAGTCGCTCACGCGTTACCCACGTCGAAACCGACGCGGGCATCTTTACCGCCGACGGGGTGATCTCGAGCCTGGACATCATCCGCACCCATCAGCTGCTGGGCCGAAAGGCGAAAGAGGAGGGGCTCGAGCCCTCGCTGTCGGGCTTCGTGCTGCTGTTAGGTTTGGAAGGCGAAACCCCCGGTCTGGCGCACCACAATATTTCGTTCCCGGAGGACTACCGCGCCGAGTTCACCGCCGTCTCGCGTGGCGACCTCCCCGCCGACCCGACGCTCTACATCTCGGTCAGCAGTAAAACCGACCCGAACGACGCGCCGCCGGGGTGTGAAAACTGGTTCGTGTTGGTCAACGCGCCCGCGCTTTCTCCAACCGACCCTATCGACTGGGGGGTTCACGGCCCACGTTACGCCGAGCACCTGCTCGACGTGCTGGCGCGGCGTGGTCTCGATGTGCGAGGGCGTGTCCGGGTACAGCAGGTGTTCACTCCGGCTTACCTGGGTCGGCTCGCACACCGGGGCGCGATCTACGGCGCTGCGCCGCACACGCTGCTGGGAACGCTCCGCCCCAAACAGACCGTGCGCGGGCTGCAAAATCTGGTGCTGGCAGGCGGGACGGTGTATCCGGGGGGCGGGGTTCCGCTGGCGCTGCTGTCGGGCAAACACGCGGCGGCGTTGGCTGAAAAGTTCTAGCTCGAGCCGGTTCGTCAGAGTCCCGTCTATCTTTTGGGTGGTCTTACCTAACTTTTGTCGTCTTGAAGGAGTTGGTGGCGGTTCCAATAGACATCTACAGGCTACACGCGACAAGCCACAAGCCAGCTACTACCGGGGTCTACCAACAGTAAACGAAGATCGGTAGAACCCAATCAGGCTCAAATACCGTTCGGTTCTGCCCTTCCGTAACGTATACTGGACTCGGTGAGCCGAAAAAAGATGAAGTCCCCTTTACGCAACTCTGCGCTAGCTCCGGGAATACCCCTGCTATCATGCCGCTATGATGTTTGGCGCTGGTCTATCTTTTTTCCTGAGAAAATCTTTTCGGAACGTCAGGTCGTATAGATGAGCGGGCTTATCCTCTGGCTTTTGCTGATGCAAACCTTGACGGGGACGCATAATCTGGATTCCGGCACGGTCGTTACGCTGGCAGCACCCGACTTGGTTCCTGTCTACAGCTCGGCGAAAGTCGAGGGGAAACGCCTGGTGTTCGAAGAGTCGCTCGAGCCTGAAACCGAGGTGAGGGTTCTCATCATCTTGCCGGGTACGAGCGCGGATTCAGCGGAAGCGCCTTACGGTCGTATCGGCCCGACCGGAGACGACATCTTCGTGCAGTTTGAAGGGGTATCGCAGGCGGTGTCGTTACGCAAATGGTTGGCCGAGGAATACGGCATCGAACTCATCTTTTCAGGGCCGGGGGAGTAGGGAGTCGTGAACGTTATGAGCGAGGTAGCTTCATCGAGTAAACTCAAACACATTCTTATCGTCGAAGACGACGCCGACATCAGCAAGTTGCTGAGTCTGGAACTCGAGGAGGCCGGTTTCCGCGTTACTGCGTGTGAAACCGGGATGCGCGGCCTCGCCGCCGTCCGCGAAAGCGACCCCGACCTGATCGTTCTCGATCTGGGCCTTCCCGACGTCAGCGGCGCGGAGATCGCCCGCCGCGTCCGCAAAACCAGCACCACGCCCATCGTCATCCTGACGGCCGCCGACGACGTCACGACCAAAGTCGATATGCTCGACGCAGGCGCGGACGACTACCTCGCCAAACCCTTCCACGCCGAGGAGTTGCTGGCGCGTATTCGCGTTCAACTGCGCCATCAGAGCGCGGGCGCTGAGCAGTTGGTCGGCGACATGACGATAGACACCCATCACCGCCAGCTCTACTGGGAAACCCAACAAGTCCACCTGAGCCCGCGCGAGTTCGATCTGCTCGTCTATTTGTGCGGCGCGCCGGGGCGCGTATACACCCGGCAGGAGATCGAGCAAAACGTCTGGGGTGAAGAACTGCCCCCTTCGTCGAACGTCGTCGACGTGCATATCGCCAACATCCGCGCCAAGTTGCGCGATGTAGGTGGTCACGGGCTTATCCGCACGGTGCGCGGTATCGGTTACGCCATCAAAAGCTAGGGTGCGGCGACTGTCGGCGGGTGATGTTGCCGTTTCGTCGCCGACGCTTGCCGATCTTTCACCATCTCTTCCGCCGTCTCGTTCAGCAACGTGAACCTGCTCGTGAGCCGAGTCGACGAGCTGAATACGTCCGGCCTCTGCGCGAAAAACTGTAAAGTTTCTCACACGTTCCCCTTAAGCTTTCCTTAAGCGTGGCGTGGCAAGGTGTGGCTATGGTTTCGAGGCGCGGTGTCTCTCTGCGGTGGCGAATTGCTCTTTTCAGCAGTTTGGCTATCGCTTTTCTGAGTATCTTGGCGTCTCTGGCGGCGTACGCGGTCGTCAGCTCGAGCCTGGTCGGTAACTTGCGGCGGGCGCTCGAGGCCGACGTCACACGGGTCGCCGACGAGTACAACGCGTCACAAGTTCAGTCCGGTACCGACGCGCCTAGCGGCGCGCTGGATACCGACGACCTGCAAAGCGTTGCTATCGGCGGCAGCATCATTCAGCTTTACGACAGTTCGGGAACCCGTTTCGCCGCTTCGAACGACGCCGATTCCGGGAGCGTCCTGCCCGTACCCACCGAGGTGGTGCTTGCGGCTCTTACAGAACCGCGTTCGTGGCGCGGCGTGGTGGGCAAGCAGGCGGTGCAGGCGGCGCTGGCTCCGGTCAATTTCGGCGCGATCGAGGGTGTGGTGGCGGTCGTTTCACCTGCTGACTATATCGGCGCTGCCCTGGCGCGGCTGGCGCGCTTTCTGGCGCTCGTCGCTGGCGTCTTTATCGTGTTCAGTATTGGTCTAGGCTACCTGGTCGCGGCGGCGGCGGCACGTCCGGTCACGCAGCTTGCCAACGCCGCCGCGCAGCTCGGCCCGAACCAGCTGAGTCCCATCGCCTACAGAGGCCCGAACGACGAGGTGGGACAGCTGAGCGTCGTACTCAACGACCTTGTAACGCGACTTAAAGGTTCAGCCGACGCGCAGCGTACCTTTTTAGCCGAAACGAGCCACGAACTGCGGACGCCACTGACGAGCTTGCAGGGGTTTTTAGACCGCGCTGTCCGGCACGCGCCGAGTGAGCTGCACGGTGAACTCGAGGACGCGCAGCGTATCGCTCACTCGATGACGCGGCTTGTCGCCGACCTTTTACAGCTCTCGCGCGGGCAGCTGGTGCGCGAATACGCGCCGCACCTGCTCGACCCGGCAACCGACATCCTCAAACCCGTCGCTGAGGAGTTCCCGGGCGTAAGGCTCGAGGCCGAGCCGGGAAGCCTGCTGCTGGGCGACCCCGACCGCCTCAAACAGCTCATTCGTAACCTCACCGCCAACGCGGTGCGCGCCACCGAAAATCCGCGCAAAGTTACGCTCGGGCTTGTTACGCTCGATGACCGGGTGGTGCTTCTGGTCCGCGACCGCGGCCCCGGTATCGCCGAGGACCTCCTGCCGCACATCTTTGAAAAGTTTCACAAGGGCGTCGGGGGTGGGGCCGGTTTGGGTCTCGCTATCGCCAAGCAGATCGCCGACGCTCACGACGGCACCCTCGAGGTCGAAAGTTTCAGAGGACGCGGCACAACGTTTCGCGTGACGTTGGCGGCGGTCGAAGAGGAAACAGAAAAGCCCCCCCCAGAGCTGCAACTCTCCTAAGTTCAGCAAGTGCAGCAGCGAGTGTCATTCGGTACGTGTCACATCCATCCGCTAACGAGGGCCTGCTACAGACCTTTTTCAACCTACTGCGTAAAAACGTCCAACGAATCGAAGCGAGCATAAATTCTACCTCCCCCCTTCTACCTTCTCCTTTCTAAATTCACCCTCCGACCGTCCCAGCCCTACAGCTTGGGCAACGTCACGCCGCGCTGACCCTGGTATTTGCCGCCGCGCGAAGCGTAGCTGACTTCGGGTTTTTCACCCTGAAAAAAGAGGAGTTGCACGATGCCCTCGTGCGCGTAGACCTTGGCGGGTAGCGGGGTGGTATTGGAAAGCTCCAGCGTGACGTGGCCTTCCCAACCGGGCTCGAGTGGCGTTACGTTGGCGACGATGCCGCAACGTGCGTAACTCGACTTGCCCAGAGCGATCACCATCACATCGTCAGGGACGCGCAGATATTCGACCGAACGCGTCAGTACAAACGAATTGGGCGGGATGATACAGGTATCACCCTCGGACTCGACGAGGCCGCGTAGGTCGAAGTCTTTGGGATCGACGACGGTATTGAAAACGTTGACGAAGATGCGCCATTCGGGGGCGGCGCGCAGGTCGTAGCCAAACGACGAGAGCCCGTACGAGATAACGCCCTCTCTGACCAAACGGTCTTCAAAAGGCTCGATCATGCCTTTTAGTGCCTGTTCACGAATCCAGCGGTCGGGTTGAATACTCATGCGCTGAAGCTTACCAAGTCTGACGCGCGTTACACCTGAATGCTGTCTGCACCAAAATATTCCAGGTTTTGTCGGCTTTCAGGCGGTTTAATCCGGCTTTATGTTCTTGAAAAGACGTACCGCAGGCGGCGCTTAGACGCGAAGCCACAAGCCACTTGCTCTAAGCATTAAGGAGAACAGCGTCGCCAAATAAATACCACCGCAAGCTAGGGCGGGGTAACGCGGACACCGACGGACAGGTCGAACGCTTGTCCCGGAGCCGGATAGAAAAGTGGCCTGTGCGTGTAGACGACTAAAAAGGCTGTGCGCGGCGAGAACTCGTAGACGACCGCGCCGCTGAGCGCGACGCCGAGCGATCCGGCGGCGTAGCTGAGGCCGGTTCCAGCGTAGCTGCGAAAACCGAACAGGTCGTCGGCTTGGGGTAAAAAGCTGTACCAGCCGCCGAGGTCGAGGAGCAGGTCGCCGTCGATAGCGAACGCTGCGTACAGGGCGGTGGTGTCGCCGAGCGGTCTCACGCCGCGTACGCCGACGCGCAGGTGCGGCGTCAAGCGGGCCGTTTCGCCGCCCCGGTAGGCTAGACCAGACTCGAGCCAGAGCGACGGTGGTGGGAGCGGCTCCGGTTGTGCGGCGGCGGTCGTAACGCCTAAACCGGCGCTCAGCAGTCCCGCCAGCAGTCCCCTTCCTAACCCACGAAGCAGGGGCAGTAGATAGATGCGGTGCATAACGGCAGTCTAACGTATACGGTCGTCCGACTCGGGCGCGTTATAGTCGTCTCATAATGGAGCCGTTTACAGAGCCACCGCCGGTCAGCAAAAAGGAGCTGGTACGGCAGCTGACTGAAACCTCGAGGCTGCTCGAGCTGCTCGGCGCAGAGCCTTTTCGGGCAAACGCTTACGCGGCGGCGGCGCGGGCGCTAGACGTATTCGAGGGCGACTTCGCCGTGCTTTTCGGTGAGCGTCGCCTCGCCGAACTGCGCGGCATCGGCAAGGGCTTAGCCGCCGAGATGTACGCGCTGCGTTCGCGGGAGCGGCTCGAGCTGTTGGGAGAGCTCTACGCCGAGATTCCCGAAGGCGTGCGTGATCTCTTGCGGGTGTCGGGTCTGGGGCCGAAAAAGGCGCGGCTGCTGTGGCTGAGCGGTTTTGGCGACCTGGAGGCGCTGGTCGCGGCGACGCGCGACGGGCGGGTCGCCGCGCTCAAAGGCTTCGGCGCGAAGAGCGCCGAGGCGCTGGGGGTGGGGGCGGCGTTTGCGCTCGCGGCGACCTCCCGTTTTCGCCTCGACGAGGCGGAGGTAGCGGCTGCTGCTGTGGCTGACGGTCTGAAAGACGCGTTGCCGGACGCGCAACTACACTGGGCCGGGGAGCTTCGGCGGAGCCTCGAGACCGTCGGAACGCTTTACGGAATCGTCGTCGGCGCTTCGGCGGAAGCTCTGGCAGGGGCGCTGGGGGCGTTTTGTAAAGACGTTGTTTACGGTGAGGTCGTGTCCGCGACCTTTGCGGGGCGGCCCCTCGAGCTGCGCGTGAGCGAAGCGGCTACGCTGGGTGCTGCACTGGCAGTAGCGACGGGAGACGGGGCATTCGTCGCCGAACTCGAGCACCGGGCTGCGGCGGCGGGTCTAGAGCTAAAGGTCTCGGGACTTTTCAGGGGCGACGAGCGGCTCGAGACCCCCACCGAAGCTGACGTTTTCAGCACTGTCAAGCTCGAGCCGCTCCCGCCCGAGTGCCGCGACACGTTGTTGGGGGCGAGACCCACGACACCCACGGATAGCCTCGTCACGTTGGAGAACATGCGCGGGCTGGTTCACAATCACTCGAGCTGGTCGGACGGGGCTGCGTCTCTGCGTGAGATGGTGGCGGCTGCCCGCAACCTCGGGTACAGCTACCTGGCGACGGCAGACCACTCGAAAACGTCGTTTTACGCAAACGGCCTGAGCGTCCAGCGTGTGTTCGCTCAAGCCGAAGAGATCGCCGCGATTCGGCGGGAGCTGGCGGATGAAGGAGGCGACTTCAGGGTGCTGCACGGGCTCGAGGTCGATATCATGGCGGACGGTTCGCTCGACTATCCCGACGAGGTGCTCGCTACCCTCGATTACGCCGTCGTCAGCGTCCACCAGCAGTTTACGCTCTCCAAAACCAAACAGACCGAACGCATCGTCCGCGCGTTGCAAAACCCCTACGCCGGTATTCTAGCGCACATGACCGGCAGACTTTTGCTGCGCCGCCCGAGTTACGAGCTCGAGGTCGAAACTGTTTTGCAGGCGTGCGCCGAAACCGGTACCGTCGTCGAAATCAACGCCAACCCGCGCCGCTTGGACCTCGACTGGCGCGAGGTTGCGCGCGCCCGCGACCTCGGTTGCCGCTTTGCGGTAAATCCCGACGCACACCATCCGAGCGGGTACCATGATCTGCGCTACGGAGTGCTGATGGCGCGCAAGGCGGGTCTGAGCGCCGCCGAGGTGGTCAACACCGCCCCCACCGCCGCAGCTTTTCTGGAACGCCTGAAACGTAAGCCGGAAGCTTAGATTTTACTGACGTTGTGGGTTGGACGCTGCGAGGTACGGCGCTGGTGGGAAAGAAGAGACGGCAACCAGGCGTCGTCTGGCTTGCACCAGACTCGGCTGAAGAAGTGCGGTCTGATACATACTCTGAATGAGGTTCAGCTAGACCTTCGGTCTGAAATTTTCGAAGGGACGGCGCAAATCCCCGTGAAACTGCTCCGAGAAGTTTCTAAAGCGTCGGGGTGTTTTGTGTTCGGAGATTGCTCGAGCGTGATTTCTCGAGCTTTTCGAGCGACGACGACGGGCAAAGCTTGTTGGGGTGCGCCGAGTTGCTGCTCCGAGCAAAAAGCGTATTGACACCCTTTTAGGGCGCGTGCTAGGCTGCGTATTTGGACGCGGACGAGAGTTCGCGCCACCCACCGGGAGGGTAGGCCACCCTAGCTCAACTGGTAGAGCACCCGATTTGTAATCGGAAGGTTGTCGGTTCGATTCCGATGGGTGGCTCCATTAGAGGTATCATCTCTAACGCCCAAACCTGACGGTCAGGCTGCTGGGGAAATACTTTTAAGACGTGCGGGTAGGTGCCCGAGTGGTTAAAGGGGACGGACTGTAAATCCGTTGGCTTCGCCTACGCTGGTTCAAATCCAGCCCTACCCACCAGGCCAGAAGTATCATCTATGGCTTTGTCCGTAGGGACTCGCTGGTTGCAGTCAGGGTTTTATCCGAGGACGGATGATACCCCACTTGTGCGGGAGTAGCTCAGTTGGTAGAGCGTCAGCTTCCCAAGCTGAATGTCGCGAGTTCGAATCTCGTCTCCCGCTCCAGACAGACCCGCTTGGCGGACCACCAAACGGTTTGCGGTATGTAGCGCGTTCGCGCCTTTACCTTCTGGATACCTGCCCGGACAGGCTCGTGTAGCTCAGTGGTAGAGCACTCCCTTGGTAAGGGAGAGGTCGACGGTTCAATCCCGTCCACGAGCTCCAATTTTGGGTACTTGTCAAGACCACCGCATCCGGCGGCACGGTCGATTTTGGCTGTCGGCAGCCCTTTGGTTGACGTCAGTTTAGAGAGAGGAAATCAGCATGGCAAAAGCGACCTTCACGCGAACGAAACCGCACGTCAACATCGGCACGGTAGGACACGTCGACCACGGCAAGACGACCTTAACGGCGGCGATCACCTTTACCGCAGCAGCGGTCGACCCG
>JAABUN010005674.1_pt1 | contig 15216 bp, 13 predicted proteins | sample 5559311 | NCBI WGS metagenome assembly JAABUN01 (sample SAMN10711877, study PRJNA513370) | rock metagenome | isolation source: Antarctica rocks | place: Antarctica: Victoria Land, Siegfried Peak sud | reverse complement strand
AGCGTTGCCGATACTTGCCTGCATAATTCTTAAGTTTTTTTCATCAATAAATATTTTCATAATCTTTATTTATCCAACTTTTTGCTCTTTTTTTCAATTCGTTTTAATCTGACAAAGTAGAATTAAGTAGTCCGACATATTTATCGTAATCTATTCAAAATGCTTGTAAATCACTATGTTTCAACAAGATATGCGATTACTTAATATTAAATTTCGTCTCTTTAGGTTTAGATAAAATTGTCAGACTACTTAAAAGGAATTAAGTAACAGTAAACAATCCTTTTTTCTTTTAATTACGCGATTGATAGTAGTTGACTGCTTCAACCACATTCCGCGCAACCGGCTGTAATCTATCCTCTTCTCGACCGATTTTTTCATCGTCGGACATCTTGCCGTTGCCGATAATTTTGGTTATTATCGGGCGGTTATCGTTGGGATATTTCATTTGTTCGTCTCGCGGAAAAGCTAAAAAAGCGAAGAGCAAAATGGGTAATTCCAGTTTTCAGCCTATCAACATAATATTCCTTAATGCGATAGACTTTATCGCCGCCAGTAAAGCGTCATAAACTCGGCTGACAATACCGTCATTATTTTCATCTTTTTTTGTATTATTTTGGAGAAAAGTATTTCTGTTTTCTTATTCTACTATAATTAAAAAATCTTAATAAAATAAATAAGTTAAAACAACGTTTAGTTTTGTTAAAAAAAAGCCTCGTGATATACAATTCTATTACCAAAATGCCGCTCTTTAATTGTTGAAATAGCTGCACTTGTCTACAAGTCGTATTGTTTGATACCTAAACATTAAACTATCAGGTGATTTCGTAAATAGACGGAAAGGACTGACTTTTTAAGCTCAGTCCATAAACAGGAATTAATATACATGTAACTTTAAGTGGTTTGCCGTGTTTTGAGTTTCCAAGCGTTTTTCCAACCATTTCAAAAAAGTATTTTTCCTTCCGCACTCCGTTAAGTCTAATTTGAATATCCCGTAGGTTGTCACGCCGCTGCGCATGTTAAGCCGAGGCAAAGTTTCGGATAACAATTATTTTTTTTTGTTGAGTTGACGATAATAGTTTGGACTTAGTGGTAGTTCAGTTGTGTGTTAAGAGCCAGTTCACGACCTTCTTATAGTTCATCACTTTTTCGTGGGTTAACTAACGAAAAGTCTGACTGCTGATACTTTTAGTAACCAGTTCATTTAGATGTGAAAAAGCGCGCGACTTTTTATAGGGGCGGGAAGATTTGCGTCAAGTAAAGTTGGTTTCCAAAATGACTTGTTGAGTTTCTAAGTTTCCTGTTTGTTTTCTATTTGTTTCCGCCGCCAAATCTCCCCGCGCACCATTTCCCAAACGGCACGCATTTCCTCTATTTCCTTTTCCGATAAACTTTTTATTTCCACGAGCAGCTTAGATAACTCTGGATGAGCCGAATGCCACACGTTGTCCGCTTCCGGTTGCGGCATATGCTCTTTTAACCATTCTTCGCCCAAATCATCGTTAAGCGCGCGCGCAATAGCAATGAGGGTTGTTTTCCGGGGCTCCGACGTGTCGCTTTCGATTTGCGATAGAGACGGCTGCTTGATGCCGATCAATCGTGCCAGTTCGGATTGACTTATCCCGATTCCTCCACGGGCATTCGATCTTGCAAGGCGGATTCTCCCTCCTATCGAAACTTTCGGTTTAGACACAATATATCTCTTACCTATTGACTTTATAGGCGACCTATGTTATATTAAAAGTATGCTTTCTCTGGTATGAAAATACCACTGTTTGGAAATTTCTAAAAATAAAAGTTCGAGGATGGAAACTTTATGAGTGAAACAGACAATAGCGCGAATCGCGACAGGATAATCAATAACCTGCGCGAGGAAATGATCGGTCCGGCGCCGGCGGGCGAGGATTTGGACTGCACGGCGGAAATCGTCTTCGCCGACGCCGCGACCGCTTATCGGGCTTACCGGCAGATGGCAAACGGCGACGAGATTTTGCAGCGCGACGGCCCGCTGAATCGTTACGGGGCGGCGACTCTGCACCCGCTAGAAAAAAAGAAGGAGAAGGACGCTCCTATCATCGATAAACACTCCACAGGACGGATCGTGTTTGAAGATGTCGAAGACGAGAGTAATTATAACGATTCGGTAAATTCAGATGAACCGGATCCGGACTTTCTGAATTTGGCAACAGCAAACCAGGAGCTGCCGAGTTCGATGGCGATAAGCTTTTTGGCAGAGGTAAGCGAAGACTCCCAATTAACGGTTAACGTACGCGGCGGACGTTACAATAAACTGCCCGTCAAGATTCAAAAGGTATCGAAAGTCTGGTGGGCGCGCCGGGAAGTGCAAATAGCGGCGGCGTTCTCGGGTGCCGATATTCTCAAAACAAAAGGTAAGACCACCGCTGTTTCATCAAGAAGCAAAAATACCGAGGGACTGGATTTGTCCGTCGAATTATTCTCCCGACCGAACGGTCTTTCTGATCAGTATTTGGTGACCGCCGTTCTTATTAATCGAACTGCTTTAAGCAAGGGATTTTCGCCCGATGAATGCGCCCTTTTTCAATCGGAATTCGATGTCTCTGTCACGTCCCCGAACGGTAAACACTATATATTGCCTTATCCGCAATCGGTCGGCAGAACGTTGACCGACGAAGAGGAATCGATTGCGCTGCTTTACCGGCGGGCGCAGACTTTCGCCGTCGGTCACGGATGCTCGGCGGATTGGGACCGGGAGGTCGGCGAATCGGAAAAAGTCCAAAGGGTAAACGCCACTCATTTCCCAGTGTTTGAAGCGCCCGCCATAACTTCTGAAATAAAGCGCGCAGACCGCTCTACGCTCGAAATCCCGATGGCGAAACTTGCCGGGTTAATCCCGGGCGACGACGGCAGTCGAGAGCTGGAGGATCTGCTCGACGAATACGAGCGCTGGATTGGCTCGCAAGAGACGGAAGCTGCCGCTCTTGAGCCGCGTTACCGACCGGCGGCTAACAGAAACTTAGCGCAGTGTCGGCAAGTGCTGACGAGAATGCGGGACGGCGTGCGTTTTTTGGAGACGAACGAAAAGGCGCGGCTTGCCTTTCGTTTTGCCAACTGCGCGATGCTCATCCAGCAGTACCGTAGTAAACAACCGCTGCGCGAATCGATCATTAAAAAGGCGGGCGAAAAACCGGCATTTTCAAACAAGCTCGTCAATCCCGATTTATTGACTCCGCGCCGTAATCTAGGACAGTGGCGCGGCTTTCAAATAGGCCTGCTTTTGATGGCGGTAAGATCGGCGGTCGACCCCGACTGCACCGAGCGGGAACTGGTAGAACTCATCTGGTTTGCCACCGGCGGCGGCAAAACGGAGGCATATCTGGCATTGGCGGCGTTTTCGCTTTTCTTTCGGCTCTTAAATGATCCGACCGATAGCGGGACTCATATAATCATGCGGTACACGCTCCGGTTACTGACCGGACAGCAGTTCGAGCGCGCGAGCGCATTGATCTGCGCTATGGAAAGTATTCGCCGTAAAAACGTATTTCTTCTCGGCGAAAAGGAAATCTCCATCGGGTTATGGGTCGGAAACGAGGTTACGCCCGGAACGCGCAAAGAAGCCGTAAAGGTCTTGCGAAACCTTAAAAAAAATCCTCAATGGACGGCAAACAAATTTATTTTGAGCCGCTGCCCGTGGTGCGCCGCGCAAATGGGGAAAATAGAGCCTGCCGCCAAAAGGGATCACCGGCGGCGGCGACAGCAGCAGCAGCCCGTTGCTGGTCAAATCCTAGGTTACGAGGAAAAAGGAGGAACCGTAGATTTTGTATGTCCCGATGAAGATTGCGAATTTGCAGCCCATCTGCCCGTTTATGTGACCGACGAAGATATTTACCGGCAAACGCCTTCAATGGTTATCGCGACGGTCGATAAGATCGCGATTCTGCCATGGAAACCGGAAGCGCGTTCTTTATTCGGTTTCGATAAAAACGGTGATCGCGTGTCGTCGCCGCCGGGCTTTATCAACCAGGACGAGCTGCATTTAATAGCGGGTCCGATCGGCAGTATGTTCGGATTATTTGAAGCGCTCATTGAGGAGCTTTGCACTGATAGGCGCGGCTGTGTCGGCGGCGGCGGGATGCCGAAGCTTCCCAAAATCATCTGCTCGACCGCCACGACCAGATGCTACCAGGAGCAGGTCAAAGCGGTTTTCGGCAGGGAGCAGACGCAGCTTTTTCCGCCGCCGGGGATAACCGTCGGGAATTCGTTTTTTTCTTCATACGCGCTCGACCAGCAGGGAATTCGGCTGCCGGGGCGAAAATACGTCGGAATTAACGCACCCGGTCTTGGTTCGATCCAAAACACTCAGGTCCGCGTTTTTACGGCGCTGCTTCAAACCTCTTTGGAGTTTTCGCCTTCGGTGCGCGACGCATACTGGACCCTGTTTGTTTTTTACAACAATTTGAAAATTTTGGGCGACGCCATCTCTTTGTTTCAGTCTAACGTGCCGGCTTATTTTATGACGTATAAAAGCCGAACCCGCCAGCCCAAAATCCGCTACATCAGGCAGCCGCTCGAGCTGACCGGCAGATTGCAGAGCGATGAAGTTCCCGCCGCTTTGCGCCGTCTCGAAACAAAATGGACTGAAAAGCAAATTCCGCCGGCCGTCGATACTTGTGTGGCGAGCAGTATCGCCGAGGTCGGAATGGATGTCGGTCGGCTAGGACTGATGTCGGTCATCGGGCAGCCGAAAACCATCGCGCAGTACATTCAAATTACCGGTCGGGTCGGTCGCGATAAAAACAGTCCCGGTTTAATCGTAATTATTTACAGTGCGAACAAAGTCCGCGACCGCTCGCATTTCGAGCGGTTCCGCAGCTTTCACGAGCGGTTGTATGCGCAGGTGGAGCCGCTTAGTTTAACGCCGTTCTCGTTGCCCGCGCTGCTGCGCGGCCTACATGCGATAATCGCGGCGTATATTCGGCAAACCGGCTCGCCGCGCCAGGCGGCGCTGCCTTTCCCGTTCCCGCAAACCGAAATCGACGCTTTCAAAGAGATTCTCGTCGCGCGCGTCAAGCGCGTCGCTCCGGAGATGCTCTCCGCGTTTGAAGCCGTCTTTAAGCGGCGGATCAATGAATGGCGGCGCTGGGAAAAAACACAATGGACGGGGAATTTCGCGACGGGCGAGCACGCGGACGCGTTGCTCCGTCCCTTTGATTCGCGCGGCGATGAATCGTCGGAAACGATGTCGTGGCCGACGCCTTTTTCCATGCGCAACGTTGACGCGCAGGCTGAATTGGACGTTACGCATTTTTACCAAACCGAGATTGACTTAACCGTCGATTCGGAAGCAGAAGGAGAATAAATGAACAAATACAATCCGGTGCGATGCGCACAGGTAATAACATCGCACGGCGTCGGTTCGCTCGTCATCGCGAAGGGAGGCGACTCCTACGTCGTAGCGGGTCTCGATGCGTTTTATGAACCGGGCAAAAAAAGCACGGCTGTCGACGAAAGCGAGTTCGTAATATCCGAGCCGAGATTACAGCGGCGACTTGAAGTCAGTCATTTCAGGCTGCCGCCCGATTACAGAGAAAATCGGGCGGGCGTTATTGTAAACAACGCCGACTTGAGAATACCGGTTCTCCGGTTTCCCCAATGGAACGTTTGCCCGCGATGCAATAAAATGGAATTTCTGCCGCTGACTAAAAAAGACAAACCCGTCTGTTTTTTCTGCCGCGACGCCGACGGCGTCATCGTGCATTTAGCGCAAATTCCCTTCATCGCCCTTTGCGAACTCGGTCATATGCAAGATTTTCCGTGGCGGGAATGGGCGCACAAACAGCATCAACCCGCTTGCCGAGGAACTTTGTCGTATGTTCGCTCCGGCGGCAGCACGCTTGCGGGGCAAAAAATAAAATGCGAATGCGGGGCGTCGCGCTCGCTCTACGGGATCGACCGCGCGTGGTATGCCGAAACGTACCTTACAGACAATCTTTCAAGAAAAGAAGGTTTTTATCTTTGCCGCGCGCATCGACCCTGGCTCGGTCAAACGACGGATGGGAAATGCGACCGTCACCTAAGAGGCAACCTTCGGGGAGCCGGCAACGTTTATTTCAGTCAAACCGTCAGCGCAATCTACCTGCCGGGTAAAGAGGAAAATGAGAATTCGGATTTGCTCGATTTTCTCGGGCGAGCTGAAGTCGGCGAACAAATTCGCTCTATCAAATTGTTAGGGTATGAGGAAATCGGAAAATTCCTGTCAATCTTTTACCGGAAATTTTTAGCAAATTATTCGATTGCGGAAATCACAAAAGCCCTTTCCGAAATCGATGTGATTCAGAATCCTTCGGTAAATGCCGCCGCCGCCGGCAACGAAACCGAACAAACAGAACAGACGGCAGGCGCCGCTGCTGTTACAAATGCGATTACGACCGATGAAGATGATTTTCGGTTTGCGGAATTTCAGGTTCTGCGTGAAAGTCATGACGCTCAACTCCTTCTGACGCGGCGCTTGGAACTCAGTTCCAATCATCCATTACTGGTGAAAAATTTTTCTCGTCTCGTATTGGTTCATCGTATGCGCGAAACAAGAGTCTCGACCGGATTTTCGCGGATATTTTCCGATAACTTACTTCCGCTTAAAGACCGCAAAGAGATGATGCGGCGCACCGTATCTTCCGCCGCTGCCGAAGAGGACTCGTCCGGCTTCGGCGAGAAAAATGATTGGCTGCTGGCAAGGACCGTGTTCGGAGAAGGAATTTATCTTGAGATAAACGAGGAAAAACTAAGAGCATGGGAGCTTGTGAATGCTGACGGCTTGGAGAAGCGCCTGTTGCCGCTTAACAATGCTTATCAAAAAGCGCGGCGCGGCGAAGGTCAATCCCGCCAAATACTGACTGCGCGCTTCGTGTTGGCGCATACGATTGCGCATTTGCTCATGCTCCAGCTTACCTTTAAATGCGGGTATTCGGCATCCGCATTACGCGAGAGATTGTATGTCTCTCGCAGAGAATCAACCAGAATGGCAGGGATTTTGATTTATACGGCTGACGGAGATTCGGAAGGCACGTTGGGTGGATTAGTGCGGATGGGGCAGCCTGACTTTCTTGAGGATGTTTTAAAGCAGGCGTTCGATAACGCGCAATGGTGTTCGTCCGACCCCGTCTGCTCTGAACTCGGCAACAGCCAGGGACAAGGTCCGGGCTCGTGTAATCTCGCTGCCTGTCATTCGTGCGCTCTTCTTCCCGAGACGGCTTGTGAGGAATTTAACCGGTTTTTAGACCGCACGATTATCACCGACTTTATCCAGAGCAGTTAATTCAGAAAGGTGTTCGGTCGATTTTCGGAGCAAAGCGGTTTATGTATATCGATTACGAAGGAAAAACTTATTCTCTCGAAGGACGGTGTGCGCAACTTATTGGAGAATGGTAAAAGTTGTGGGCGGCGAAACGCTCGGTTACTGAAGCGTATATTTTGTTCGTCTTTTTTGAAAGTCTACGACATCGATTTCAAAACACTGATGATTTGATTCGGCTGGAAAACTGTCCGTTTTACTGCTGCCGGGGCGGCGGTCGCGTGCAATGTTCCGAATTGTGGATTTTGCACAACGATTTGCCGACCTTTTTTTATTACTTTCTGACGCGGCTCAGTTATCCGCAGCATCCGGATTAAAAAATTACTTTTATGAATGTGGTGACGGTTGCGAAAGTCTCAATGGAATATGAAAAGAGTTTCGTCGAGCAGAGCAAACAGCAGCTCTGGGATTATCTAAAAATAATCGCTGGCGGCGGCTATCTGCCGCCCGCGTCCGAATCTTGCTGCTGGTGCGATTTTCAAGACGATTGCCCGGCTGCCAGCCGAGTCGTCGACTTTCAAAAAATTTGATTTATTTAGTCCAGATATATCCGCATCTTCGGCAAATCATCCCGTTTGACCACTCTCGCAGTTTTTCAAAATAACCGGGCATCAGTTTCCGAAGCGCGCGTTTATGCATCCAGCAGCCGAGTGCAGCCAGAACAGGAATGAGCAGAATATAAAGGAATATCAGGTTTAATCCTATTGTTTTTTCGTCAACGGAAATTCCTGTCTTTCTAATAAAGGCGGCAAGCAGGTAGGTAACCAATCCCGAAGCGAAAAACGATGCGATGATACTTGCAAGTATCATCCCGCCTGATATCTTCGGCTCCTGCGGCGGAGACAGTTGATTGGCAAGCAGGCTTTGCGAGTAAGTTTGTCCCCCGGCGAAACCGACATCTCCGCCAAGAGAAACGGTCGAAGCGTTGATATAACCGGAACGAGTTCCCTGCGAATGGATCATTTCAAATGTGGTGGTCTGGCGGCTTCCGCAATTCGGGCAATCGTAACTCATAGATTTGTTTCAACAGATTATTTATTCTACCCGCAAGATTTAACTTTGATGGTTACCTAAAAATAACGGTCATTAATCTCCAGCCGTCGTCGTATTTTTGAAATTGCGCGCTGCCTCCCCTTTCATTTCCCCAATCGACGATGAATGGGGAGACGGCATAAGGATAAACTTTGGTTAGGTTTGTCTTGAGGTTTTCAGGCAGCTGTTTGAACTCTTCGGTCGACGGATCAAGGGCTTTTCCAAGCTCGTTCGGCAGCCAGCGATAGGTAAACTCCACGCTCGCGCCCGTCTCGCCCAGCTTGGTGATTCCCGTCACATTAATGAATTCCTTTTTCGCCGTCGGTATAACCGTCTCCTGCACGGGCAGCCCGTAATCGCTCCAGTATTTTTTGGCTTTGTCGGTTAGGGTATAGCTCTCGTCAAACAGCCAGAAGCCCGACGGAGTAAGGCTTGAATAAACTTCGGGTTTTTCATTTATTCTCCTCAACTCGGCTTTGACCAGTCCGAAATGGTCGGCAATCCCGACTCTCGGCGCTTCGCGAAAGTAACCGTTAATTCTATTCTGAACGGCTGCCGCTTCCGGCTCGTCGGCGGACTTCGCTACTGAGGAACCTTTGTTTTTATCATCTTTCAGGCTTTGATTGATATAGTCGAAAGAAGTAACGTCTTTGAATTCCTGGGTTGAAGTAATCATTTTCTGCGCCTGCGCGCGGGACAAATCTTTCGATTGACAGGCGGTGACCGTTAGCAGATAGATAACAATCAGACCCGAGGCGAGCAGAAAGCTGCACAGGGACGATTTCGACGACATGCCGAAGTTTTTAATATTCATATTATTAACAGAATGTTTAATTTGTTCCGTTCGGTTTTAACTTCAACCGGTTTTTAATTTGTTTAGCTTTTCTTTTTGAAAACGGGCGAGAATTTTGAACCGAACAATGTTTCGCTTCTAAAGACGTATTTAGTTCGACCGCGTATCGTGCTTTTGACAAGAACCTCGGATAATTTACCTTTGACAAAACGTCTGCCCAACTTCGGCTCGCCGTCGTCCAGATTCAAAACTTTCGAGAGATAAAGATTCAATCGATTGCCGACCGCCTTTGCCGTATACCGATAATCGTCGTTAGACTGGTATCCGTCGGCGGTCAGGCGGGCGATAAGAGAATCGCCCGCCTGCGAGACAATCAAGACGTATTCGATAACAGGAACCCAGCCGCCCTGTGTAGCAGGCTCCGTATATGTATAAGTGTATTTGCCGACCCAGTTTTTTGACGCGGAAGAATCCGTCTTTGTATTGGTTTGAGATTTAACGGCAACAGGGAAAAAACTTAAAAAAAGTAACATTTGCAGACAAAACAGTTTTTTCATTTCGTTTTTTACTAAATAATATTTAATTGCTAGAGCTATACAACTCTCTTTATTTCGCCGGATGACGAGAACCTTTATACTCTGATATAAACTTATTGAAACAGCACAAGATTTAATGAACAGAGTATCAAGTATTCCCGAATGAAATACTCTGCTTCAAAGCCCTTAATCCGGCTTTCGGCAGCTTGTGTTTTGCAGAACAGTATAGAGTCAATTAACTCTACTGACAAGTTTAAATTAAAAGATTTTTCCGATAGTGAAGTTCTTCTGAAAAGGAGAACATTCTAATGGGAAGATCTTCGCGTCCGAAGCCGCAAAAACTTGCGGAGAAGCTGAAACAAATCAGGAATCATCTTGGTTTGTCTCAAACTGAAATGCTTATGCAGCTAAAATACGATCCGAACAAAAAGGAACTACGAAGCGTAATTTCGGCGTATGAACTTGGAAAGCGCGAACCGACGCTTTTAGACCTTTTAGCTTATGCGAGAATGGCAAAAGTTTCGGTCGAGAACTTGATCGACGATGAACTGGAATTATTTTAATTAACAATCGTGTTAAAGATTTTGCGCAAACGATTGTTGTCGAAACTGCCCTCAGCAGTGGGTTTTCAATAACAAAGCTAATGATTTAACGCTCTGCTCCAATTTCGTGGTCGCCTACTAAACTTTATTTGGCATCGATTTCGGTTGGTAATAAAAGGCTCGGTTGATTTTTAAGCGGCTGCCACAAACATTGTCGGGCAAGCAATCAATTATTTAACAATGTGTCTGGGTTTTTTGTTGACCCGCTCCGTAATTCTTTAATCCGCGCGAACAATTTAGAAAATTTACGTTCCCGATTATCTTAATTTGAACAGGAAAATCAAATTCATTTCAACATCCGCCAGAGCCGCACTCCTGCTTCGGTCGCCGCGAGCCGACGTGTTTCGGTAATCCGAATCAGTTGCCTCTCGCATAATCCGGCAACCGCCAGTTTAACCGTTTCCTCGTCCGGCTCGGCATTCTTACCCAATCGGCAGTCGATGAGCCAGCCAGCTAGCCCGGCACGCTCCGCTCCGACCGATATCGCTATACTGTCGAGACTGTAACGGGTCGGCAGCTCCGTTATAATTCCAAGTAAGGCGATGGCTTCGTCCGACAGTTCTCTCGCCGGAGAAAAAAGATCTCGAGCGTCCGGCAAAAACGTGCCGGCATCCGGTTCGACCGGTTTCGTTATTTCTTCAAGCGGCAGCAGATTTTGCGTCGTCCCGGGAATTGGTTTGAGGCGATAGCTGCCGTCGAGACGGCGTCCTGTTTGATTTTCGTAAAGCAGCAGGGTCGCGTACGGGTCGAGAGCGGCGTAATACAGCTGCCGATTATCAAGCGGTCGGCGGCTCCAATCGCTCGTTTGAGCCGATTTGTCCAGATGCAGTCCCAGATGAATCTCCGCCTGCGCGGAGAGTGAGTATTTCCGCTCTCCGCTTCGCCGCGCCGCGAGCATCGTATCGAAGACCCCATTGACCCTAAATGCGTAATGTTTATTGAGGCGCGTGGCGTCAAAAGCCGCGTTATGAATGATTTTAACAACGAGCGGTTCTTCGAGCGGACGGCGCAGCAAACTTAGATCTAATTGAGCCAGAGCGTCAATGATAAAAACCTTTATTCCGTTCTCCGCCCGAAAAGCAATTTGAATGAGCGCGATCCGCTCCCGGTGGCGGTTCCACCAATCGGTCGTCTCGATATCGAGCGCAAAGGCGGACAACTCCATTAAAGTTTTGCTCAAACCCTCCAGAGCATCCCCGTCTTTAATGAATTTTAGTGTGAAATCTGGTTTCGGCATGTATCGAGATACTATTTGCGATCAAATTAAAACGAAGTATGAAACGGATTTCTTTGTTTCTAAATTAACTCATCCGCACAAAATTCTTAAATAACGGACATATTCGTTTCGGTTTTGCAGGCTGCCGGGAAAGCGGTCAAAAAAGCTGTCAGAGAATCTCGTCATATTCGCCGCCCTTTAAATTTACATATGCCAATGGGAAACAAAAAAATACTAAAAAGTTATTCGCCCTTTTGAACCAAAACACGAAATTCTCAGATAAGATTGTTTATATCGAAAAACGAGTCTTCGGGCATTTATTTTAATCACTAAAAGCTTTGCCCGAAGCAGTTTGATTCCGGCGGATATAAAAGAAGTAAAGTAAACGAAAAATACAATCTTAAATTAGCAGGGAGCAGCATATATGAACAAAAACAAACGAACGATTTACGATGAGGCGGCTGGTTTAGAAGACATTAAAAATCTTCACGACGGCGAAACCTTTTTCGCCGCCGAGACCGCGGTTTTTTCAGGCGAGGACAATTCCGAATTCGCCGGTTCATCGTCCCGTCTGACGATTAAGGACATTGACGGACGGGTTATTACAATCGCTCTCCCGAAATCTTTTGTCGAGCGGTTAACCGCCTGCGGCATTCAACATCTGGTAAATAAAAAGCCGGCACAAAAAAGTAAAAGAGAACTTCGCCGGTTCAAAGATCAGTACCGTAAATATTTCGATCATCAGGCAACGGACGCTCATATCGAGGCAATTTATTACAGCCGGGAGATGCCCGTCTGTTTTATCAGCAGCAATCTGCATTTGACCGATCTGCTCGCTGATGCTCAGTTGTCCGCCGATACTCTTATTTAAGTTATAACAGAACGAGCAGAGACAAATATTAAGGATCAAGGTTAATATTTAAATTTGAGGACATTTTCTTCAATTATGTTTATTATCGGAAGTCTTCAGCTACATCGAAGGTTATTACAATCGGATCAGACTGCATTCGGGAATCAGCTACCAAAGCCCGCTGGAGTTTGAGAAATATTTAGAAATCGAAAATATAAGGAGTAGCGAGAGTTTGGTGTGCGGAAAAACTCGACCGTCTCACAGTGCGCGGCTTTATATTTCGAGAAGATAGAAATAGAATTGCTCAGGATAAACCACCGAAGCGCCGACGGCTGGAAGCCGACAACAGAAACAGTCGTAATAAACAACCGGAAAAGAAAAGACCGCAGCGCCAAAAAGCGAGACATTTGAATTAGATCCCGTGATCAAAAGTATTTACTTTGAATTCAATTTGTTATCATTTGTCTGCTTGTCGGTTGCGACTTCATTTTCCTTTATCCGAACAAATTATTAAAAACCGACGACCAAAGAATTTCGCCTAATGCTTAAAGAGCGAAATTATTTCGACCTTTTCTACTTTTCTCGACATCCTTTGCAGTGTAAAATCAATAATTATTTCGGACTTTATCCGCAAAAGCGAAATTATTGATTTTATGCCAAAAACTAAATCTGCCTCGCCTTCAGCAAAGATTCAACAAAACGGAGAACTCAACGAACTGATTGGCGCCACGGTCAAACTCTGGCGCAAGCATCACCTGACTTACGACCAGGCGGGTTATATCGGAAAGGAAGTTCGCCGCGAGCTGAAAATAAAAAGATTAAAAGCGCGCAAAAATGTCATTGTTCGTCTCGCCCGCGATGAAGAACAAAAACTTATCAAACAGGCTTATCGAGAGACAAGCACTCATGGTCTGTTGCTCAAAACGCTTTTCCTGACCGGAGCGCGGGTTTCCGAATTTGTCTCGCTCAAAGTGAGTGACTTATTCTTCGACGAGCAGATGATTTTGATTGAAAAAGGCAAGGGCGGTAAAAGCCGTTATGTTCCCCTGCTGTCCGAATTAGCTCAGGAGCTGAAAACTCATCTCGGCTCACGCCTGACCGGCTATATATTTGAAAGCAACCGCCACACGAAATTCACTGCCCGGCGCATCCAGCAAATCGTCAAAGAGACGGCTGAGCAAGCGGGCATCAAAAAGAAAGTTCATCCGCATTTGCTGCGGCACACCGTCGCCACCTTACTGCTCGAACGAGGAATGCCGCTCGAACAGATTCAGAAATTCTTGGGTCATTCTAAAATTGAGACGACACAGATTTATGCTGAATCTTCAACCGAGATGATGAAGGAAGGTTTTAGAAAGGCTTTTTCCGATTAAAGCCCGGAGCAACAAAATCCGCGTTTTGCTGTCGCATAATGACATTGACCCGGCACACAAAAGAGTCATTTTGTAAAGAGAGTATGTTTGAGAATTTGATGGCATTAAGCAAACACTCGAAGTGAGGGTGCGCACAGCGACTTTCATTCGACGCAACTTCTTAAATCTGAGATGACGCTGGCGGTCTCTCCCCGCGTCATCTCAGCCGCCGACTCTACTGATTCACCTGTATTATCGCCTTATTTTTTAATTTGATAAAAATCCCAAATAACTTTTGTGATGTCGGCAATCACGGCTTCGCGGCTTTGCTCATCCGCGGCGGAATCGGAAACATAAACGACAATAGCAAAATGTCTGCCATCCGGCAGCGTTACGATTCCGACATCGTTTGTCGCGGCGGCGATGCCTTTGGCGTTGGTGCCGGAAGTTCCAGTTTTATGCGCGACGATTGTTCCGGCGGGCAGCGCTCCTTTGATGCGTTTCGCTCCCGTAGAAGTTTCGACCATTACCTTTTTCAGAAAATCGGTGCTTGCGGCGGAAAGAATTTTTCCCGCGTAGAATTTTTTCAGCAGAGCAATCATCGCGGGCGGTTTGTTCCAGTTGCGATACTGCACGTTTTCGCTTTGCGCCATCGCCGCTTCGTCCGCGACAATCGCAATGTCCTTTACGCCTAAACGGTGAATGTAACTTTCAACCGCTTTCGTTCCGCCCGCGAGCCTGAACAAAATATCGCACCCGTTGTTGTCGCTTTTTGAAACAGTGTAAGACAGCAAATCGCTCAACGCGATGTCCGCGCCTTCGGGAAAATCTTCGCGCAGCGGACTCCAGGTATTTGGGCGCAAATCCTGTTTGGTTACGCGAATTTTCTGGTCGAGCGCAAATTTCCCCCGATCAACCGCGTCGAGAACGGCGAGCGCCAGCGGAAACTTGAAAACGCTTTGCATCGGAAACCGTTTGTTTCGGTTTAAGGCGAGCGAAAAATCGTCTTCCAGACCGGAAACCGCAACGCCAATTGTTCCCTTTGATTGGAGAATAATTCGCTCGATGCTCGATTTTGGAGAATCGGTTTTTTGAGCCAAAGCGGTATCAGTAGAAATAAAAGCGCAGAAAGCCGCCAAAAATAAAATCGTATTGCGTAAGTGAATAACCATAATCTGAATCAAGAATAGAAAACTAACAAAAGCAAAGCAAATTAAAGTTTTCCAAAATCAGTTGAAGTTTTGCGTCGCGCACGCCTGCGCCTGATTTGTTTTATTTTCCTTATTTTGAAATTCTAATTCTCGAACTTTATTTTCTTAGTCCGCTTTTATTCCGGGTAAAAAATCGCGTGAAGGTTTGAAAAGCAGTTTTGATATAAGCCGCTAAGTACAGGACAAAAGTAAGATAAACATATTGTTTTCTTTCTTTTGTCCTTTTGTTGTGGGGTTGCTGAAAACCTTTTCCAAAGCGTCCAGTCCGACTCGGAAAATTGATTTGGCTCGCCGCCG
>JAABUN010005673.1_pt1 | contig 15225 bp, 19 predicted proteins | sample 5559311 | NCBI WGS metagenome assembly JAABUN01 (sample SAMN10711877, study PRJNA513370) | rock metagenome | isolation source: Antarctica rocks | place: Antarctica: Victoria Land, Siegfried Peak sud | reverse complement strand
GTCCGCCTGGAGGCCCGGCCGGCCAACGTCGAAGGGGCCGGCGCCGTGGACCTGCGCGACCTCGTGCGCCAGGCACTCCGGATGCGCCCTGACCGGCTCGTCGTCGGTGAGGTCCGGGGCGCCGAGGGACCTCGCCGTCGGGGTCCCGGACGTCGGGGCCGCCGTGGCCCTCCGGCGCGGGTGCGAGCTCGAGCCCGCCGCCAGGTAGCTCGCCGTCGATCCGGAGCGCCGGGCGGGCGGTGGCGTCCAGCAGCGTCACCCGGACCCCCAGCAGCTGGAGGACCTCACGCTGCCGCTCCAGGTCCATCCCGGGCAGCCGGTCAGCGGCCTGCGCGGCCAGACGAACGAGCGCGTCGGCGTGCGACTCGCGGGCCTCCGTATCCGCCCGCCAGGCCTCGACCGCGCGCTGGCGCACCGTCAGGGCGGCGAGCTGCCCGTCGATCTCCTCCACCGCAGCTGCGATGACGCCAGCCGGGACACCGGCGGTCAGCGCCGCCACCGCCCGGTCAGTCCTCGCCCTCTGCAGCTCGCGGATCTTCCGGTCGAGGTCCTCGGCTGGAGCGGCGTCGGGGCCGTCCTCACGCATGCCGAGGTACTCATCCGCGAGCTGTGTCAGCCACGCCGGGTCGGCCAGCGCGTCGGAGACAGCGGCCCAGACCTGTGCGTCGAGCCAGTCGGCGTCGAAGCGCGGGCAATCGCACCGTGCTGCTCCGTCCGCTGTCCACCGGGAGTTCGTGCAGCGGTACTGGCGGAGGCCGCGGTCCCGCCGGTAGACGCCGCCGAGTCGGCCGCCGCAGACAGCCGCCGCCCCGGAGTTCGGGTAGATCTGGTCTGGCGACTTCGCCCCGTAGGCCCGCTGCCGGAGTGCTGTCAGCAGCGCGTCGTGCTCCTGGACGGTCAGCGGCGGGTCGGGGAGCTTGAGCCTGATCGGGGCCCCGAACTTCGGCTGCCCGTCCCGCCCGAGCTTCGTGTTGTGGCCCGCACCGTGCGGCCGGGTCGGCAGCCCCCACCAGGTCTCCCCGACCAACGACCGCTTCTCGAGTTGCCGCCGGAGGTGCTGGTGCGTCCATGGGCCGCCCGTGCGCTTGTGCATCCCCAGCCCGTTCAGCAGCGTGGTGGTCTCGCCGGTCGAGAGCCCGTCGCGGACCATCGCCTCGTACGAGGTCCGGATGACCTCCCGTTCCCGCTCATCCGAGACAGGGGTGGCGGCTCGACCGGTGCCCTCCAGCCGCCAGCCGAAGGGTGGGGTCCCGCCGGGCCATTGCCCAGCGAGGGCCTTCGCCCGCTGCCCGGAGACGCCACGCTCCGCGATGACCTCCCGCTCCATCTCCCCGAAGACGCCGAGCAGCGCCCGCATCGCCCGTCCGGAGATCGAGGAGCTGTCGATGTCCTCACTGAGCGAGACGAAGGCGACCTGCAGTTCGTCCAGCTCCGCGAACAACGGGGCGAGGTGGGCGAGCGACCGGCCGAGCCGGTCGAGCTTCGACACGACGATCGCGTCGACCTCCCCCGCCCGGACGGCCTCCAGCAGCCGGTCGAGCTGCGGCCGGGTGGCCTTCGAGCCGGACACACCGCCGTCCACGAAGGTCTCGACGTGCGTCCACCCGCGCCGGGCGATCTCTGCCTCGCAGCGGTTCTTCTGCACGCCGAGCGAGGTGCCCTCGACTTGGTCTGCGGTCGACACCCGGGCGTACACCGCGGCCCTGGTCACGAGCCCTCCCCGTCCGCCATGAGACCGGCTTCCCGGGCAGCCGCGAGGGCCGCCCCGGCGGTCGGCCACTCGCTGCCGTCCAGCGGGTGCGGCGCGCTCAGCCACCTGCCCTGCCCGACCGAGTGGGTGGCGCGGAGGACGACCCCGCCCGCCACCGGCTCGACCTCGACGGTGCAGCCTGCCTTCGCTCTCAGCATGAGTCCGTGCTCTCTCTCTGTGGGGTCGGTGGGTTCGGTGGGGCGGCGTCGGCCGCCGCGGACAGCTGGGCGGCGAGGTCGCGCGCTTCGGCCCAGTCGAGGGTGACCTCTCCGAGCCCGCGGACCCGGACCCCGGCGTCCGTAGCGGTGACGCGGATGCCGAGTCGCCCGCGCCGCTGCGCGTTCGTGGTCACGGGGTCTCCACCTCGACCCGGGCGCCGCCCCCGCTGTGGCAGAGGTGCCCCATCACCAGCAGCAGCCGGGTGTGCAGCGGCGGCAGTTCGAGCAGCCACGTCCCGGTCGGCGGGTGCTGCTCCTCGAAGACGCAGGTCGGCCAGCCGACGGCCGCCAGGACCGCCCGGGCCTCGTCGGGCGTGGTCGCTGGCTGTTCCCCGAGCCACAGGGTCGCCTCCCACAGCCCGGTCCACTCCGAGCCCGCCTGGGCGCACTCTCGACACAGCTCGTCCAGCTCGGTCGCGCCCCGCACCCCGCACGTCAGACACATCGGCTGCATCGCTCCTCACGCACCCTTCGGTGAGGATGTGGTGGCGGGCGCAGTCGAGGCGGCGGTGGCCCGCTTCGACTGCCGGTAGGCCCGGCGGATCTCCGCGCGGCAGATCTTGCACCGGCGGTGGCCCGAGCTCGGCAGGATGTAGAGGTTGTCGCCGGAGAGCGGGTGCCCCTTGCCGCACTCGGTCCGGAGGGCGCCCGGCTGCGGCTGCGGGGCCGGTGCGGGGGCGGCCTTCTTCCGCGTCGCCTTCCTGGGCGCCGCGGCGGCGGTCTTGGCGGTGGTGCTGCGTGCGGTCATGGTGAGATCCCCTGTCTGGCAGACGCTTTGCCTCCCGGACAAAAGCGAACTCCTCTCGTCGCCTCGTAGGAATCCATCCATGAGGTAACCCGCGGCTAGGGCGTCCCCGGCTGCGGCGCAGGAGACTGCGGCCTGACCTCGTTGCGGACGCTGAAGTTCCTGGCCGAGCCGCCGGTTCCGTGCTGCCCCGCCCGCTTCAGCCCGGCCGTGAAGGGCGCGGGTACGGCGGGGTCCCCCGGCGCCGCACCGGACCCGGGCTTCGCCGCCAGCGCCGCCTCCAGCTTCGCCTGCTGCGCAACGTCAGGCCGCGACAACAGCATGGCCCGGATCTCGCCGCGCTCGTAGCCCTCCAGGCCCTTCGTCGTCGCCCGCTCCGCGAGCTGGTCCATGCGCTTGATCCCGCCGGGGGTGAGAGCCATGGCGGCTACCGCCTTCCACTGAGAGGAGAGCCGAGGCCACGGTTGACGACGGCGTACGGGTTGGTGTCGGGCGGTCCGGGGTCGATGGCCGCGTCCGTCTCCGCCGGCACCGTGTGGACGAAGCTGCCGCGCTGGCGGGGCAGCTCGGTCGAGATGACCTGCTGTCCGGACGCCGCGAGCGACAGCAGCTGGGGCAGGGTGAGCGCCGACAGGTCAACGGTCGGGACCCCGGTTCCGCTGCGCTGCGCCGAGATGAGCTTCTCAGCCGACGCGCGAAGCGCGTTCGCCTTGGCCAGCAGCGGCTCCAGCGTCCGGAGGATCTCGCGGACCCGCTCCTCCAGGTCGGCGGACTCCTCGGCCAGCGCGGGCAGCACCTCCGGCGCGAGCTCCCGCAGCGCCGCCCGGGTGATCTCATCCGAGTGGACCGCCTCGTCCAGGAGCGCGGCGCCGATGCTCGGGTTGGGGGCGACGAACGGAGCGACCGGCTCGGGCAGCTCCGCCCCCGCCTCCAGCGCCGCGTCCAGCTCGGCCCGGTAGCGGTTCTCCTTCAGGGTGTGCTGGGCGCGCAGCCGGTTGATCTGGAGCGAGAAGTCCGCGCTCTTACGCCTCGCCTTCGCGGCCTGGGCGACCGCGCTCTTGTAGTGGGGGTGGTCCGTGATCAGCTCGTGCAGAGCCATAGCGGGTCTACCTTCCTGTCCGGTGTGGGCGCTCGACGACCGAGCGCACCTTGTTGATGAGTTCCTGCCGTTCGCCCGGGCCGGTAGTGCTGGACGACGGGAGGTCTTCGGTGGCCCGGCGGTCCGGGTCCCGTGCGGTGCTGTGGTGCCTCGCCGCGGTGCCCGCCGTGGCGCTGGCCGGTGAGCCCGCCGCCCGGCCCGCCGGAAGCGCCGGGTGCGCCGCCGAGTCCGGGTAGTGCGGCAGGTCCATCTCGGAGGGTCGGGGCGGCCTCTCACCCTCGCGACCGGTCATGTGCCAGGTCAGCAGCGCCTGCACCGTCGCCTGTTGGGCGGCGGTGAGGTCGAAGTCCTGCAGGAAGCCGCGGAGGATGGTCGCGAGCTGCTGCCCCAGCTCGTGCTCCCGCTCCAGCTGCTTGACCGTGACGCCCGCCTTCTCAGCGGCCTCCGCTACGCGTAGGTACTGGCCGCGTTCAGCGGTGAGGTCGGCCGCCAGGCCGCGGGTCCGCGGTGTGTCCTCCTCGCCCAGCTCGACCAGTCGGGCCTCCAGCGCGTGCACCCGTCCGGCTGTGCGGGACAGCTCCTCCGCGAGTGCGTCGATCGGGCTCAGATCGTCACGGCGAGCGCCCCAGATGCCGAGCTTCTTCAGCTCCCGGGTGGCGGCCTTCTGATCGTCCATCTTCCGGGCGTTCCGATCCATGGCCGGGGTCGCCCCACCGTGAAGACGGCAGGGGCCGCTGGTGTTCGGCGTCCCCCAACCGGCGGGCTGCTGACAGGGCCGACCGGGGGCCTGGCCCTTGTACTCAGCTCGGGTCTTGGCGCCGCACGTGTCCGGGTTCCCGCGGTGGCCGCGCTTGTTCGGGTGCCGCCCTCCGGCGGTCTCCAGCCGCTTCTTGGGCATCACAGCACCGCCGTCAGGGACTCGCGGGCGTGGCGGGCGAGGTCGCGGGCCACCCCGCCCCCCGTGCCGGGCTCGTTCGAGGCCCCGGACGCCTCTCGAAGAGTCTGCGAGGGCGTGCCGGGGTGCGAGGGCGCAGCCAGGCTCGGTGACTCCACGAAGGGCCTTCCGGGCCGGGCACCTGCGCGAGGTGCCAGGGGACCGCACCGGACCCCGGTCACAGGAACCGCTCCACGCCGACGGCCGCGCCCACCGACGCCACCCAACCGATCGTCCAGCGGCGGGTTCGGACTGCGCGCGCCACCCTCGTTGCGGTGGAGGTCTCGCGGACTCGGAGGGGGCGCTCGGTTGCCGTGATCGTGGTCATCGCCGGTAGTTCCTTTCGAGAGGACGGTTGGAGCCGACGAATCGAGCGGGGAGGAGGTCGTTGGCCGACCTCCACAGGACTCCGTGGTTGAACGCCACCCGGTGGCAGGCGGTGCACTGCGAGGGACAGGACATGGCTGCCCAGCAGATGTTCGGGTCGAAGACGCTGAATCCGGTGCTGCCGCAGAGGGTCCCGCCGCCGCCGTCGAAGTGGACGAGATGCGCCTGCCCGATCCAGACGACGAACACATCCTTGACGTCCCAGCGCCCGACCGCGACCAGCGGGTTCGGTCGGTTCCCGCCACGAGCTCCGCGCCCTTCCTGCGGGTCCGTGGGGGTCTCCGGCCCTTCGGCGCGGTCCCCGGGGGCTTGCGGGTCCTCGGGGGTCGCCGGCTCGTCCGAGTTCTTCTTCACGGCAGCAGTCCTCTCTCTCGCAGCTCGCGGTACGCGGCGGCTTCGGCCCTCGCCCGGGTTCGTCTGCGGTCGGCAGCGGCCATGCGCTTCGCTCGGTAGCCGGGGTCGACCTTCGCCCGCTGGGTCAAGTAGCAGTTCCGGCACCAACCCCGGGCGAAGTGCCCCCCGGCGCACCCCTCGACGGCGCAGCCCTTCTCGTCACTCATCGGGAGCCTCCCTCAGCGGTGAAGCCCGGAGCGTCCGGGGTTTCCAAGACTTCTTCGACGCGGGGGGTTTCCGGGAAGGTTTCGGGAACTCCGGACGCTCCGGGCTTCAAGCCGTTCCAGGCGTTCTCGGCAGCACTTTCGGCGTCGTCCTTCGAGGTCCTGAACCGCACGCCGGTCCAGCTCCACTGACGGAGCTTGAGCTCCGGCAGCGGCCGGTCGAACCCACGCGTCAACGGCCTCGACGCCTTCTTGCTGAGCAGCTTCGCCTTCTTCACGCCGTGGCCGACGACCTCGGCGTGACCGCCGAAGCGCTCAGCGAAGGTCTGGTCGCCCCACTCCCGGTGGCCCCGCGCCCGCAACCAGCTGTTGAAGTCGAAGAGCATGTCCGCGCTCGTTACGTGGCTGTCGGGGTCGAAGGTCAGCCCCTCGCGGACGTACGCAAGGATGTGGTCGGCCTGCATGCGCCAGTCCTCGGTGTCCGCCTCGACTCGCCCAGGAGTCGCGGACATGACCTCGCCGGACTCGTACCAGCGCCGAGATCCGTCCACGATCCAGCGGAGTACCGCCCGCTGCGCGTCCGGTCGCTCCACCAGCCTCCGCCGGAGGTTCGGGTCGCTAGGCCGGTCGTCCGGACCGGCAGCGCCCTTACCCTCACGGCGGAAGGTGAACGGGAACCGGACCAGCGCCAGCCGACGCCACGTCCCGTGGTCCACCTCCTCGATCTGGGGCCGGTAGTTCGAGGTCAGGAACAACGTGTGCGTCGCCCGGAAGGTCACCGGGTTCGCGTACACCCGCCGGGCGGAGATCTCCGGCGTGCCCACGGTCTTCTTCAACCGAGAGACGGAGAGCCGACGCGCCTCCGGGGTCTCCTCGATCAGCGCGAATCTCGCGCCACGGAGGTCCATCAGCTCGGTCGGGTGCTGTCCCGGGTCGGCCAGCAGAACCCGATCGGAGACCAGGACGGCGTACTCGCCCAGCGCGCGCTGGATCGCGCCCAGCAACGTCGTCTTGCCGTTCTCGCCGCCGCCCTGGCAGACCAGCAGCACGTCGTCCGGCGACATGTGGCCGGTGGCGGACTGACCGACTCGCAGCTGCCACCAGTCGCGAACGTCCTCCGGCAGGGCCTCGAGCGCAGCGGCCCAGTACGGGTGCGCGGCGCCCGGCTCGTAGTTGACGTCGGTGATCCGCGTCATCCAGAGCCCCGGGCTGTGCGGCTGCAGCTCGCCCGTGCGGAGGTCGACCACACCGTTCCCGACGTTGAGCAGGTCCGGGTGGGCGTCGAACGCCGACTCGCGGACCTCCGCGACGCCACGCGCCAGGAAGAGGGCGTTCTTGATCTTCGCCGCCGACAGCAGCGTGGCCATCATGCGGATCTCTTCGGGGCTCGCGCCAGCGTCCGCCCGCGCCTTGAACATCTCGAGGAAGAAGAGCCGCAGAGCCTCGACGACCCTGACGTCGGAGGAGGGGTCCCAGCGCTTACCGTCCCAGGCGAGCCACCCGAGCCCGGCGGTCCAACAGAACCGCCCCTCGAGGACCCCCTGCTGGACCAGCTTCGTCAGCTGGCTATCCGACAGGGACGCCTGGCTGGTGGGGCTCGCCCGGTGGCGGTCGGCACCGTCCTTGGCCGCCTCGCTCTGCCAGATCGACTCGATCGTCTTCGCGTACTCCGCCTCGTCCAGCGACGGGTTGATCATCCCGTTGGCGATCCGGCAGTGAGCCTCGTAAACGTCCTGGAACCGGAAGGTCTTGGCGTAGTGCCCCGCCACCTGGCTCATCCACTGGTTGCGGCCAGCCCCCTCGCCCTGGGGCGGGTTCTCCAGCAGCTCGGACAGCTTGCTGCGGGTGCCGCCGCCCCCGGACGCCCGGTCCTTCATGTCGGACGAAGGCTTCTTGAGCAGGTCCGGGACCGGCTCCAGGCTCCACTCGGTCGGCGGCCGGAGCCAGGTCTTGTTCTTCGACGGCGGGACGGTCACCCCTGCCCTGTCAGCGCGGACGTCGAAGCTCGGACCGGACTGGCCTTCGCCCGGGTGCACCGACCAGCTCGCCATCGGTTCGTCGAGCCGGAAGTAGTAGTGGTGCCCGCGCTTGGTCTTGACCGCGACCGTCGAGTCGAGCAACTCGTCGCCCAGCTTGTCGCGCCAGTAGCGGTCGGCCTCGTCGTTGTCGCAATCGAGGACGACCAGTCGGCTGATGACGCCGGTCCCGACCCAATAGTCGCGGGGGTGGGTTCCGGCGAACCACGAGTTGAGCTTGCCGGCGGTGCGCTTGCCCTGGTACTCCTTCCACTCGACCTGGGGGTGGTTGCCGCCGACCTTGGCCGGGAAGACGTTCCACCCGTGCGAGTCGAGCTCCAGCGCCACGCTCAACGGGCTCTGGCGGTCCTCCGGGAGTCTAGGCATCGGTCGGCTCCCCGTCCTGCAGTACGCGCAACGCCGGGTGGCAGGCCATCAGCTCGATGTCGTGCTGGAAGATCGGGACGCGGGGCGTCCCGAGGCCCTCGCCCCGGTCGCGAACGACGACGACCCATACGGGCTCGCCGCAGTCACACTCCACGTGCTTGCCGGTCAGCGCCCGGAACTCGCCGGGGATCGCCTCGCGGAAGCGCTGCGGCGGGTCCGGGAAGCGCTTGAACCAGCTCGCGTCGTCCTGGCGGACCAGCTCTCCCAGGGTCCCGGAGTGACCGGTGTCGGGGGCGGTCACCGCTCGGCCTGTGCGGAGCCCGGGCGGGTGTCGACCCCGTCCGCCTTGCGGACGGTGTGCAGCCGGGCGTCCTGGTCGGTCAGGTTACGCTGGGCCTGCTTGATCCGCTGCGTCACCGCGAACTGGACGAGCTGGCGGCGCATCTCAGCGACGTAGTCAGCGTCCGCGGTCCGGACCGGCGCCACCTTGAGGGCGGCGGTCAACCTGTCGATGTGGACCGGGATCGGACGCGGCCGTGGGGAGTCGGCCATCACGCCGCCACCGTCCGCGACGTCTTGGCGGAAGCGGTGACCGGGGCCACCGGGGCGGCTGGACCGAACAGGATCTTGAGCAGGCGCTGCCGCTCGGCGGTGACGGGCTTGCGGGTCTCGGATATGGCTAGAGGTCTCCAGGTTCTGCTTGGAGAACTCGCCCGGCAGGTGGCGGAAGGCTCGAAGGCTCAGTCCGCGGTCCGATGACTCTTACGCCGTTGCGGCTGCCGTAACTCCCCGGGATCTCGCCGGGTGCCCGTACACCGCCTCAGATCGGGCGGCACAGCCTGCGTGTTCAGATGCTGTTGTGGCGGCCCGTTCTCGGGCCGCTAAGACCACTCAACCCGACGGAGCCGGGCTTGGGAAGCGCGCGCCTAACCCGAACTGCACTGAGGTCTGCACCGGGGGTGAGACTGAGACGCGAGAGGGTGCGTCTCAGCTGGGGCGCTGAGACGCCGCAGGCGTCCTGGGAACGCTCGGGGAAGCCGGGAACACTGAGACGCGGGCAGCGGTCGTCGGAAACCTCGAGGGCGGCGGCCCGCCCCGACGCGCCGACCCGGCGGTCGAGAGTCTTCGAAGGGCCACGGGGAGCCGCGACGACCCGGGTGCAGACCCCGGTACAGGGCCGGTTGCGGAGGTGGCGGGCCGCGTCTAGCGTCCCTCTCGCCCGGCCAACCCGGTCGGGTGGACACAGCCAGCACGAGCACCACTGCGAGCCGCGCCAGACCTCCGCCGAGAAGCGGGGAACGTACGGCGGCTAGCGGCGTAAGCGCCATCGACAAGGGCTCCGGCCCCTGCCAGCCGAGCAGCGAGTGACCCCGACCGGGGCCGCCCGCGAGCTCGGCTGTCCGCGTCCAAGTGGAGATGGAAGGGACACCCCAGCACCATGACCGATTCAGCAGCATGCACGACCCGCGCACTCGTCACCGCCCAGCCCGGTTACAACGGCCCCTACGACATCCTCAACTGCCCGGCCTGCGGAGACCCGGCGGGCCTGCACCTCGACCGGGTGACAGGGGCGCTCCCCCAGCGCGCCTGTCGCGATTGCGGTTCCCACCCGCCGGTGGCCGCGATCGAGGCCGGGCTGCCCAGGAGCGTCCCCGCCGAAGAAGCCGGTTCCGTTTACGGGCGCCCCGGCGTACCGGTCTACGCGCTCGAGGGGCACTGCGAGCGGTGCGACCAGGTTGTGTCCTGGTCGTTCGCCCGGGTGTCCGGAGAGGTCGTCATCTGGACGCACGTCCGGACCGCCCGCGGGTGGGAGTCGACTTCGCCCTGCCTGGACTGCAGCGGGACGCGTGAGTTCCGGGCGGACGTCGGCCTCATCGACCACTGCGTCTGCGACCGGCAGCCGGGAGAGGGCGCCCACACCCACCACAGCGGGGCTGTGCCGGTGCCCGAAAAGCGTGGAGGCCGACTTCGTGGGTGGGCCGTTCTCCGGTCCGCAGGTCGAGGCCCTGCACGCGTCCGCGGGTGAGGGAGCGCCCGGTGAGGCGTAGGGCCGCCGAGGCGCCCCTCGGGCGGCAGGAGCGCCGCGAGATGGAGGCCGAGGAGACGCCCGGGGGGTCGAGCCGACAGCTCGAGCTTGAGCTGGGGCCTGTGGCGACCCGACCCGCGGGGCCACCGGCGGCGAGGAAGCGGCCACCGCCCCGCCGGACGGTCGACCCGCGGGTCGAGGCGAAGCTCGAGCGGATCCGACATGAGCGCGCGGCGAAGCTCGAGCGGATCCGGGACGAGCACGCGGCGGAGGTTGAGGCCCTGGGCGGACGTTGCGAGCTGTGCGGCGACGAGCACGGCAAGCCGTTCCTCAGCGTCAAGCAGGACCCGGTGCCGGGCCGTGGTTGTCCACCGGCGGTCCTCTGCTGGGGCTCCGATGACTGCATCGCTGAGGTGGCCCGCCAGGCTTCCTCCCCGGTCTGGGCGGAGCGGGTAGAGCGGGCGGAGCGGGTAGAGCGGGGGCGCCGCAAGCGGGTGGAGTGGCTCGCGAGACGACTCTCCGTCGAGTCCGTGACGGCGTGAGCGGCCCGGCGCCGCGAGTCGGGGCGTCAGACTCTTCGAGAGGCCTCCGTCGGCCGACGTGAGGCGCTGACGACGCCCGGGGGCGGCGGTGCGGGTACCAGCCGCCACCCCCGGCGTCGTCCCCTGCGCCGCGGGGTGTCCTGGGCGTCCGACGGAGGACCAGGCCTACCCGCGCTGGTAGCGGCGCGCCTCGAGAAGGACGCGGAGTGTCTCTTCTGCCTCGGCGATCTGCTGGTCGAGCAGCTCGGCCTCAGCCATCGTCTGGACGACCGAGACGTACACAGACCCCTTGTGGAAGTGGAACTGCAGGTCGAAGGGGTGGTCACCACCTTCGCAAGTGAACGCCACGCTCGCGTCGGTTATGTTGCCCTCAGCACCGCTGAGGTGCAGGTTCCCGCTACCGCAGATGGGGCAGGCGAGCGCCGCCGGGGAGGCAATGGGTGTAGTGAACAGCAGCGGCTCGCCGCCGGGTATTGGAATCGGCCGTACCGCGTCCTGCGCCCAGTAGCTACTCATGCCGGGAGGCTACGTTGCGCACGGGCGGGCTCGCTGGCCCTCCGCCGGGTCCAGCCGCGACGGGGAGTGCGGCCCCACAGCCGTCGGTGTGAGTGGACACGACGCGCGTCCCTGCCGGTCGGCTGCCTGGGCCGTAGGGTCCCCCTGGAGTCCGCTGCAGACCTTGCGATCGGAGTACGCGTGCCGCCCGTTGCCGCCCCGCTCGCGGAGCAATACTGGAACTCGGTCCACGCCGCCGCCGCGGCCAGCGTCGCGGCGGAGCCAGAGGCACAACTGACCACGCCGATCGCGCAGTTGTTCAGCTCCGTCGCGGCTTCGTTCGGCGTGGGGGACCTGCAGTTCTTGCGCGAGGCGCAGCTCGACGGAGTGCGGCCGGACTTCACGACCCTCGTGGGCGGGAGGCAGGGCGGCTGGGTCGAGCTGAAGGAGCCGGCCAAGACCGTCGACGGGACCAGGTGGACCGGACGCGAGAAGAAGCAGTGGTCGCTGCTCGCGGAGCTGGATGCGCTGGTCGTCAGCAACGGCAGGCTGGCCCAGCTCTACGCGGCCGGCGAGCCCGACGGCGACGCGGTCGAGCTTCCCTACGAGAACTTCGCCGCCTGGGACCCCCAGCCACTGGCCGACCTGCTCAGGCGCTTCGCCGAGACGCGGCCCAGGACCGTGTCCCGCGTGTTCGACCTGGCCCGGCGGCTAGCGCCGCTGGCGAGGATGCTTCGCGACCGCCTGCTCGCCTCGCTTGCTACTCCCGAGACAGCCGGCGTCGTGACGCACGCTCGTAACGTCTGGGCAGCCAACGTGCACGAAGGGGTTGACGACGCCTCCTTCTGCAATGACCTGGCGCAGGTGATGGCCTACAGCCTCGCTATTGCCGGGCTGCAGGGCGGCGCCGACGCCAACGGAGATGGCGCGATCACGCTGGACGAGGCCCGCGACCGGCTCCGAGCTCCGGCGCCTGTACTCGCCGCGGCCCTGGGACCGGTGCTGGGCGTAGCAGGGCTGGCCGCCGTCATCCAATCAGAGCTGGGTGCGATCGAGCGTCTCGTCTCGGTACTGGATCTAGACAAGATCGCCGCAAGCCACGACAGCCGAGGGGAACCGTGGCTGTGGTTCTACGAGGACTTCTTAGCGACATACGACCCGGCGGCCCGCGCCAAGGCGGGCGTCTACTACACGCCGACTGCGGTCGTAGAGTGCCAGGTGCGTCTCGTAGACCACGTCCTGCGCGAGCGTTTCGGGCGCAGGTACGGCTTCGGTGATCCCGGCGTAGTAGTTCTCGACCCGGCCTGCGGCAGCGGCACATACCCGCTCGCGGTGATCGACCAGGCGGCCGCAAACGTCGCGAGCCGGGGACCAGCAGGACCGGCGCAGGCGGCCGCCACGCTGGCTAGCAACCTGCTGGCGTTCGAGCTGCTCCCGGGTCCGTACGCGGTGGCGAGCCTCCGCATCGGCCAGCGTCTCACCTCGTTGGCGCAGTCGCTGGTGCCGGTTCGCCCTCAGGTCTTTCTCACGGACACCCTCGACAGCCCCGAGCTCCAGCCGGCCGACCCCGCCCTGTTTGGCGATGCGGCGGAGCTCGCCGCGGAGCGCATCCGTGCTCGAGACATCAAGCGCGAGCGTCCGGTCATGGTCATCCTCGGCAATCCGCCATACGACCGGATAAGCCGCGAGGCGGGTGGCGGCTGGGTCGTGCACGGCCCCCGGCAGCCCCACAGCCTGTTTGACGAACTGCTGGTGCGGGCTTCGGCAGCGGGTGTGATGTTCAGCGCGACCGCGAGCGTCTACAACCTGTACGTCTACTTCTGGCGCTGGGCGATGTGGAAGGCGTTCGAGGCGCACGGCGACGGTCCAGCCGTCGTGAGCTTCATCACCGCCTCGTCCTGGCTGCGCGGACCTGGCTTCGTAGGGCTCCGTGAGTTGGCGAGGCAGCACGGCGACGAGCTCTGGGTGCTCGACCTCGGAGGGGACAACAAGGGCACCCACCCGGAAGAGAACGTCTTCGCGATCGAGACTCCTGTGGCCGTGGTGACGATCATCCGCGACGGCGCCTCGTCTGAGACACCGTCGATAGTCAGGTACCAGCGCTTGGCAGGCTCGCGGGCGCAGAAGCTCGCGGCGCTCGCTCAGGTTGGCCCGCCCCCGGTGGACAGCTCCTGGGAGACCCTGCATGCGGCGAGCATGGGAGAGCCGCTCGCGCCCGTGACTGGGGCGGCTGGCTGGCAAGACTTCGCAGCGCTGACGGACGTAATGCCGTGGCAACAGCCCGGGGTGAAGTTCAACAGGACCTGGCCGATAGCCCCGGACGAGGCTTCGCTGCAGCGGCGCTGGCGTGCCTTGGTCGCCATCGACTCATCGACGGAGCGGAATGACGCCTTCGGTGCCGGGTCGACCGGGAGGACGGTGCACACGAGGGCCGGGGCGCTGCCCACGCTCGCGTCGCTGAACGCCGGGTCGCCGCCCGAGCCCGCCGTCCGTTACGGGTACCGCAGCTTCGACCGGCAGTGGGTCTTCCGGGACCCTCGCCTGGCGAACCTCGAGCGCCCGGCGCTGTGGCGCGCCTTGTCCCAGTCTCAACTCTTCCTGACGACAATGACCAACCACCCACTGGGCGCCGGTCCGGCTGTGACTGCCTCAGCCGCCATCCCCGACATGCACCACTTCCGGGGCTCCTTCGGCGGGAAGGACGTCATCCCCCTGTGGCGAGACGAGTCCACCGGGGAGGCCAACTTCGCCCCCGGCTTGGCAGAGGCCTGGGCCGTGGCGCAGGGGAGATCGCCGTGCGAAGTGTCTCCCGCCGTGATGGGCGCATACGTGTACGCCCTGCTTTCCACGCCCGGCTACCAGGAGCGCTTCGATCAAGAGTTGCGCACTCCTGGCCCTCGGGTCCCGCTGACCGCGGACCCCGCCCTGTTCGACGCCGTGGCCAAGGTCGGCGAGCGGCTCCTCTGGCTGCACACCTTCGCTGAGCGTTGCCGCGACACCGCCGCTGGCCGGGGTCAGCACCTACCGCGCATCGAGGGGTTGGGATGGACTAAGGCCGTCAACGAGTTTCCGCACACCCTCGGCGACGTCTCGTACGAACCCGCCACGGCCACCCTCACCATCGGAGACGGGGAAGTCGTCGGCGTCCGGCCAGAGGTCTGGGAGTTCTCCGTCAGCGGGATGCAGGTGGTGCGGAAGTGGCTCGGCTACCGCACCGCCAGCGGCACCGGGCGGGCCGCGAGCAGCAGGAACCCGCTGGACAAGGTGCGCCCCGACCGGTGGGCCGACGATTGGGACGACGAGCTCCTCGATCTCCTGGCTCTGCTCACCATGACGGTGGACGGGCGAGCGGAGCAGGACGACCTGCTGGGGCGGGTCTGTGATGGCCCGCTCCTGAGCGCCAGCTCCGTGGTGTGGCCCTCGGCGCGGGACGTTAGCCGCCAACCACCGGCCCACGCACCGGAGGCGGCGCTGCCCGGCATGTGAGGCCGTCCCCGGCCCCTAGGGCAGGTTCTTCGGCTTCCCGGCCAGGTTGTCCCGGACGATCTGCGGGACGCCCCTGCTGAGCGAGTCGAGCTTGCCACCCTGCGGGAACTTCGAGGAACCCGCGGGGCGTGAGCCCGGGGCGAGCGCCCCGGGGATCCGAAGCTGGTTGGTGCGCGGGGCCTTGGCCATGGCGGGGTCTCCTGGGCTGTCGTGTCGGGGGCTGCCTCCGAGTCGCTGCGCCCGAGCGAACCAGCGACCCGGCTTCACCAGGAAGCCGGGCCGCTGCACTCAAGCCGTCAAGCGGCGAGACGGAACACGAGCCTGGGCACCCCGGCGGCGAGGCGCCGAGGTGGTGGACCTGCTGGCCGCCCTCAACACCGGTCACGAGGGCGGCTGCGGCACCCTCCACGCCAACTCCGCGCGTGACGTGCCCGCCCGGCTCGAGGCGCTGGCCGCTGTCGCCGGCCTGGACCGCGCCGCGCTGCACAGCCAGCTCGCCTCCGGACTGCGGGTGGCCGTGCACCTCGTGCGCTCGTCGCAGGACGGGGTGCGCCGGCTCGCCGAGGTCTGCCTGCTCGAACGCG
>JAABUN010005672.1_pt1 | contig 15226 bp, 11 predicted proteins | sample 5559311 | NCBI WGS metagenome assembly JAABUN01 (sample SAMN10711877, study PRJNA513370) | rock metagenome | isolation source: Antarctica rocks | place: Antarctica: Victoria Land, Siegfried Peak sud | reverse complement strand
TTGCAAGCGGAGCTGCGTCCCGGGTGGAAGGTCGCCGGCGATGATGAGGTCGCGCAGCTGGGAGGTGACACTGTCTGTCAGCGTCGCACGGTTCTCCGCCCGCACGATCACGGAATCGAGCAGGACTGCTGGGTCACGCATCTCGGTTTCTAGCCACGCCTCCAGCGATCTGCGGATGCCTTGTTGGATGACCAAGATACACCTGACATTGACGGCGGGCACCGAATCTGTGATATTTGATCATATCGGTCGCAATCGTCTCTGGAAACGAACCCAGCGACCTTCGTCAGCTGCGGCGCAGGAATTGGAAGGAGACCCCTTGGGCGAGTCGCCGCGGCTGGACGGCCGGGTCGCGATCGTGACCGGCGCCGGACAGGGGATGGGCCTCGCGTTTGCACGGGCGCTGGCAGCGGCTGGAGCGTCGGTAACCGTCGCCGAGGTGGACCAGGCCACGGGGCGCGCAGCCGCTGATGCGATCAACGCCACAGGCGGAGACGCCACCTTCTATCCGGTCGACGTTCGCGATGCGTCGCAGATCCAGGCGATGGTAGACGATCTGGTCGCGCGCCATGGGCGGGTCGACATCCTCGTTAACAATGCCGGCGTCGCGGCCGGCGGGCCTTCGGAGGACGTGACTGAGGAGGAGTGGGACCGCGTTGTCGGGATCATGTTCAAAGGCGTCTTCCTGTGCGCACAGGCCGCGGGTCGGGTGATGCTTGCCCAAGGGTCGGGCGTCGTCCTGAACATCTGCTCGATGGCGGGAGTCGGCGGTTGGGCTCAGCGGGCGCTGTACACACCTGCAAAGGCGGCCGCGATCGCGCTGACGCACGTTCTCGGCTGTGAGTGGGCCGCCCGCGGCGTGCGCGTCGTTGGGATCAACCCCGGGCAGATTGAGACACCCCTCAACAACCACGTCTTCGAGCGCGGCCTCGCCGACCGAGAGGCCTTTACGAACCGGGCACCGATGCGTCGCTTCGGTACCTCTGAGGAGATCGCCGACGCAGTCTTGTTCCTCGTCAGCGACGAGGCCCGTCACATCACGGCCGAAGTGGTGACGATCGACGGCGGCTGGATGGCCTGGGGCGGGATCGAGGAGCCGGTCGGTGTCTGAGAGGCGAACGGCTGCCGATCTCGTCGAGGGGCTCCGTGGTTTCGGCAGCCCGCAGACGGCACGCGGGCAGTCTGTCGCGTACGGACCTCCGCCCTGGCACATGGCCGGCCGAACGCTTGCGCTCTGGTACCGGCTTTCGGATCCTGCGGAGGCCCGGCAGCACGTCCCCGACTTCCTCGAACTCGACGACGATCCAGTCGTGAGCGTCCGATTCTGGGACATGATCCACGACGCCGGTCTCGGGCCGACGTGCAGGGGACGAACCCCGAGCTTGGCGAGTTCCGGGAGGCCGTCGCCGTCTTTCCGGTCCGCTGGTACAGCGGGTCCGGCGAGGTTCTCTCGGGCGACTTCACAACATATATGTACTCGGACGATGCGACCTACACCGCGTTCGGCCGGGAGGTCATGGGCTGGCCAGTACGCCATGGGCGCATCCATGTGAGCCGCCCCTGGTTGGGTACCCTCGGCGCTGGCGTGAAGCTCACGGGACTCCTCGAGCGACAAGGCCGGGGGATAATGCGCGCCACGCTCGAGCTGACGGAGCTCGCGCCCGCCGCGGCCTCCAGCCCATCGCTCCCGACGTGGATCTCCTTGAAGGTCGTCCCTGCGATTGATGGGCCGAGGCCCGCTTCGCCAGCAGGTGGCGAGCGGCCCAGAGCGGCTCGACCGAGGCCCGGTGTGGCTCGCTACTGCCGAGTTGGAGATGGGCAGCGGCCCCAACGACGAACTCGCCTTCCTCCGTCCCCGCTCCATCGAGCGTGCCGAATACTGGTCGGCGGTCGACGCAACGGTCGGCTGGGGCCGAGTCCTCGCGGAGAGGTGAGGTAGCCCTCGTGACGTCGATTACCGCTGAGTATTCAGAGCGGCGGGTCCTCCTTGCCGGCCATGGCTCCAGGCTATTGCCCGTGCTGGCCGCGGAGCTCCAAACGCAGGGCGCGCATGTGATGCTCGCGGATCCAGCAACTCCGGAAGATCTGCCGATTCCGAGCAGCATCATGACGATCGATGGAACGATCCCCATGGTGCGAGCCGCGATCGAGCGGCTCGGCGGACTCGACATCCTCGTCTCTCACTCGGGTCCAAGCGCGCCTGGAGCACTGCTCGACGTCGACGCCCGGGCATGGCGCGCCGCGGTTGATACCCTCGTCGGCGAGGCCTTCGAGCTCAGCCAGGCTGCCGCGCAGGCCATGGTCGGCCGTGGTGGCGTGATCGTCCACGTCGTCGGGCCGGACGCGCTTCACGCCTACCCACGCCGGTCCGTCGCCGCGACTGGTTCCACTGCGATCATCGGTATGATTCGTGTGCTGGCAGTGGAGTTGGCGACGCACGGCATCCGTGTCGTGGGCGTGATCCACGGCCCGCTTGACGGAGGCCCCGTTGGCCCGCCCGCCGTGACGTCGGGAGATCGTGCGGCCCGAACCCTCCTGCGGGCCCCGAACGGGGGCCTCGCGATGGCCACCGACGTCGCGGCAGCGGTCCGGTTCGTCGCCGGTCCGCGGGCGAGATTCATGACCGGTCAAGCCATCCGCGTTGATGGCGGATGGGCGTCGCTGAACCAGGCGCCGACCGGGATGAAGTTCTCGTGAACGGCGCGCCTCTTTCGCGCACCAGTCAAGCGGCCGTCTCAGGGCCGCCCCGAGCTTTGTCCATGCGCCGGCTGGTGGCTATTCGGGCACCCCGGTACGTGATCGTGGAACGGAGGAACGTCAAGATGCGCGATGGTCGAAACCGCTTGGTAGCTTTGATCGGCGTCGTAGTCCGGGTCGATCCAGCGACCAGCGAGGTCGCGATCGACGCCGAGCGGACTACAGCCCTCCGTGCTGATGCGCCAGCGCAGCCGAACCTCCGGAGGACGTGATCCGTTGACCTCGCCTGCTAGGACGCAGCGCGCTTGCGCGGTCGCTTCATCAAGGCGGACGCCGGGCGGTGACAAGGGCACGAGAACCCGGCGAACGCCAAGCACACTACGTCGTCGCGCCGGGCCGCGAGGGCCGATTGGCGGAGAAATGAAGCAGGGGACCGCCGGCCATGCTGGCTGACACAGTGCTGAGATGCAGAGGCCGATGACGGGAGCCTCAATGCGTGGACGGCCACCAGCATGACAGGAGAAAGATGATGCGCTCGCTGCAAGATCTGGACCATCGCCACGGCATCCTCGGGACGTCGGTGCCGCGGCTCGACAGTGCTCAAAAGGTCCAGGGACGCACGCGTTATGGGGCGGATATCCAGGTGCCAGGCATGCTGCATGCGAGGCTCGTCCTAAGCCCGTATGCCCACGCCCGGATCGTATCCATCGACTCGGCAGCGGCCCTTGTCGCCCCGGGTGTCGAGGCGGTGTTGACCGCTCGGGACCTTCCGATTCGGGTTAGCGGGGATGCGCGTCTCTACGAGCCACTGGCACGTGACGAGGTGACCTTCGCTGGACAGCCCGTCGCGATGGTGCTGGCTCGATCCGAAGCGGAGGCAGAAGATGCCGCGGAACTCTTGGCGGTCGACTGGGAGCCGCTCGAGGTCGTGGTAGACGTGGAAGCCGCGCTATCGCCTGGATCGCCGACCGCCAGGATCAGCAGGCCGGAGGTCAGAGGCATGCACGGTGGGGGCCACGCGCTGGTCAACGCGCCCCCCGAAGGCGAGACAGAACCGGTAGCGACAGACAATGGATGCGGCCTTACCCAGTTCGATCGCGGCGACGTGGACTCCGTCATGGCTGCCTGCGAGGCTGTCGTGAGGTCGCGGTTCACCACGTCCTGGGTCTACCAGGGCTATCTCGAGCCCCAGGTGGCCATCGCTCGACTCGACGATGACGACACGCTGGAAGTCATCTCGAGCACGCAGGGCATCTTCTACACGCGGGCAGGGCTGGCGCGATTGTTTTCGCTGCCGCCGTCCAGCATACGTGTTGTGGCTGCGCCGTTGGGCGGTGCCTTCGGCGCCAAGACGTTGGTGATTGAGCCCCTGGTGGCTGCGGCCTGCCTTGCGACGCGCCGCCCGGTCCGCCTCGTCCTCACCCGAATGGAGGACATGGCCATGACCAACCCGGCGCCCGCGACAGTGATCGAGCTTCGGATCGGCGGAGATCGGACGGGGCTGGTCGCGCTCGAGGCCTCGATCATCATGGATTCCGGTGCGTTCTCCGACTGGTCGATGCATGCGCTCGCCGCCGTGGTCATCGGGGGTCCGTATCGCTGGCAGGCCGCCCGTGTCACGTCACAGTGCGTGCGGACCAACCGCTTCGGCACCGGACCTTATCGGGCGCCGAGTGGTCCGCAGACCGCCTTCGCGCTCGAGTCCCTGGTGGATGAGCTGGCGGAACACCTCGGAGTCGATCCCATCGAGCTGCGAGCGCAGAGCCTTGTAGTCCCTGGTGAGCCCCGCCTTGACGATCTTCCCTGGCCGCCGCACGGCGCGAGGGAGTGCCTCGATCGACTCCGTGGTCACTCCATGTGGCGAGACCGAGCGAGTTTGCCCCACGGCGAGGGCGTGGGTGTCTCGCTCTGCGTGTGGCCGGGCATGAACGAGCCCGCCGCCGCTTCCTGCCGCCTGGAGCCCGACGGAGGACTGTCGATCATCACCGGCGCCATCGACATGTCGGGGACCTCCACGGGTCTCGCGATGATTGCCGCGGAGACATTCGGCGTCCGCCTTGATCGGGTCCGGATTGCGATGAGCGACAGCGGCACATCCCCCCAGACCCCTTTGACAGGCGGAAGCACCATCACCTACTCCGTCGGGCTTGCGGTGAACGCGGCAGCTCGCGATGCGCGCGCCCAGACCATCGCGGTGGCGTCCGACATACTGGAAGCGAGCCCAGGTGATCTGGACATTGTCGATGGGTTAATCAGGGTGAAGGGATCGCCGAGCGTTGGCCTCACTCTGGAGGATTTGGGCGCCAAGCTCGACGTTTTCGGGTCCCCGTATCCTCCCATCCTGGGACAGGGACGCACCGTCCCGGAGGCGCTGGCTCCGTCGGCGACGGCGCATTTGTCCCACGTGCGGGTGGATCCAGAGACCGGTCAGGTAACTCCCATCGCACACGTTATCGCTCAGGATGTCGGCCGAGCCATCGATCCTGCCCTCATCGAGGGACAGATGCGAGGCGGCGTGGCCCAGGGGATCGGATGGGCGCTGCTCGAAGGCCTCCGACACGATCAGAATGGCCAGCTGACGACGGGATCTCTCCTCGACTATGCCCTACCCCGAGCAAGCCACCTGCCAACAATCGAGACCATCATCGTGGAGGTTCCTTCGGAGCATGGGCCGTTCGGGGCTCGGGGCATCGGCGAGAGCTCGGTCGTGGCCGCCGCTGCGGCGGTGACCAATGCGCTCAAAGCTGCGTCGGGAATTCGTGCCTGCGACTTGCCCGTGACGGCACAGGCGGTGGGGCGAGGCCTGGCGTCATCAAGACCCGAATGAACTGCGCATCGGCGTCGACACTCGAGGGACGTACGGCGACCTTGTGGCCACATCCGGGCCGGTGCGGCGCCGCGGCCTGGTGGCCGAGATCAGCGACGCCACGATAGCGATGCGCTGCTACTGTTCGCTGAACAGGCGAAATCTCGTCCAGAAACGTTTACAGCTCCGACGCGCAGCCTTGGCTGGTTGCTATGTTAGTTTCTTGATCATCGCGGGCCGCAATCTCGCTGGAAACGAACCCAATCACACCTGCAGCTTCGGCGCCGAGAACTGGAGTGCCCGTCGGGCGAAGCGCCGCCGCTGGACAGCAGGTCGCGATCGTGACCGGTGCCGGAGGCTCGCCAAGGCTGCAGGGGGCACGGAGCAACAAGCCCGAGGGAGCATGATGGCTGAAGAACATGGCCCGAGCAGAGGCGAGCCGTTCGCGCCCGCCTGGACGATGGACGAGCTCATCGCCGAATGAGCGAGGTGATGGGCTGGCGGATCGGGATCGACACCGGCGGGACGTACACGGACCTCGTGGCGGTTCGCGACGAGCAGCGCCGGATCGCCAAGGTCCCCTCGACGCCGCCCGACTTCGAGGAAGGGATTGTCGCGGCGATCGATGCCGCGGGGATCGCACTCAAGGATGTCGAGGTGATTGCTCACGGCACCACCGTCGCTACGAATGCGGTCATCACCGGTTCAGGCGCGCCGACCGCCCTGATCACCACGCATGGCTTTCGGGATGTGCTCCAGCTCGGTCGCCACAACCGCGGCGAGCCCTTCGACATCCTCTGGGATCCGCCCACACCGCTCGTGCCGCGTCGCCACCGCTACGAGGTGATCGAGCGGCTGGACTGGGCCGGCGGAGTGGTGTCGCCGCTCGACGAGGCGGGCGTTCGGGCCGCCGTCCACACGGCCGCGCGGGCCGGCATCCGGTCCATTGCGATCTGCTTCCTCCACTCGTACGTGAACCCGGCGCACGAGGAACGGGCTCACGAGATCGTAAGCGAGGAGCTCCCCGACGCCTTCGTCTGCCACTCTGCAGAGTTGCTCCGTGAGCCCCCGGAGTTCGAACGGACCTCGACCACCGTCATCAACGCCTACCTCATGCCGGTGGTGACCGAGTACCTGCGGGCGCTGTCTCGCCGGCTGGCCGAAGCCGGATTCCTCGGTCGGCTCGCGGTCATGCACTCCGGGGGCGGCCTGATGACCATCGAGAGCGCGGCGCGGTTCCCGGCGCGACTTGTCACATCTGGCCCGGCTGCTGGCGCGAAGGCGGCCGAGGGCGTCGCGGGCGGGATCCTCCCGTCGACCGGCAGTCCAGCGGCGACGGTCATCGTCGCCGAAGAGATCGCCCGCAAGGAAGGGCTCGACCAGCTGATCTCGCTCGACATCGGCGGCACGTCCGCCGACATCGCGGTCGTGCGTAACGGCCGAGCGCGGCTCGTCACGGAGTTCGCGCCCCAGTTCGGCCAGCCGATCCGTTTCCCGGCGATTGATCTCATCACCATTGGTGCGGGCGGTGGCTCGATCGCATGGGTGGACGCGGGCGGGCTACCGCACGTCGGCCCGCAGTCGGCGGGCGCGAGGCCGGGTCCGGCCGCCTACGGCCGCGGCGGTGAGTTGCCGACCGTGACGGACGCGAACGTCGTCTTGGGGCGGCTGGCCTCAGACGTGGACCTCGCCGGCGGCGTCCACCTTGACGCGGATGCCGCCCACGCCGCCGTCGCCACGTTCGCCGAGCGGCTCGGGCTCGACCGCGAGGCGGCCGCCCTCGGGATCATCGAGATTTGCAACAACAACATGGCCCGCTCGATCCGCGTGATGACCGTGAACCGCGGGCTCGACCCGCGCGACTTTACGCTCGTCCCGTTTGGCGGGGCCGGTCCCCTCCATGCCGCCGAGCTCGCAGAGATCCTCGACATCCGGCGGATCGTCGTGCCGCTCGCGCCGGGCGTGACGTCCGGCCTCGGCTGCCTGTACGTCGACATCACGCACGACGTGGCCGAGGCCTACATCGAGCCGCTCGAGAAAGCTGACCGGGACCAGCTGCGTGCGATCCTCGAGCGGCTTGCGACCAGGATGCGCGCGCATCTCGATGGCGACGGGGTCCCGCGGTCGGAACAGCGGCTCGAGTTCAGCATCGACCTCCGGTACCTCGGCCAGGTCCGCGGCCTGACGATCCCGCTACCGGGGGGTGTGATCGGGGATTCCTACCAGGCGGACCTGCGGGACCGGTTCTTCGCCGAGTACGAGCGTCAGTTCCACTCGTATGCGACCGACATCCCGATCGAGGTCGCAGCCGTCCGGCTTCACGGCAGCCGGCCTGTCGACCGGCCGTCGATCCCATTCCGTGGCGGCGGGGGCGACATCCGCCCCCTCGAGCGGCGGGTCACCACGAAGCGCGGTGCGGCCAGCGCGTCGGTAGTCGGCCGCGGTCAGCTCCCCGCCGGCACCCGGCTCGAAGGCCCGTTGATCCTCACTCAGGAGGACTCGACGACCTACGTGCCTCAGATGTGGGACGTGACCGTCGACCCGCTCGGTAACCTCGTGCTGACGTACGGAAGCTAGGAGGCGGCAAATGACGACCCAGGCGGAAGGCGGCCTCCGCTCCCGCGACCCTGTCCTGTTCCAGGTCCTCAACTCGGCATTCGCGAGCATAACCGATGAGATGGGCGCGCTCATCCGCCGCGCCGCCTTCTCGCTCGTCGTCTCCGAGGGCGCCGACTACTCCGGGACGATCAGCAGTCGCGCTGGCGACCTCATTGCCTCGGGCATCACCGACCTGGCGGCGCATCTCGGAACGGTCCCGTTCACGGTGAAGGGCACGCTCGAGTGGATCGGCGTACCGGCGGAGGAGTACTTCCGACCCGGCGACGTCGTCCTCATCAACGACCCGTACATTGGGGGCACGCATCACAACGACATGCGGGCGATCATGCCGGTCTTCCTCGACGGACAGCTCGCGGCCTTTATCCAGAACTCGGCACATTGGACGGACATCGGCGGGCATGTCCCGGGCACCTTCGATCCCAACGCGCGCTCCTCGTTCGGGGAGGGGATCGCCATCCCGCCAGTGCACATCGTCCGCGAGGGAATCTTCCAGGCCGAGGTCGCCGACCTGATTCTCCGGAATGTCCGCCTCGCCGAGCAGGCGCGCGGCGACCTTCTTACCCAGATCGGCGCGGTCCGCCTCGGCGAACGGCGTCTCCAGGATCTCGCCCGGCGCTACGGCGCGGCCATGATCGTCGCCGCAATGGACGAACTGATCGACTACTCGGAAGACCTCCTCCGGGCAGAGTTCGCCAAGTTGCCCGACGGGGCCCTGGAGGTCGAGGCGTTCATGGACCGCGACCCGGGCTCGGACTCGGACGAGCCGCTCGTCGCGCGGATGGCCCTCACGATCGCGGGCGACCACGCGACGATGGACTTCTCGCACTCCTCGGGTCCGGCTCGCGGCGCGATGAATTCCTCGCGGGCAGTCACGCTGTCGGCGGCGGTCGTGACGATGAAGATGCTCTTTCCGCACATCCCGATGAACCAGGGCGTCTTCCGGGCGATCGACTTCGTGCTCCCCGAGGGCACGCTGCTCTCGGCGAAGTTCCCGGCTCCTGTCTCGGGCTGTGCTGCGGGCGTCTACCCGGCGGTCGCGGATTGCATCCTCAAGGCGTTCATTCAGCTGATTCCGGAACGCGCGATGGCAGGCCCCACTGGCCTCCTCAACATCGTCATGGGCGGCGTCGACGGAAGACCCGGTCACGAGGGCGAGGACTTCGTGATGTACCTGTGGCTCGAGGGCGGCTGGGGCGGCCGGCCGGGACGCAAGGACAACGCCATTGCGATGACGACGTTCGCCACGACGTCGACGAACCAGCCCGTCGAGCTCCAGGAACGGCTCTACCCGGTCCGCTTCGACTGCTACCGCATCGAGCCCGACTCGGCCGGAGCTGGCTGGCATCGTGGTGGCCCGGGCGTCACTCGGCGCTGGAGCTTCCCCTACAACGACATCGCCCTCTCCGACCTCGGCGACGGTGAGAAGTTCGGCCCTTGGGGCTGGGCGGGTGGTCGCGACGCCCGGCCGAACCGCTTCGTCTATGCTCCCGGGACCATTGAAGAACTGAACGTTGGGATGGCCCGGACGAACCTCGCGATCCGTGCCGGTCGGATACTGGACTGCTTCCAGCCGGGCGGCGGCGGGTACGGGCATCCCTTCAGCCGCCCGGTCGAGTATGTGGTCGACGACGTCGCGGAGGGGTTCGTGACGCCCGAAGGGGCCGAGCGCGATTATGGCGTCGTAGTCCGGGTCGATCCAGCGACCAGCGAGGTCGCGATCGACGCCGAGCGGACTGCAGCCCTCCGTGCTGATGCGCCAGCGCAGCCGAACCTCCGGAGGACGTGATCCGTTGACCTCGCCTGCTAGGACGCAGCCCGCCTCCGGGCCGACTCCGGCTCCGGTTTTCCTCCTTACCGGAGCCGGAGGGCAGCTCGGAGCCGCGCTTGCGCGGTCGCTCGCCGTCCGGGGTGCTTGCTTGGCCCTTAACGACCGTGCCGAAGCGCCACTCCGGGCGATCGCAAACGAGCTCGGAGCGACCGCGATCCTCGGGGATGTCACGATCCCAGGGGACGCCAGACGGATCGTGGCGGCAGCGATCGATTCGTTCGGCCGCCTCGACGGCCTCGTCAATAACGCCGGCATCGAGGGCCCGATCGGGCCGATCGAGGAGATATCGCTCGACGACGTGCGCCGCGTGTTCGAAGTCAACGTTTTCGGGATGGTCGCCGTCACGCAGGCGGCGATCCCCGTGATGCGTGCCCAGCGATCCGGACGGATCGTCAACATCGCCTCGGGCGCAGGCACCGTGGGCAGCGCCTGGATGGCCCCCTACAGTGCGTCGAAGCACGCCGTGATCGGCCTGACCCGGTCGATCGCTCGGGAGGTGGCGGACGCCGGAATCAGCGTGAACGCCGTTTGCCCCGGCTGCATCGAGTCGCCGATGATGCGGCGGATCGAGACGCGCCTCGCCGAGATCGAGGGCCGGGACGAGCCGGTCAGCTTCGTGTCCGGGATCCCCCTCGGCCGCTACGTGACGCCCGACGAGGTCGCGTTGGTCGTGGCGTGGCTGCTCTTCGATGCGCCGATCTCGATCACCGGCGCGTGCGAGGTCATCGACGGTGGGATGCGGGCGTGAGCCCCGCAGCGAGGGAGGGAGGCTCGATGGACCTGCAGCGCCCGGTTGCCGTGGTAACGGGTGCGAGCCGGGGGATCGGCTCGGCCATCGCCCGCCGGCTCGCGACCGACGGCTGGCACGTCGCCCTCGTGGCGACCCGCGCCGACGCGCTGGTCGACCTTGCCGGGGAGATCCGCGCGGCGGGCGGCGCGGCCGAGGTGCGGGTCTGCGATCTGGCGGACCGGGGCGCGGTCGCGGCGCTCGGCGCGGCGCTCGTGGCGGACCACCCGAGCATCCGTGCGCTGGTCAACAATGCTGGGATCGTCCGCGTCGGCGTGCCAGCCGACTTCGCAGGGGCGCTCTGGGACGACGTCGTCGAGCTCAACCTCCGGGTCCCATTCGAGCTCACCCGGCTCCTGGAGCCCGCCCTCGCGGTGGGGGCGAGCGAAGGCCCTGGGGGCGCGTCGGTCGTCAACATCGGCTCGGTGATGGGGCTCCTCGCCACCCCGGGCATCATCAGCTACGTGGCGACAAAGGGCGCGATCCACCACCTGACCCGCGGGCTCGCTCTCGAGCTCGGGCCGCGCGGCGTGCGCGTCAACGCGATCGCCCCCGGGTTCATCAAGACCGACATGTTCGAGACCTCGCATCCGGTCGAGCGTCAGATCGCGCTCGGCGCAGCCCACCCCATCGGCCGTGTCGGCTACCCGGAAGAGATCGCGGCGGTCGTGGCGTTCCTCTGCTCGGCCGACGCCTCGTTCGTGAACGGGGCGGTCATTCCCGTCGACGGCGGGCTCACGGCGCGGCTCGCGGTGCCGGACATCGCATGAGAATGCTCGCTCGGGCCACGCGCGTGCTCCTCGTCGGGTTCGGGAGCGTCAACCGGGCGACGCTCGATCTCGCCCCCCGACGCCCCTCGCGGTCGTCGGCAACGTCGACCGGAGTCGCGGGCGCGACGGCGAACGCGCGGCAGCGTCCGTTCCGAGCGCGCCCGGGCATCTGTACCTCGGGACGAGCCTGCCCGCGACGATCGCGACGACGCGGCCGGACATCGAAGTGCTCGCCGCGTCCGGAGTGCCTGCGATCTCCACCGCCCACCTGCTCGCCTCCCAGCCGCACGGGACGTACGTCGAGGCCTTCTCCCCGACCCGCGACCCCATCTTCTGGCAGATGCTCGAGAATCGGCCGGCGCTCATCGACGGCAACTTCCCGTTGAGTGAGCGACCCGGTCTTGGCTGGGTGCTGGACGAGTCGTTCATCGAGCGGTACCGGGTGGACCGGTAGGCGAGAACCGTGCTCACCGGACGCGACACAATCCTTTCTGGAAACGTTGACAACCCCGAACCGCGTCCTGACAATGGGCCGGCCCCAGACCCTTCGTGGGTCCCCCGGCGTGAACAGAGGAGGAGTTCCGAACATGCGCATCGCACATCGATCGACGCTGGCCATGCTGGCTGGCGCGAGCGTTCTCGCGGCAGCCTGCAGTGGCGCCGCAGCCCCCAGTGTCCCCAAACCGGCTGAGGTGTCTGCCGCCGCCTCGGCGATCGCCTCGGCATTGCCCTCGGTGATCGCTTCTGCCTCGGCCGCGGCCAGCGCGGCTGGGGTGACCGGCCTGCCCCTCGTCGCCCCGCTCAAGGACGGCACCACCTTCACCCTCGCGCCGCGCACGGCGGCCAAACTCGCCAGCGGCGAGAAGATCAACTACGTCTTCAGCTACCAGTCGGCCAGCATCCCGCTGTTCTCGGCGCAGTACAAGGCCGGCTATGACAAGACGATCGCGGGCGCGCAGGCGATCCTGCCGATGAACGGCCAGGCCATCGCGCCCGTGTCCGAGTCGGGCATCGACGTGCCGGCCCAGATCGCTCAGATCGAGGCCCTGCTCAACACCGATCAGGTGGACTGCCTGTCCATCGAGCCGCCAGATTCCAACGCCTTCACGGCGATCACCAACACCGCCCTGTCCAAGGGCGTACCGGTCTTCACGGTCGGCGTGACCTCGAACGGCAACGAGTTCACCAACTTCACCCAGATCCCGGAGAAGGAAGGCAAGCAGGCCGCGGAGATCGTCCTCAAGTGGATGAAGGACAACAGCAAGGACCTCAAGGTCTTTGCCGTGTCCGGCGGTGACCCGACCGCGTTCTGGGCCCAGGGCCGGATGAAGTTCTTCAAGGAGACGATCATGGCGGCCATCCCGGACGCCACCTTCGTCAACGACGAGACGAATGCACTGGCCACCACCTTCGACGCCGCCAAGACCCTCGATGCGTACAAGGCGTTCCTCGCCGGTAACCCCACCGTCCAGTTCATCGAGAACGTGGATATCGGTGCGGAGCACGCCTATCGGGCGATCAAGGAAGCGAACAAGGAAGGCCAGATCAATACGATCGGCTGGAATGTCAGCCTGGGTCAGCTCGACGCGATCGATGCCGGCACGCAGGTGGCGGCGCTTGACCAGAAGTGGTCCGAGCAGGCCGGCTTCGGTGCACTCGCCTGCGCCGAGTTCCTCAAGAACGGCAAGATCCTGCCCAACAGCCAGGAACTCCTGCCGGTGACCAAGGAGAACTCCGCCCAATCCCGCAAGGACCTCCAGGCAATCCTCGACGCCCAGTAGTCCCCAGACCAGTCAGTCGAGCGATGGAAGGGCCGGGCGACCGGCCCTTCCCAGTTCCCCAGGCGTGTCACGCGTGGCACGATGGGTACCCGACCCCAGCACAGCGGTGACGGAGCGATGAGCAGCGAACCACGGATCCTCGACACCACCCCTGGCGGAACGCTCCAGGAGCGGTTGCGCTTCGCCGGGTCGAGCATCGCCCGGATCGGGGGCCTGCTGCTGGCCGTCCTCGTCATCGCGGGCGTCTTCGCGGTGCTGTCCGAGGGCCGATTCATCGGCATCGCCAATCTGCTCGGCCTGCTCCGGGCGATGAGCACGATCGCGATCGTCGGGATGGGCCTGACCCTGGTCATCGTCGTTGGCGAGATCGACCTGTCGTTCGGTGCGCTCTACGGCCTGTGCGCCACCGTCCTTGCCGTGAGCTGGATGAATGCCGGGCTGTCGGTCTACGGGGCGATCGGGCTGGCGTTCCTCGTCGCCATCGCGGTCGGCCTGTTCAACGGATTCTTCACGACGATCGTGAAGGTGCCCTCGTTCATCGCGACGCTCGGGGCAAGCACGCTGATCTTTGGCTTCACGCTGTTCCTGGGCAAGACCCAGACCTACAACCCGGCCTACCCGGCGACCGGTCGTCCACTTGACCCGGCCCAGCTGTCCTTCTTCACCGGCCTCAGTAACCAGGCGCTGCCGTTCGGGTTCCCGATGCAGGGGCTCTGGATGCTCGGTGCGGCCGTGCTGTTCGCGTTCCTGCTCGGGCGCTCCCTCTTCGGGTTTCGACTGAAGGCGATCGGCGGCAATCCCCAGGCGGCCACGCTCGCGCGGCTACCGGTTCGAAAGTACAAATTCGCGGCCTTCATCCTGGCCGGCATGATGGCTTGTCTCGCGGCAGTGCTCGACTTCGCGTTCGTCGGGTCCGCCAGCCCGAGCGGCGGTCAGTCGCTGCTCTTCCCCGTCTTCGCGGCGGTCATCATCGGCGGGGCAAGCCTGTCCGGCGGTCGGGGAACCGTCGTTGGGACGCTGCTCGGTGCCCTGCTGCTGGCGATCCTGACCAACGGCCTGGCCGTCCTGCGCGCCGACACCTTCGCGCAGCAGATGCTGCTCGGCAGCGTGACGATCGGTGCGGTCGTGCTGGATCAGCTCACCCGGCGAAGCGGTCGATGATCGGCGCTCGGCCGACGCCGGAGGAACCCTCCCCGGCGCGTGAAGGCGTCGTCATCCGCGGCCTCAGCAAGCGCTACGGCGACACGATCGCACTGGCGGACCTTGAGCTCGACGCGCGGCCGGGCCGGATCCTCGGGGTGGCGGGCCCGAATGGGGCCGGCAAGAGCACGATGGTCAAGATCCTGGCCGGCGAGGCGACCGCCGATCACGGCGCGATCACGATCGACGGCGAGCCGTGGTCGTCCACCCTCGGCTGGCAGCGGGTCGCGGTCGTCCACCAGGAACCCCAGCTCTTCCCGAACCTGACGGTGGCCGAGAACGTGGTCGTCGGCAGGGAGCGCAGTCGGTGGCTGCGCCACGGGGTGAATGCCAGCGAACGAAGACTGCTCGAGGAGATGGCCATCGAGGGCGTCGCGGATCGCCCGTTGGCTTCCGTGACCCTGGCCATCCAGCAGCGCACGGAGATCGCCCGGGCGCTCGCACAGGATGCCCGCGTCTTCCTGTTCGATGAACCCAATTCCGCCCTGACAGAGGAGGAGTCCGACGACCTGTTCAGGCGTATGCATGCGCTGGCAGCCGCCGGCCGGGTGGTGATCCTCGTGTCCCATCGGCTGGCCGAGCTCGTGGCCCATTGCGACGCGGTCGCCATCGTGCGCGACGGTCGGACCGCCCAGGTGCTGGCCGGCGAGGCCCTCACCCAGGAGGCGATCGCCCAGGAACTCGTGGTCGGGACGTCGGCACGCGACGCGGAACTCGCGGCTGCCGCCATGGAGGAAG
>JAABUN010005671.1_pt1 | contig 15227 bp, 15 predicted proteins | sample 5559311 | NCBI WGS metagenome assembly JAABUN01 (sample SAMN10711877, study PRJNA513370) | rock metagenome | isolation source: Antarctica rocks | place: Antarctica: Victoria Land, Siegfried Peak sud | reverse complement strand
CACCGTCGTTTATCGAAGGACTATGAACGAGAAACAAAAACGAGCGAAGCACTGATTCAAATCGCTATGATGCGTTTGATGCTCCGCCGATTATGCCCAAAATGATTTTTCAAACAGCTTCTTAGAAAAATTTGTTGAGAAATTTGCTTTCTTCAGACGACAACAAAAAACAATTACTGAAGAAATGCCGGAATTGAAAAGGGATGAATTTGAAACATATATTTCTTTTGAAGATGTTGAAGTGAAATGCAACTTAAAACTTTCGTTTATTAGACTTTTATTGAACACACACAAAATACTGGGCAAGATTAAAGGAGATAAAGATGTAACGATTTATAGAACTTTGGAATTGATGAAACTGGCAGATAAATTAAGAAATAAAAAAGAGTAAAAATTATGAAAGAAGCAGTTACGGAAAACATCTACCGCTTACCGCTTGTTTTAGCGGGATAAACGTTGATTTTGTAGGTTTAGTAAAATAAAAATAATGAGAAATTTTTCGTTTGTCGAGCCGACGTTTCAAGCCAGAGAGCATCCGTTAGAAATCAGTCAGACAATTTACGATGCCAATGTTTTTGACGTTAAAAATTGGAAAAACGGCTTTCGGACAAATCCTGATATGCTGCCTGATTCGGTAATAAAATTTTTGAGTTTGCTCGGTGATTTAGATGTAGATTATTGCATTGTCGGCGGCATTGCGTATCTGGCTTATATCCAAGACCGCAACACGAAAGACCTCGATATTTTGATTTCGGTCAAAGAATTAAACAAACTCTTGCCGTTTGTCGAAGTTGGCAGCCAAGACGCGGATTTTGCAAACGCAATGTTTGAAGGCTTAAAAATTGATTTTCTCAAAACTTCAAATAACCTTTTCAAATACGTTAAGAAAAACCAAACGATTAAGTTTGAATTTGTCGAGGGAACTTTCCCGATTGCAACCGTCGAAGGACTTATTTTAATGCGTTTTGACGCGATTATTGACCTTTATCAAAAGGGAAATTTCAACAAAGTTTTGCGTTATGAAAGCGATTTGCAATTTCTGACAATAAATTACGATATTGATTGGGAAAATATTTTCGCCGTCGCAGAAGAATTTTTTACAAAAGGACAAATTCGAGAATTTAAGAAAATGGTTGCCGACTGGCAAAAGCCACGCCGCAATCCGTTCGCTTAAAATTTTCGGCAAAAAGGAAAAAATTATGAAAGAAGCAGTTATCGTATCAGCCGTGCGGACGGCTGTCGGAAAAGCGCCGAAGGGAACTTTGAAAAACACCAGACCCGATGAAATGGGCGCGGCGGTTATCAAAGAAGCCGTCAGGCAAGTGGAAAATTTGGACGCATCGCAGATTGACGATGTGATTATGGGCTGCGCGTTTCCTGAAGCCGAGCAGGGAATGAATGTCGCCCGGACGGCGATGATTCGCGCCGGGCTTCCGGTTGAAACGAGCGCGATGACGGTCAATCGTTATTGTTCGTCGGGTTTGGAGACGATTGCGATTGCGGCGGACAGAATCAGAACGGGCGGCGCGGAAATTATTGTTGCAGGCGGTTTAGAAACGATGTCAATGATTCCGATGGGCGGAAACGTCGTGCGTCCGAATCCTGAATTGGTTGAAACTTACCCGGATTATTATTTGAATATGGGTTTGACTGCCGAAAATCTGGCGCGGAAATATGAAATCTCGCGTGAAGAAGCCGACGAGTTTTCGCTCAAATCGCATCAGAAAGCGGCGGAAGCAATCAAGTCTGGAAAATTTAAAGATGAAATCGTTTCTTTGAATGTTCGTGTTGACGAAACCGACGAGAAAGGTCGCGTGCTTCGACGTGAAATCGCTTTCGACACGGACGAAGGCGTGCGCTTCGATGCGAACATTGAAGGCTTGCAAAAATTAAAACCGGCGTTTCACGCCAAAGGCACGGTTACGGCGGGAAGTTCTTCGCAGATGTCGGACGGCGCGGCGGCAGTGGTGATTATGTCGGCGGAAAAAGCGGAAGAGTTGGGGCTGAAACCGCTCGCGCGTTTTGTCGCGTATGCAACGAGCGGTTGCTTACCGGAAGAAATGGGCATCGGTCCGGTCTATGCGATTCCGAAGGTTTTGAAAATGGCTGGCTTGACGATGGATGATATTGATATTTTTGAACTCAACGAAGCGTTTGCAGCACAAAGTTTAGCAGTTATCAAAGCCCTCGAAATGAATCCGGCGAAAATCAACGTCAACGGCGGCGCAATTGCGCTCGGTCATCCTTTGGGCTGCACGGGCGCGAAGCTGACGGCTTCGATTTTGCGTGAGATGGAACGGCGAAATGCGCGTTACGGAATGGTGACGATGTGCGTCGGCGGCGGAATGGGCGCGGCGGGAATTCTAGAGCGAATCGGGTAAAATAATTTCGCGCAGTTATGATTAAATCTTTCAAACATAAAGGTCTGCGCGAATTGTTTGAGAGCGGAAAATCGAAACGCATTCCGGCGGATTTCGCGCCGCGACTCCTTCGACAGATGGACGCGATGAATCAAGCCGATGCGCCGGAACAGCTAAACTTTCCCGGTTACGATTCGCACGAGTTGAGAGGTGAACGCGCGGGAAGTTGGGCATTGAAAGTCAATAAAAATTGGCGGTTGACTTTTAGATTTGAAGGGCGAGATGCGGCGGATTTAGACCTGGAAGATTATCATTGAGGAGAAAAAAGTTATGGCGATAAAAACAAAACGTCGCCCGACACATCCGGGCGCAGTCTTGCGGGAAGATACGCTTCCGGCAATCGGGTTGACGCAAACTGAATTTGCCGAAGCGTTAGGTGTTTCACGTCGAACCGTCGGCGAGATTTTGAACGAGCGCGGGCGCGTAACCGTTGACCTGGCGCATCGCGTCGGACGCGCTCTGGGAATGTCGCCGGACATTTGGCTGCGCTTGCAGCAGGCGGTTGACCTTTACGACGCGCAGGTAAAAAACAAAGCGACTTATTTACGAATCAAACGGATTGCCGCTTAACGAAAAATTTTATAAAAAGTTAGGAGAAAAAACTATGGATGCACAAATGGAAAAAGATTATATCAAAGGCGGCGCGTTCTTGATTGAGAATCGCACGGCGAAGGAAATTTTCACGCCTGAAGATTTGTCGGACGAGCAGCGAATGATTGGCGAAACGACCAGAGATTTTGTGGACAACGAAGTCGTGCCGAATCTCGAAGCAATGGAGCATCACGATTGGGAATTGGCGCGTCAATTGGTTCACAAAGCCGGCGAACTCGGACTTCTGGGCGCGACGATTCCCGAAGAATACGGCGGCTTGGATTTAGACCAAACGACGGGCGTGGTTGTCGCCGAAAATATGGGACGCGCTTCGGGTTTCGGCGTGACGTTTGGCTCGCAGACTTCAATCGGTGTTTTGCCGATTCTTTATTTCGGTTCGGATTATTTGAAGGAAAAATATATTCCCGGGATTGTTTCGGGCGAAAAAATTACGGCTTATTGTTTGTCGGAATCCGGTTCGGGTTCTGATGCTCTCGGCGCGAAGGCAAATGCGAAACTGTCAGATGACGGAACGCATTACATTTTGAACGGCGAGAAAATGTGGATTACCAACGGCAGCTTTTCCGATATGTATATCGTGTTTGCAAAAGTTGACGGCGAGAAGAAAAAGTTTTCGGCTTTCGTCGTCGAGCGTTCTGAAAATTGTCGTCCGGGCGCGGAAGAACATAAGATGGGAATCAAATCTTCTTCGACTACACCACTGATTTTGTCGGACTGCAAAGTTCCGGCTGAAAATTTAATCGGCGAAGTCGGCGACGGCGCGAAAATCGCTTTTAACATTTTGAATGTCGGACGCTTTAAACTCGGCGCGTCGGCAACTGGCGGAATGAAACTCGCCGTCCATCAATCGATTCGCTACGCCAACGAACGCCAGCAATTTAACGTGCCGATTTCGTCTTTCGGCGCGATGAAACACAAACTCGCGGAAATGGCGATTCAAACCTGGGTTGCCGAATCGATGTCGTATCGCACCGTCGGAATGATTGACGCGCTTATCGGCGAGGACGGCGGCGATAAGGAAAAGAAACTGCGCTCGATTGAAGAATACGCGGTCGAATCTTCGATAAACAAAGTCTGGTGTTCCGAAGCGCTCGATTACGTCGTCGACGAAATGGTGCAAATCTACGGCGGCGCGGGATATTCAGCAGATTATCCGGCGGAAAAGGCATATCGGGACGCCAGAATTAACCGCATTTTTGAAGGCACGAACGAAATTAATCGAATGCTGATTCCCGGACAGCTCTTGAAACGCGCGATGAAGGGCGAACTCGGTTTATTGAAAGCGGCAAAGGATTTACAGGACGAATTATTGAATCCGCAAATGTCGTTTGACGAAGATACCGGAACGCTGGCAATGGAAATGAAGCTGGCGCAAAACGCCAAAAAAATCGCGCTGATGGTCATCGGCACGGCGGCGCAAAAATATATGACCGAACTGTCGAAACAGCAGGAAATTTTAATGAACGCGGCGGACATTATTATGAACGCTTACGCGATGGAAACAGCGATTTTGAGGGCGCAAAAATTAGCTGAAAAAGGTAACGCGCAAAATCAGACGGATATGGCAAGCGTTTTTTGCAACGACGCGATTCAGCGCATCGAAGCGACCGCGAAAAATACGATTGCGGCGATGAGCGAAGGCGACGAAGGCAAAATGCTGCAAGTCGCGCTCAAGCGTTTCACGAAAAACAATTCGCCTGTCAACACGATTGCGGCGCGTCAGAGGATTGCCGATACTTTGATTCAGGCGAACAAATACGTTTTCTAAATTTAGAAGAAAAGAATTTTCAGCCACGAACAAACACGAAAGAACTCGAAATTGAAAACAAAAAATTGATTATTTTTGTATTTCTTTTCGTGAAATTTCGTGTTTGTTCGTGGCTAAATCTTTTTTCCTCTGTGAAGTCTAAGGTCTATGTGGCAAAATAAAATTACAGCAATATTTAAGTTTTAAGAACAAAGGGAATTTATGAATAAATCACAAACACTGGGCGAATTAAAATCAAGCGGTTATCGAACACGCTCGGTCAAAGACGAAATGCGTGCGAATTTGATTGAGAAATTGAGGTCGGGCGAAAGGTTATTTAAAGGCGTTTTGGGTTACGAAGAATCGGTGATTCCGCAACTGGTCAATGCGGTTTTGTCGAAGCATAATTTGATTTTACTCGGCACGCGCGGGCAGGCGAAAAGCCGGATTATCAGGCAATTGACCGAACTGCTCGACGAAGAAATTCCGATTATCGCCGGTTCGGAAATCAACGACAATCCGTTCGAGCCGTTGAGCGCGTTCGGACGCCAGCAAATCGAGGAGAACGGCGACGAAACGAAAATTGATTGGGTCAAACGTGATTCGCGGTTTGTCGAAAAGCTCGCCACGCCGGACGTGACGATTGCCGACATTATCGGCGACATCGATCCGATAAAAGCGGCAAAAGGCGGTCATCTTTTGTCGGACGAACTGACGATTTTCTACGGTTTGCTGCCGAGAGCGAATCGCGGGATTTTTGCCATCAACGAACTGCCCGATTTAGCCGGAAAAATTCAGGTCGGACTTTTCAATATTATGCAGGAAGGCGACGTGCAGATAAAAGGTTTCCCCGTGCGTCTGCCGCTCGATGTAATGCTCGTCTTTAGCGCAAACCCGGAAGATTACACGGCGCGCGGCAAAATCATCACGCCGCTCAAAGACCGAATTGGCGCGGAGATTGCGACGCATTACCCGAAAAATATCGGTTTGGGAACTTCGATTACCAAACAGGAAGCGTGGACGCGGCGCGCCGGTTTTGAAGATTTTACCGTTGATATTCCAGACTTTATTGCCGAACTCGTCGAGCAAATTGCCTTTGAAGCGCGCGACGACCAGCGTATCGACAAACGAAGCGGAGTTTCCCAAAGATTTCCGATTTCCGCGCTCGAATCGGCGGTTTCAAACGCCGAACGCCGCGCTCTCGTGACGGATGAAAAAGAAATCGTCCCGCGCATTTCCGACGTGTACGCAGCGCTGCCTTCGATGACCGGCAAAATGGAGCTCGAATACGAAGGCGAACAAATCGGCGCGACGCGCGTCGCTAAAGATTTGATAAAAAAAGCGGCGGGCGCGATTTTTGAAGGTTTCTTTCTGGGAATTGATTTCGCGCCGACTATTCGCTGGTTCGACGAAGGCAATAAATTACTTTTGTCCGAAACTGTTTCAGCCGAAGAAGGCGCGATGCTGCTCGAAGCCGTGCCGGATTTAATCGAATCGACGACGACCACGCTCGACCTCGAACGCAGCGACAAAGCTAAACTCGTTTCGGCGTGCGAATTCGTTCTCGAAGGTCTCTACGCGCAAAACAAAATCTCGCGCAACGAAGAAGGCGGTTATGAAGCGATGACGAAAACCAGGCGCGACCGGCGCGGAATGATTTACGAAGATTTGACCGATTTGGAAGGTTACAACTAAAAATCGCAAATGAGCGCAAAATTAAAGTCAACTTGCAAAAAATTTGTTCCCGGACATTTGCCGCAGAAAGCGGGCGAAGAATTGGCGCTCGTTGCCGATTATTGTCGTGAAAATAATTTCGCGGCAGATGTTTACGGCACGGGTGATTTAATAAATTCTTTTGAGAAAAAAGTCGCTGAGTTGCTTGGATTTGAAGCGGCTTGTTTTATGCCGAGCGGCACGATGGCGCAGCAGATTGCGCTGAAAATTTATGCCGGTAAATCCGGCAATCAAAGTTTTGCGATTCATCCGACGAGCCATCTCGAACTTCACGAACAACACGCCTACGCGCATCTTTGCAATTTGAAATCAGTCATCATCGGCGATAAAAATCGGCAGTTGAATGCGCAAGACATTGAAAATCTAAATGAAACTGTTTCGACCGTTATCATCGAGCTTCCTGCACGTGAAATCGGCGGACAATTGCCTGTTTGGAACGAACTCGAAAAAATCAGGGAAATAACCGAAAAGCGCGGCGCGTTTTTGCATATGGACGGCGCACGGATTTGGGAAACGAAAGCGTTTTACCAAAAAAGTTATGCGGAAATTTGCGAAAACTTCGATTCTGTTTATGTTTCATTTTACAAAGGAATCGGAGCGATGACGGGCGCGATGCTACTCGGTGAAGCCAAATTCATTGCAGAGTCTCGCGTTTGGCTGCGGCGTTTCGGCGGAAACCTTTTTCAGCTTCATCCGTTTGTCGCTTCGGCGGCAATGCGTTTCGACGAGGCTTTGGAGCAAATGCCGAAGTATTTTGAGCGCACGAAGAAAGTTTTTGAAATTCTCAAAAATATCGAAGGAATTTCTTTTTGCCCGAATCCGCCGCAGGTCAATATGTTTCATCTTTACATTAACCGCGCGGCGGAAAAATTGAATGCGGCGCGCGACCGAATTGCCGAAGAAAATAAAATTTGGGCGGCGAATCGTTTTCTAACGACCGCGCTCGACAATCTCAGCTACACGGAAATTTATGTCGGTGAAGGTTTACTGCGAATCGAAGACGATGAATTGATGAATATGTTTTCAAAGCTGATTGATTTATCAAAATAAAATAGCGGCGTTGAGTTTTAAAACTCAACGCCGCTTTTTTATTTTGTTTAAAATTAAAACTTATGGACGGGATTAATATCTGCGTCTTTTCGGTTTAATTTTATAGGTATAAAGCGATGAGCCGCCCGCACCAACCGCTGAGCCGATTAACGCGCCTTTTTTGCCGCCGGCAATTGCTCCGATGATTGCGCCCGCGCCCGTGCCGATAGCGACATTCGAGGCATTACGGTGACGACGGTAAAAGCTCGGACGTCTGTAAACTCTAGCCGTTTGATAGCGTCCGTTTCGGTAAACGCGTCTAGTACCATATGTCTGGGCATTAGCGGCGAGCGGAAGCATAATCGCCATCACTGCCATCATTACAAATCCTATAATAAATTTTTTCATTGTTGTAATTTCTCCTCTCTGGTTAAAATTAAAATTTTCGTCGGGAGAGAAAACTTTATAAAATTCCAAGCGACGAACTTCTGTCTTCTACATAAATCTGATGAAAAATGGCTAAAGCTCGTTGGCTTAAAATTTAAGTCTCTCTTAAAACCATAATATAAAAGCCGTGAAAAGTCAGAAACCATTCACGGCTTAACAATTTCACACTAACTGAAATTAATTAGTAGCGGCGATTTTTCTTATTTAGAACGTAGGTGTAAAGTGCACCGCTGCCCGCGCCGATTAAAGCGCCGAGACCCGCGCCGCGTCTGCCTCTGGCAATACCGCCGATAAGCGCGCCGCCGCCGGTTGCAACACCTAAATTAATCAGGTTGCGGTGACGACGATAAAAACTCGGACGACTATAAGTGTAGCCTGCCGTGCGATAACTCGGCGCGGCATAAGTTCTGTAACGCGGCGCATAAGTTCTGTAACGCGGCGCATAACTTCTGCTGACATAACGCGGCGCATAATACCTACTGGCATAACGCGGCGCGTAGTATCTGCTGACGTATGATCTTCTAGCTCTTCTATAACAAGCAGGATGCGCTTCGGACGAAAGCGGCAAACCGATCATTAAAACAAATAAAACTAACAAACTCACTATTAACTTTTTCATTGTTTAATTCTCCTCGAATATATTTTAAAGATATGTAACGGTTCGATTAAAGTTATGGCAATCGTTATACCACAACCGAAAGATTGCGATGTTTCAATAATTTAGAGAAAAATGCGTAATTTCGGACGCTCTCTGAAAATACTATATCGGATAATTGTTAACGATATAGTATAAAATTGAAATAAATGAGAACGACTCAAAAATGTCTTACTAAAAGTCAGGCGGAAAATTTTCAGCGTCTATTTATTGCCGCCGAAATATGATAAATTTTTCAGAGACAAAAATTTTCGGCGGAGACATTTTTCGACATCAAAAGAAAAGTCGCGGGCGACAAATTTTCAATTTCAACAGTTAAGGAACAATAAGCAATGAAGTTTATTCGCTATTCAAAATTTAAGGGTTTTAGTGTTTCCGATTTGAATCTCGGCGATTTAATGCAGTCGCTGTCGGATTCCTTGCTCGATTCCGGTTACAACGAAGATTATTACTGGACGCGGCAGCGCAACGAAACCGACGATTCGCTCGACGCTCTGCGCGAGGCTTTGCTGCGGGCGCTGATGGAACAGGATATTTTGTCGGAGCAGGAAGTTCAGCAGATGCTCGATGACAACGAAGGCAAATTTAAGGGGTCACTTTTAGAAGAATTGCTCAACCAACTCGTCGAAAGATTGGTCGAAGAAGGTTATATCAATTTGCAGGAAATTGAGCGTCCGCAAAACAGGCAGCAGCAAAACGGCGAAGGCAAAGGACAAGGTGAAATCGGTAAAGCCCAACCACGCGACATTCGTTTTCAAGTAACCGAAAAAGGTCTGGATTTTCTCGGTTACAAAACCTTGCAAAAACTGCTCGGTTCGATGGGCAAATCTTCCATCGGCAGACACGAAACGCCGCAGCTCGACACGGGAATCGAAGCCGCTCTCAGCTCGAAGCAATACGAATTCGGCGACACGATAAACCTCGATGTCAACGCGACTTTGATGAGCGCGATTGCCCGCGAAGGTCTGGGCGTTCCGCTCAATCTCGAATACAAGGATTTATACGTTCACCAACAGGATTATCAATCATCTTGCGCGACCGTCGTAATGCTCGACTGCTCGCATTCGATGATTCTGTATGGGGAAGACCGTTTTACGCCTGCTAAAAAAGTCGCGCTCGCGCTCGCTCATTTAATCAAAACTCAGTATCCGGGCGACAGCTTGAAAATCGTTCTTTTTCACGACGGCGTGGAGGAATTACCGATAGCAAAATTAGCGACGACGCAAGTCGGACCGTATCACACGAATACGGCGGAAGGCTTGAAACTCGCACGCCGCATCCTGACCGCACAGCGAAAGGAAATGAAACAAATCGTGATGGTCACCGACGGTAAACCGACCGCCGCTTTTATTGAGCCGTCAAACGCCGCGTATTTTAACAATCGCCGTTACTCGCAAGCGGTCAAAGGCGAAAAGAAATTGCTCTATAAAAACTCGATGGGCAATGACCCGTTCGTGATGGCGGAGACGATGAAGGAAGTCCAAGCCTGCCGCAAATCCGGCATTATGATTAATACATTTATGCTCGCCGACGATTATTATCTCGTCGATTTCGTCAAAAAAATGTCCGCGATGACCAAAGGCAAAGCGTATTTCGCCAACCCGAACAATTTAACCGAGTTTGTTTTAATGGATTTTATGAAACGCCGCACGAGCCGCGTGAAATAAACTAAGGCGAAAAGCACGATTAACTCAAAATTGTTTGATAAATAAATGAGTTGGTTTTACCTTTCGCCATAGTGTTAGGTATGAAAATAGAGAAACCAAAAATTAAAATCTCATAACATAACTAAATCGCACACCGCGACCGATTTCCGGCGCAAAATCCTTGATATACGATAAATGATTCCGGTAAAGCTTATTGCCTAAGTTATAAGCATTGACGGAAAAAATGTGCGACATACGGTTGACGACAAAACTGTATGAAGCGTTAAGGTTTAAAACCGTGTAACCGGCAGTGGGCGATTCGTTGTCGTAGACACGATTTTGTCGGTTGGCTAAAACTATTTCGGGACGAACGTTCAGATTTTTGTAAACCCAGTTCAGTCCGACTTTTGCCCGCAAAGGCGGAATGCGCGGCAGAGATTTGTTTAAATCAGTCAACTCCGCCCGAACGTAATCAATCTGACTTTCAAACCACAGCGGGCGTAGTATTTTGGCATCGAAACGCGCTTCCGTACCGACAAAATGGCTGTCGCCCTGTTTATATAAAGCGATGGGAAGCCCCGATTCATTATCTCTTTCTCCGTTATATGCGAGATACACGAAGTTTTTGATTTTGTAAAAATAAACGCCGCTTTCGAGCCGGAAACGGTCAGTATTATGACGCAGCAGAAAATCTATATTGTCGCTTTGCTCGGCTTTAAGATTAGGGTCGCCGATGTCGAACACCAAGTTTCCCGGATGCGGTCCGAAATTGTATAATTCTTCGATTGAGAGCGCGCGAAATGCGTGCTGGTAATTAACGACGAATGAACCGCCCGTCCACAAGGGAAGTCGAACGGCTGCTCCGCCGGAAAAGCCGACAAAATCTCTCTGCGGAAAATTGCCTTCGGGTTTATAGCCGGTTTTCTCAACGCGCCCGCCGAATTGAAATCCGATTCGCTCAAAATCCAGTTTCTCCAATGCAAAAATCGCCGTCGAATTTTGTTTGGTGAACGGCGCGGGAGCTTCCTTGCCGACTGATTCGTATTTGCGTGAAAAGCCGGAAAAACCGAAAATTCCCGAAAGTTTGCCGCGTCTTTTCTGGTCGAATGTCGCGCGGTAATTATAGTTTTTGTTGGTTGCAAGCGATTCGAATTCGGTTTTGTTTTCGTCCGATTCGAACTCGAACTCTCGATTTATGTAATCGTTATAATTAAAAGAAAAATTCCCGCCTTCGACAAATTTTCCGAGTTCGCGCAAACCGCCTTTGATTTGGTAACTGTGCCGCCGCGATTTTAAAAACTCGAAATCAATCGCGCCCGGTTCGACCGGAATACCGTAATGCTGCCGGTCAAAACTGTAATCCGCGCTTATCCAGCCTTTGCGCGAAAACCATCCGCCGCCGCCGCTGAAACTGCCGCTGCGGGCAAATGAATTAAGAACTGTTCCAATCGGCGTGCGGTAATCATTGGCTTTTTGTCCGCCGCCGCCCGCCCAGAACATAAAATTGCGGAAACCGTATTTTAAGCCGGCATTGCCGCCTGCCTGCCAATTGTTTGTGCCGCCGAAAGCGGTCAGATAACCGGACAATCCTTTTTGGTAAACGTCGTTGCCGCCGATGCCGTTGACGACACCGCCGATGGCGTTCGAGCCGTAAAGCAGAGTTGCCGGACCTTTGACGACTTCGATTCGGTCGAGTCCTAAAACGTCGAGCGGTTCGGCTTCATCGCTCGACTGCGAAGCGATGCCGCCGATGCGAAGACCGTCTTTTAAAACCAGCACGCGGTCGTTGTCAAATCCGCGAATAACCGGACGCGCAGAACCGGGACCGAACGAGCGTTTGGCGATGCCCGGTTGGTTATCCAACGCTTCGCCTAGAGAAATCGGATTTCTTTCGGCAATTTCAAGCGCGCTGACGGTCGTCACCGGCTGATACGAATTAGCGGTCGCTTCTTCCGTGCCGGAAGCCGTTACCGTAACCTGTTCCCTGATTGAAGAAAGCGTAAGTTGAAAGTCGAGCGTCGTATCGCCGCCGATTTCAACCATTTTCAAGACATCGGGCGTATGGTCGAGATGAATGATAACGTCGTATTTTCCTGCTGGAACGGACGTGAATTCATAATTTCCATTCTCGTCCGACTGCGCGACGCGCTTTAGTTGAGTTATCGTTACCGCCGCGTTCGGAGCAGCCGCGCCGCCGGACGAGTTAATCGTTATGCGACCGCGCAAGACGTTGCCTGTTTTATCCGTCTGGGCATTAGCGTTAGCGGGTAAAGAAAAAATAAATGCAAAAAATAAAACTAATAAAAATACAGTGTTTTTCATAAATTTAATTAATAAAATGAAACTGAAATTCATTTTCAATAAGAATAGAATTATAAACTCGCCAAATTTTTTTGTCAAAATCAGTTCGGATAAAATTTTTCGATTTGTGAATTCCAAATTAACCGGACGATGTTGTGGAAAATAATCAAACTTAAAATCCGCGCGCTTTGTAAGGAAGTAATTAAAAGAATTTCTCAAACTTTATTTTTAATGTAAAATACTTCTAAAATCTGCAATTTTTTTAGTGTTGAAATAAAACTTTTGAAAAGACAAAAAGCATTTTGCTCGTGGAGCGGCGGTAAAGATTCGTGCCTCGCGCTCGACCGGGCAATCGAAAACGGTTTCGAGATAACACATCTTTTGACGATGTTCGACGAGACGGGTTTGCGCTCGCGCTCGCATTCGGTTTCGCTTGAAGTTATGCAGGCGCAAGCCGAGGCGCTCGGTTTGAAATTAGTTGCGCCGCAGGCTTCTTGGCAAAGTTACGAAACGGTTTTCGTCGAAGAACTAAAACGGTTAAAAGCGCAAAATTTTGACGCGGCAATTTTCGGCGACATTGATTTGCAGGCGCATCGGGATTGGGAAGAAAAAGTTTGCGCGGCGGCGGAAATCCGAGCCGTTCTGCCCTTGTGGAATGAAAACCGAATTGATTTAGTTAATGAATTTTTCCGTGAAGGTTTTCGCTCGGTCGTGATTTGCATTAACGAAAAATTTTTAGATAAAAGTTTTTGCGGGCGTGTTTTTGACGAACAGTTCGTCAGAGATTTGCCTGAAGGCGTTGATGCCTGCGGTGAAAACGGCGAATTTCACACTTTTGTTTTTGACGGCAAACTTTTCCGCGAAACTGTAAATTATAAAATCGAGGAAATTTACCGGCACGCGCCGGTATTTCCTTCGGGCGACGCGGCAAGTTTTTATTACGCTAAACTAACTTTGTAAAAATGATTCATCGAGAACTGCTCACCAGCGAATTGCACAATCAACGCCACGATTTCCAGCGTTTTGCCGAAACGCAGGCAAGCGACTTAACCGCGTATTTGCACGTTTTGCACGAATTGCAGCAAACTACGAGCGCGGAAATAAACGAAAAGTTGGCAAAGCTGGAAAATTCCGGCGCGTTGCCTTCTGCCGAATTAGACGAGCATCAAACATTTTCCGTTTCTTTTAGTGAGAGCTGGGCAAATCACGAAGAAGCCAGGAGTTGGGCGCGGGAAATCCTGCAAAACCGCACAACATTTGCAGCGGACGCAAGCCAGATTTTGCCCGGACGCGATATAAGTTTGCCGGTTGCGGCGATTCAGGTCGGCTGGTTTGAAAATCCGCATTCCGACACCGCGCCTTATGAGAAAAACGCGCAGTTTATAATTTTGTCGCCGAGAGATTTACTTGAAAACCAGGGCGAGCCGATGAGTCCCGAAACGCGTGTTGGCGAAATGCGTTTTCACGCCGAAGTCGAGCGAGTCGGGAAGTTTTTAGCGCAAAAAAAAGGCTGGCAGGAACGCGGCGAACGAATGCCGCTCGCATTTTTTGACGGAACTTTGCTCGTTTCGTTTTCATTGCCGCAAACCGCGCTTCAGCAAAGTTTTTTGCAGGCAATGGTTAATCTCGTGCGGCTTTCACGTGAGACAAAAGTACCGCTGGTCGGCTATGTTGACCGCAGTTACGCGCGTGATTTGCTGAATATGCTCGACGCTTTCGATGGGAAAATGACTTCTGAAAAACAGACGCTTTACGACGCGACGATTCTGCACAGCGCGACGCCGGAACTCGCGCAAACCTTAAAATTTTGGGGTGACAGAACTTGTTTTTGCTATTCAAATCGCAAAGGTTTGAAGGCTTTTGTCGACCCGCAAACCGAAAAATCGCTCGTCGGTTTTGTTTATCTGCAAACGACTTCCGATTCCGCGCCCGCGCGACTCGATATTCCAAGTTGGGTTTATGAAGAAAATCTTCTTACGGAAGTTTTGGACACGATTCGCGCCGAATGCGTCATCGGTTTGGGTTATCCGTATGCGCTCGAAACGGCTGACGCGACGGCGGTTATCACGGCGCGGGACAGGGAAATTTTCTTAAAGGCTTTACAAGAGTTTGCCGGTCGTGAAAAACTGAATTTTACGGTGTCGCGGAAAAGCGCGAGCAAAGGACGGCGAAGATAGTGGAAAACGGAAAATGGAAAACGGAAAATGAAAAACGCCATCAAGGGCGCGAAGAATTTTCCGCTTTCGATTCTTCTGTTTCCGCCGGAAAATTCTGTTCCGCTTGCGGCGCGGAAGCGATGCGCGAAAAAGCAAAGTTTTGTCCGGTTTGCGGTAAACTTTTGCGTGAAGATTACCAGCCGCTCGACAATTTGCGGGCATCTTATCGGTTGCAGGGAAAATTTTTTCTTGTAGAAAACGCCAAAAAAGAGGAAATTACAAACTTGTTTCCAAAGAATGAAAACTCGATTTCGGAAACCGCCTGGGCGTGTCTGGTTTATTCATTCGTGCCCTATTTAACGTGAGTTCGAGATAAGAAAAGACACCAAAGATAAGATATAATTAGGTTTACCAAACAAAATCATCAACCTGAGGAGTCTTTTCTATGGATAGATTAACAATTTTTTGTGAGATTGACGA